>JGI20163J15578_10001289_pt1 | contig 10375 bp, 10 predicted proteins | sample TergutCu122P1_FD_15578 | JGI IMG/M metagenome (IMG submission 15578)
AGTGCGCATTGAACCGGATGTGTCAATAAAAAATGTCAGGTTGCTGGGTGGAAGTTCGCTTCTGTCAATATCTATTGTGCTCACACGAATGAANGCTAAATGATGATTTTCGTTAAACGGTGACGGACCGATTTCAACACTTATGGCAAAAGGGGAATCATCACTGAACACCATTGGATTATCAAATGTGAAGAAATTTATCAGTTCTTCTGTTCGTACAGCGTCGCGGGGAGGACGAATTCCGTTTTCAATGAGACGAAAAACATTATTATATGCGGCGGTATCCACCTGTAACGAAAAAGTTATTGTGGATTCAACATCGGTGCTTATTGCAAGGTTTTCGGTAATGACGAGATAATCCTCGCCGCTGAAATCACCCGGCCACCACTCATCCTCTGCTGCGGGAGCCTCTGCGGCATCCATTGGTTCGGAATCATCAGCAACGGGTGCGGGTGCCTCCTCTGCAGGCGCAGGCGCAGCCATATCAGAGGCGCAAGCACTAATCAGTGCGAACAATATAAGCAATATTGAAATTATTTTTCCTTTTTTCATTTCCATAAACCTCTTAGGGTAGTAAGCGCTATACAAATGCGGTTCCCAGTCGTATTAATGTGTTTATGTCATATTGACTGGTTAGCGTATATAACACGCCATCACGGCTAAATGTCAACAAACTAAATGCATCCGTTTGTATGCCGAAGGCAGTTAATCCGCCAAGATTGATTTGCGTCATGTTGGACATATTCGCAGGCATATCTGCTCGCTTTAGTGTAATTACGACATCGTCACGATATCTGTCCTCAATAAAGTAAATACTTATTCCTTGATCTATATCAAAGTCCGTTTGAGTAAATCCATCGGGAAGTGACACAGTAAGCGGAATGATAGCGTACATATCGGGAGCAGGCATATCGTCAGGAGCGGGAGGCATAGGTTCCTCAGAAGGAGGCTCCTCCATGACAAGAGCAGATTCGTCATCATCGTGAGCAAAATCAAAATCGATATCTGCATCGTCAGTCGGCTCTTCCGCAGGCGCGGGAGCCTCAGGCGCGAGAGCCGGAGCTTCGGGAGCCGGAGCTTCGTGAGCGACGTCAGGGACTCGTATAGACTCATCGTTTATATCCAAAAAATTAATGTCGTAACCAAGCAAAGTTGGGATTATGAAGATAAAAGCAAGCACAAAGCAAGCAGCCAATGTTGCAACTATAGGCATATAACGCTTGCGTTTTTTCGCAGAGAGGTATTTTCGGACACGCCTATCTACATTCATCTCGGAAATGGTTACACCGGGAAACTGCTCAAGATACGCCATTTCATTCAAAAGTTCTTGTCCATAGCGCGCTGTATAATCATCTGCGATTTTTTTATATAAATCATCATTAGTAGGCATACATGAAGTCTCCCTTCTTTCGGCGGTAAAACCAAACTGCTTTACGATGCATTGACATTCAATAGTTCCGCAAGTTTTTTCTTAGCGCGATGCAGTCGTACTGTAACATTATTTTCGCTGATACCAAGAATTTGCCCAATCTCCTTATGAGATAAATCCTGAGCGTATCGAAGCAAAAACACACTTTTCATTTCTTCGCCAAGTTGATCGAGTGTTTGGTAGATAAACTCGGCGTTTAGCTGTGATATGATATTATCTTCTAAATTGAAATCATCAACCTGCTCCTCGTCGTACTCCTCTGTCATATAACTCTTTTCTCTTTTCAACATCGTCAGAGAAATATTTTTTACAATAGTTATAATAAACGCAATGCTTTGTTTATCTGTGGGGTCGCCAATCTTATGGATATTTTTGTGAATACGAATAAATGCCTCGCTTGCGGCATCCTCCGCAAGATGATAGTCCTGCAAGATTCCATAGGCTTTGTGAAGCATTAATCTCTTATACTTATGAAAGATATATTCAAATTTGTCACGTTCTTGCTCCGATGCAAACGTAAAAAGCAAAAACACTAAACTTCACCGCCTATCAATATAAACTCCGTTTTATAGTAAAACATTACAGATTTGCGCAAAAATTATAATGTAATTGCGCGCGCGACTATTAGACCAAGAATAAACAAGCTGATTAAAGCGTTTGCGCTCATCATCATTTTTGCCATGTGGGTGTAGGGGGTTGGGACGGTTGGGGCGAAAGAGGTGGCTGTTGAAACCGATAGATACAGATAGTCAAGGAATCCCGGCGTCCAGTTTTCGGGTGTGAATTGCGGGTCGCTTGACATTTGTTGAGGGAACACAAAATCCGGATAGGTTTTACTGCGAAATACGGTGGGCAATCCGAGCGAGCGAACTTCAGGTCCTCCCGTGTCAAGTTCCCAATAAGCAAGAGAAAAAATGCCAATATTAACTATCCACAATGCAAAACCCACCAGCAACAGCTCATAAGAAATGGTGATGGTTTGCGGATTGAGCATGTCGTATATGAACCACCCAATACATAGCAAATTAATCATAGTCAAAAGTACAACAACAGAAATTGATAAAATACGGTCAGACTTTGATGGTTTCGTATGGCTGCCGGAGTAGGCGAGTATTGAGGCAGTCAGCATAACTCCCGAGATAATCGGCAAAACCCAAGAATAGTCAAGCTGTATTACATAGGCAATCCACGCTTGCCCGATTACGACCACAAATGTCATTATTAGAGCGGCGATGCGCGAACGAAAATAAGAGGCAACTTGTTTTTTCATATCACTTACCTTCAATGATGACGATTTCTCTTTTTGCCTATAACTATGAAAACTATGCCTACAATCACTGCAAGCATACCGAAAATGATAGTCATCGTGCCGGGACCGCTAAATATCCAAGATATTTCAAAGTCGGTCTCAAGGTGAGCTCTTGCCAATCGAGCGTTTAAGTCTGCAAACAAATTAAAAAGAATTGTGTTTTGCAGAGCGCCGAAAGCTGTTGTCAATACTCCGCCGATAATGAATACAACACCAAAAAAAACCATAATAATGCTCCTTTTTTTCTTCTATTTCCCTTTTTTCGATTGCCCGTAATAGGCGTCTGAGCCGTGCTTTCGGAGATAGTGCTTATCCAATAGTTTTTGTTGCATATCAGGAATATCAGGGTCTAAGATAAGGTTTTGCCAAGCCATAAAAGCAATCTCCTCCAAGACGATAGAGTTTTCAACAGCGGTCATTGCTGATTTACCCCAAACAAAAGGACCGTGACTGCAAACCAATACAGCCGGAATACTATCAGCGTCTAAATCAGAAAAGGATTCAACTATTACTTTGCCGGTATTTGCTTCATAGTTCTTCGAAATTTCCGAATTCTTCATTTCTCGCGTGCAAGGGATTTCGCCATGAAAATAGTCAGCGTGAGTAGTACCCAGCGGCGGAATTCCCATGCCTGCTTGCGCGAAGATTGTTGCCCATCGGCTGTGAGTATGAACGATGCCGCCTATATTCGGAAATGCTTTATATAACTCCAAATGAGTTGCAGTATCAGAGGAGGGGGAGAGCGTGCTTGATACCGTTTTGCCTGTGGCAAGTTCTACCGTGACCATGTCGTCTATTGTCATATTAGAATATTCAACGCCGGATGGTTTAATGATGACGAGCCCGCTATCGCGGTCTATGCCCGATACATTTCCCCATGTAAGTGTGATAAGATTATGTCGCTGTAAAAGAAGATTTGCCTGAAAAACCTGTTCCTTTAATGACTGTAACATACTTTCGCCTTTCTATAATTTCAAATTATCCACAGCAGCACGCTCTATGCTCAGTGCAGCTTTATAGCGTTCAAAGTAAACTTCAAATCCCTTGACATCCTCTTCGATGGGAGCAATGGTGCTGACAGTAGAATCAGAAAAGACGGTGTTTTCGAGAAAGTCTTGCAAAGTTTCTGCATTCGGAACATCAGCTTTGCACACGGCAAAAGCGGCAAGCAAAGCGATACCCCAAGCACCGCCCTCACCGGCGGATTCCATCACCGCAACAGGTATGTTCAGCGCGCTTGCCATCATTGATTGACCGACAATCGGCGTTTTGAACAAACCTCCGTGACCGAGTAGTTTTGATACAGTTACACCCTCATCTTTTATAAGGATATCTAAACCGATTTTTAGCGTTGCCATTGAGGAGAACAGCAATGAACGCATAAAGTTTCCAACCGTGAATTTGCTGTCCGGTGTTCGCACGAATAGAGGTCTGCCCTCATGGAATCCTGAGATGTGCTCACCTGAAAGATAGTTCACCGAAACAAGCCCCCCGGCATCGGGGTCGGCTTTGAGCGCTGCTTGATAGAGGGTGCGGTAAAGTTCGGTTTTGTCAGGTTTTTTGCCCATATGGGTCATTGCGGAGTCAAACATATTGACCCATGCATCCAAGTCGGAAGTACAGTTGTTGCAATGAGCCATAGCGACAGGGCTTCCGTCAGGAGTTGTTACCATATCTATTTCTGTGTGAAGTTTTGAAAGGGCTTTCTCGAGCACAAGCATAGCAAAAATCGAAGTTCCCGCCGAAACATTACCTGTTCGCGGTGTGATACTGTTGGTGGCAACCATTCCTGTACCGGCATCGCCCTCAGGTGGGCAAACAGGTAGTCCGGGTTTTAGTGTGCCGGATGGGTCAAGTAATTTTGCTCCGGCTTCGGTCAAAGTTCCGGCATTTTCTCCGGCGCAAAGAACTTTTGGTAAAATATCAAGAAGTTTCCAAGAAACATTCTGCTTCGCGGCGAAATCGTCGAATTTATTTACCATAGCAGAAGAATAGTCGCTTACAGTGCTGTCGATGGGAAACATTCCGGAGGCATCGCCAATTCCAATCACCTTTTGCCCTGTCAGTCGGTAGTGAACATACCCTGCAAGTGTTGTTAGAAATGAAATTTCATTGACATGAGGCTCATTTTCGATTATGGCGCGATGTAAGTGAGCTATGCTCCAACGCTGTGGTATGTTGAAGTTGAATAGCTCTGTGAGAAAACTTGCAGATTCTTCTGTTAATGTATTGCGCCATGTGCGAAACTCCGCAAGCTGGTTGTCGTTTTTATCCAGTGCCAAATATCCGTGCATCATGGCGGAAACACCCATGCCGGATATTTGCGCAATAGGAGCGTTGTGTGTTTTTTTATAATCGGCGCAGAGGTCAGAAAAACTTTCTTGAAGCCCGCGCCACACATCGTCTAAATGATATGTCCATATTCCATTTTCAAAACGGTTTTCCCAATCGAAGCCACCGCTTGCAAGTGGTGCTCCTTTTTGGTCAATAAGAACAGCTTTGATTCGCGTCGATCCTAACTCTATTCCAAGAAAAGTTTTCATCAGTAAAATCACTCCTTAAAAAATAAATTTAAAATTATTATATCAATATTTCTCAAATAATGGTATACTTATTTTAGAATTTTGCGCAATAAAACACAAATGCGGATATTTACAGCTTATTCACAACAAATATCGCATAAAAAACATGAAAAAAAAGCATAAACGTTAATCTACATGTTTATTGCTGAGAAATGAGGTGTGTGAAAATGAACAAAAGAGCTTTAATCATTGAAGATGACGGCAACATAGCTGAGCTCATACGATTGTATCTCGAAAAAGAGGGATTTATCGTATCGATAGCTGAAAATGGTGTCTTAGGCATTGCGGATTTTGAAAGATTTACACCTGATATTATACTGCTTGACATAATGATGCCTGAAATGGACGGGTGGGAGGTTTGTCGTGAGATACGCACCAAGTCTAATGTACCCATTATCATGCTTACCGCCAAAGGCGAGACGATTGACAAAATCGCAGGTCTCGAAATGGGGGCGGATGATTACATCACCAAACCATTTGAGGTCACAGAGATGGTGGCGCGGGTAAATGCGGTACTGCGCAGATTTGAATCATCAACAGATACGGAGGATAAGCGTCTTGTCTTCGATAATCTCATTATTGACATGGCTTCGTTTGACCTTGTCATAGGTGGTGTTCGAGTAGATGCTCCGCCAAAAGAAATGGAACTGCTTTATCATCTTGCGTCAGAGCCAAATCATGTATTTACTCGCAATCAACTGCTTGATGATGTGTGGGGCTTCGATTATTTCGGAGATTCGAGAACCGTTGATGTGCATGTCAAGCGCCTGCGTGAAAAATTGGAAAATGTCAGCACGGAATGGGCATTAAAAACTGTATGGGGAGTCGGATATAAGTTCGAAGTATATAACAATGAATCATAGTATCTATTTTCGTCATTTCTTAATAGCTGCAATAACCACAATAGTTAGTTTTGCACTGTTGGGTGGATTGTATTCCTCGTGGATTTACGATAGGAGAATACGCGACAAAGAGGAAGGTATGAGTGTAATTCTTCAAGAAACAGCAAGATTTGCGATAACGCAGCATACCGCTAATAATATCCCTCTGAACAACCCCGGTTTGAGCTCTTTTTTATCTGCAATATCAGAAGCAACAGGGTACGATATTTTGATAACCAACGCAGAGGGGGTAGTTTATGCTTGTTCAGAAAGAGACTTCAGGTTTTTAGGCAGACAAATACAAGTATCCACCTTGCAAGAATTATCCATGACCAGCCAAAAAATGACAATTTCTTCACTCGATCAGGTGTATTATGACCAGCGCGATGTTATGGCTGTACCGCTTATGGCAACAATAAACAATGAATCTGTTGTATTAGGATATTTGCTGTTAACCTCCCAAGTAGTTACGTTTGCGGAGATATGGCAAGGCGCTATCAGTATATTTGTTTATATGGCGATAGGTGTCTTGATTGTGACGCTCATAGTATCATTTCTCATATTAAAAAGACAGGCTTTACCGATACGAAGGATGGCAAGTGTCGCGCGCGGTTTTGCCGGGGGCGATTTCTCAGCACGAGTTGATGATTTCGGGCGGTCGGATGAGTTATGGCAACTTTCTCAATCATTCAATTTGATGGCAGATTCCATAGAGAGGTCTGACGTTTTTCGCAGAAACTTCGTAGCAAATCTTTCGCATGAACTGAAAACACCGATGACCGTCATTACCGGATTTGCGGAAGGACTGCTTGACGGAACAATAGCCAAAGAAAACCATGATCACTATTTAGGCGTTATATCATCGGAAACACGGCGTTTGTCAAGACTTGTTGAAAAAATGCTTGACATGTCGATGTTTGAATCTACAAGTACTCAAGCAGAACTGAATGGTAGTTTCGATATATCAGAGCTCGCTAAACGTACACTTGTGAGTCTTAGTGGAAAAATAGAAGAAAAAAATCTTGATGTGGTTGTCAACCTTCCCGATGAGGCAATAACAACTCGAGGAGATAAAGATTCTATAACACGAGTGCTCTACAATTTGTTGGAAAACGCTATAAAATATTCTCCTCCGGGTGGAACGATAAAGCTCAAATTTATAAGACGAGGCGAACGCGCACATGTTACTGTAGAAAATACCGGAGAAACAATTCCGGCAAATGAATTGCCGCACATCTTTGAGAGTTTCTATAAAATAGATAAATCCAGAGGTGTTGATAAAGAAGGCGTCGGACTGGGATTATACATAGTCAAAACAATACTGGATAAGCACAAAGAAAATATCTATGTAACCAGCTCAAAGGGTGTCACAAAGTTTATGTTCACGTTGACTATAGTGTAATTTACGTAAAAAATTGAACAAAGGAATAAGTGCTATGCTAAATACCGAAAAGACAATGGACAAAATAACTGCATTATGCAAAAACAGAGGTTTTGTATTTGCAGGCAGTGAAATATACGGAGGTCTTGCCAATTCATGGGATTATGGCCCGTTGGGTGTCGAGCTCAAAAACAACATAAAAGCTGTTTGGTGGAAAAAATTCGTTCAAGAACATCCGCATAATGTGGGACTGGATGCGGCTATTCTTATGAACGCACGCGTGTGGGAGGCATCCGGTCATGTTGCAACGTTTAATGATCCGCTAATTGATTGCAAAAGTTGTAAAATGCGTCATCGTGCGGACAAACTTGTTGATGATTGGAATGCTGCTAACGGCATAACAGATGTGCTTGTGGAAGTCATGACTGAGGATGCGCTCATGGCATATATACGAAAATCGAACGTAACATGTCCGCATTGCGAGAAGTCAGATTTTACTGATATACGAAAATTCAACTTGATGTTTAAGACCTTTCAAGGGGTTAATGAGGACACAGCAGCACAGATTTACCTGCGTCCCGAAACTGCACAAGGAATTTTTGTCAACTTCAAAAACGTACAACGCACAACACGCAGGAAGATTCCGTTTGGTGTTTGTCAGATAGGAAAATCATTCCGAAATGAAATAACACCGGGGAATTTCATATTCCGAACACGCGAATTTGAACAACTGGAACTTGANTTTTTTTGCAAGCCCGGCACTGATCTTGAGTGGTTTGAATATTGGCGGANNTTTTGTCATGAGTGGCTGCTGTCTCTCGGAATCCGCAAAGATAGCCTGAAACTGCGTGATCACGAAAAAGAAGAACTATCGCATTACTCNGCCGCGACGACTGATTTTGAGTTTCTTTTCCCATTTGGTTGGGGTGAACTATGGGGCGTTGCCGACCGCACGGATTTCGACCTCAAAGCGCACAGTGAACATTCCGGCGAAAACATGGAATATTTTGACCAAGAAACAGGAGAAAAGTATATTCCGTATGTCATAGAGCCATCTTTGGGTGTTGAGCGAATGCTGCTTGCGTTTTTGGTTGATGCGTATGATGAAGAAATAGTAGATGCCGAAAAGAACGATGTTCGCACTGTTTTACGTCTGCACCCTGCGCTTGCGCCATACAAATGCGCGATCTTGCCTTTGTCAAAAAAGCTGGCAGATGAGGCAGAAGATGTATGCCGAAAGCTCCAAAAGCACTTTATGGTCGATTATGACGATAGCGGCTCGATCGGAAAGCGCTATAGACGTCAAGATGAAATTGGCACACCGTTTTGTATAACATATGATTTTGATTCAAAAGATGACGGATGTGTAACAATACGTGAGCGTGACAGTATGCAGCAAGAGCGTATATCGATTGATGATTTGCTCACTTATCTTAATGAAAAACTGGAATTTTAAGAACAACTAAATTTATAACTATAATACTTTGTGGAAAGGAATAAAAATTTTATATGAGCACAAAAAAAGAAGAATTGGATTTGCAAGTTGTCGTAGAAAGCATAAGACTGGTGACATTGCAAACATTCGCAAAACTCGGTTTTGGGCATGTCGGCGGAGCGATGTCAATAGTTGAAACACTTGCTGTATTGTACAGCGGTGAACTGCGATGTGATCCTCAAAATCCTAAGTGGGAAAAAAGAGACAGGCTTGTAATGTCAAAAGGACATGCAGGTCCGGCGCTTTATGCAATACTTTGTCTGCGTGGGTTTTTCCCGAAAGAAATGCTTGCCGAACTAAATCAGGGCGGAGGCAGATTACCCAGTCATTGTGATATGCACAAAACGGTCGGAGTAGATATGACAACCGGTTCATTAGGACAAGGAATCTCGACCGCAATAGGAATAGCTCTCGGTGCAAGACTGAACAACTCAGATGCCTATACATACCTTATTATGGGTGACGGTGAATGTAACGAAGGTCAAGTTTGGGAAGGCGTAATGTTTGCCGCACATAATAAACTAAATAAATTAATAGCATTTGTGGACAACAATAAACAGCAACTCGATGGATTCACAAAAGATATTATCGACATGGGGGATATCGGCGCGAAGTTTGAATCATTTGAATGGCATACACAAACTGTTAACGGACATGATCCTATAGCAATCAAAAACGCAATCGCCGAAGCAAAGAAAGTCGAAGACAAACCGAGCGTGATTGTGCTTGATACAATCAAAGGTTACGGATGTGATTTTGCAGAAGGTGTTGAAGCGAATCATCATATGAACTTCTCCAAAGAACAAATTGATGAGGCTGTCAAAGCCGCAGAGCAAAAACTCGCACATGCCTGTGAGTTGGCAAAAGAAGGAGCGTGAATTGAATATGTTTACAGTACTTGATAATAATGATAAAAGCGCTCGTATGATGCGTGAAATCTTGTGTGAAACCCTTGCTGAACAAGCACAAAAAAATGAAAATGTCGTATATCTTGACGCTGACTTGATTGGTTCATCGGGTATGAAACCATTTTTCAAACAATTTCCGGACAGAGCTATTCAATGCGGCGTAGCTGAAGCGAATATGATTGGTATTGCAGCCGGATTATCAAGCATGGGCAAGATTCCTTTTGCTCATTCGTTTGGTTGCTTTGCGTCACGTCGCGTATGCGACCAAATAATGATTTCTGCCGCATATGCCAAACAAAATGTGAAAGTTATCGGCTCTGACCCCGGTGTTTGCGCTGCATATAACGGCGGAACGCATATGCCTTTTGAAGATATGGGCGTTCTGCGTTC
>JGI20163J15578_10001290_pt1 | contig 10373 bp, 8 predicted proteins | sample TergutCu122P1_FD_15578 | JGI IMG/M metagenome (IMG submission 15578)
CAAAGAGAGTGGCCAACTCTCACAAAGGTACTTACGGCAAAGTGTTAATTATTGCTGGAAGTGACGGGATGAGTGGTGCTGCCTATCTGGCTGCACAGGCAGCCTATGCAGTTGGTGTTGGCTTGGTTCAGGTATATACCCCTACAGTGAACCGTTCTATAATTCAGACCTTACTACCAGAAGCCATTGTTACCACATATGAGGAGTTTGATTCCAGACAATTAGAGGGGTTATTGGAATGGGCAGATGGCGTCTGTATTGGACCAGGATTAGGTACTAGTACAGTTGCCGAGGAAATTCTAGTGCATACCCTGCAACAGGCCAAAGTTCCTATGGTCATTGACGCAGATGGAATTAATTTGCTTAAACATCATAAGAATCTTCTTCTAGAAGTTAAATATCCCTGCGTGATTACACCGCACCTGAAGGAGATGGCACATTTCTTAGATTGCTCCCTAGAAGAGGTGAAGAAAAATCCTATCGAAACCTTAAAGAACTTTGTGCGAGAATATCCCGTCATCTGCGTGTTGAAAGATGCAAGAACTTTAGTGGCAGAACCAGGAGATGTCTCCTTTTATCTGAATACATCTGGCAATAGCGCTATGGCAAAGGGTGGCTCAGGGGATGTGTTGTCAGGAGTGATTATTGGATTGATTACCAACAAGCACGGATTACGTCCATACGATGGAGCCTGTTTTGGAGTATACCTTCACGGCTTAGGAGGAGACAGAGCTAGGGACAAGTTAGGGAGCAACAGTGTGTTGGCTAGAGATATTATCAAAGGTATTAAAGAGGTTTTGTTAATCCATGAAGTGAATCAAAGGAATGCTGAGTGAACTGATGGGTAAAGGAAAATTTATATGTTTTTTCACATGATAAAGTTGAAAAATTATATAAATAGACAGATGATATATATAATCAATTGAAAAATATGGAGAAAGTTGAGGACACGAAATATGATACGTTTTACAGACATTCAAAACAGCGAAAGAATCAGAACCTACATTATCAAAGCCGATGAAACTCTAGGAGCTTTAGGCTATACGGATCACGGTTTGGGTCATGTGACCAAAGTAGCCAAAGAAGCCCATGACATTCTACTTACCATGGGCTATTCAGAAAGAGAAGCAGAACTTGCCAAGATTGCTGGATTCCTTCATGACATCGGGAATGTGGTCAATCGTAGCGACCATGCCCAAAGTGGTGCCCTGATGGCTTTTCGAATTCTAGAAGAGATGGGAATGGATCCAGAAGAGGTGGCCATCATCATTACCGCCATCGGGAATCACGACGAGAAAACCTCCACATTGGTGAATCCTGTTTGTGCTGCTCTAGTTCTTGCAGACAAAGGGGATGTGCGGATGAGTCGAGTGCGAAATACTGTTTTTGCCACATTCGATATCCATGACCGCGTGAACTACGCAGTAAAGGAATCCTCACTGACGGTCTCAGAGGATAAAAAGTCGATTGTTTTGAATCTAACCATTGATACAAAGTACTGTGCGGTGATGGACTATTTTGAGATTTTCCTATCTCGGATGACCCTATGTCGCAAAGCCGCTGATATGTTGAATTTAAAATTTGTTCTAAGAATTAACGAGCAGGATTTGCTTTAAAAGACCTGTGAATAATACGTATAGAAAGCGAAGTATACCATGAAAATTAATTACCGCGTATCTGCCAACATCGATTTATCAAAGATTAAATATAATTTAACCCAAATGAGCAATCATATCGGTACCAATAAAAAGGTTATGGCAGTAGTCAAAGCCGATGCTTATGGACATGGGGCCATACCTGTGGCTACATCCGTTCAAAACTTACCTTTCTTATGGGGCTTTGGTGTAGCTACAGTGGGTGAAGCTATAGAACTTAGAAAAGCAAAGATTGAAAAGCCGATCCTTGTTTTCGGCTGCGTTTTTCCTGATGAGTTTCAAGACATTGTTCATTATGACATCATTGCCACCATCTACACTATTGAAACAGCAGAAAAATTGAATCAGGTTGCCAGAAAAGCCAACCACAAAGTCAAAGCTCACATTAAAGTGGATACAGGTATGACACGGCTTGGCTTTCTTCCAACAGATGAAAGTGCCACGATTGTTGCCCAGATTATCCAGATGTCACATCTAGAGATAGAAGGAATGTACACCCATTATGCCAAATCTGATGAGAAAGATTTGGAATTCACTTATGAGCAACATGATAAATGCATGGCCTTTTATCATAAAGTGAATGAACTTCTGGAAGATGCTAGATGGTTGCAATTCCATTGTAGCAATAGTGGTGGAATTATTTCTTACCCTAATTCCAATTGCGATTTGGTTCGAGCTGGAATATCCATGTATGGGTACTACCCTTCGGAAGACGTGCCCAAAGATAAAGTAAAACTACAACCTGCTCTTACTCTTACCAGCCATATTAGCTACGTTAAAGAAGTGGAAGGAGGAACCCCTGTAAGTTATGGGGGAACCTATGTAACCTCCAAACCCACAAAGATTGCCACCATTCCTGTAGGTTATGGAGACGGTTATCCACGCCCTCTTTCCAATCTAGGAGAGGTTCTCATTGACGGAAAACGCTGCAAGATACTGGGTCGCGTGTGTATGGATCAGTTTATGGTGGATGTGTCTCACCTTCCTCAGGTGAAAATGATGGATTCTGTAGTATTGGTTGGTAAGATGGGAGCAGAAGAAATGACTGTAGGAGAGTTAAGCGACCTAAGTGGACGATTTAACTACGAGTTTTTATGCTGTCTCGGAAAAAGAATCCCAAGAATATATACTTAAATGTAAGGTGAAAAAATATGTCATCTAAAAAAACAGATATAATGTATCTAAGGTTTAGAAAGAGGAGAGATAAGATGACAAATCGGAAATTCAAAGTGAATGGGAAGATTATCATTATTATCATTTTAGTTAGCGTAATTGTCTTTGGCATATCAGGATGTAGAAATAGATATTATACAGGTGATTATCCAGAATTGTATACCGTTGCAACAAATTCTTTACTTGGAGCAAGGGGAGTTGTTCCATATTTACATAGTGAGCCTAGAATTACCATTCTAGATGTTGATAGCCAAGGAAGAACACTATTTTTGTATGTAGATGTAGGGATGCCAGGTATAAATCTGCTCATCAGTCAGCACAGTGATGAGCATTATGTGTATTTCCATCCCCACTATAACTTTATCATTTTTGAGACCCGTGAGGAAATGACTTCTCGGATAACACTTGACGGAGTTCAGATGAGACATTTTCATCCTGAAATTATTGAAAAGATAGATGAGTTAAAAGAGAGGAATGACTGGAATCAAGAACTCAATTTAGAAAGTAGTATTAAAAAAGAAATAGACTCTAGCAGTGTTCCGCCAGGTCCAATAAACAGGGATGAACTAGAGGAAGCGTTGGGTATAGCTTGGAACAACGGTGAGGAGAGGGAATCGCGCCGGGAACATTTGTTTTCTTGACCACCGATAATTATGGACGTTCAGTCTATCTTTGGTATCGAGTGGAATCCAAAAGAGCATACAGAGAGCATTCTAGAGCTAGTTATTGGCGATTCTACCCAGTAGGACATATTGTCTTACTATTTCAACCTAATGGTTACTTTGATGGACAGAAAGGGTTCATGGATTTGGAGGATATCCATCACTATCAAACCGCTTTAAGGGAATTCAAAGAACGAAATGATTGGAATCAACCCTTCGAGGCCCCAACATCTATACCATTAAGGTGGATAATGGTGGCCGTGTTGGTGGTTATTGGAGTTGGAGGACTGCTAGGAGTTCAACGATATTTGCGAACGAGAAGGGAAATGAGCGGGTTCATTTGGTTGCCTATAATGAAAGAATATCATCTAGGCCAGCTTATAATCGCATTAGGAAGAAAGCCCATTGATGCCTTGATCGGCAAATTGAGAAAGTTGTTTTCTCTTTTCCCTTTAGGAAAAGGTAAGAGGAGGGTCTATTCCCTTTTGTACATCATCATGCCTAGTCTATTGGCTAATGGTTTTTTTTCCCAGTCCCAAATCCTCCCTCGTTTTTTGTGGATTCCGTTTTGGTATTCTGTCCTTATCTTGTATCTTGTAACCGTTGTAGGGGTTATTCTGTTTTTTAAGTTTAGGCCTTGTGAATTCAATGTACTGATACTCGGTTTGATTTTGCCGTTTCTATTTCCATTTATATATGTAGTGGTGACGATAGCGAGAGCTTCTATTTTTGTAGTATACTTGATAATATTCTTCTTTCGTATATTTGGACCGATGTTTCTCTATTATTCCTTGCTTTTTACAGCAATTTCTATTCTCGTCAATAGAATGATTAAATCAAGAGAATAGACGAATTTTTTTGTCCTTAGAATCGATATTCGGGAGGAAAAGTCCAAGAAAGCACGTTAACCATTGAAAATAGTTTTGAAAAGTGATAGAATTGGATGGGGTTTAAGTACCCGCTGTTTTGGTGTGCGTATATAACAAATGATTACTTGGAATTCTTATTATAAGAGCCGCTCTTACAAGCAAGAGAATTCAGCACACTACATTAAGGAGAAGAACAATTTATGGCAGGTCATTCGAAATTTGCAAATATAAAACATAAAAAAGCCCGTAAAGACGCCGCAAGAGGCAAGATATTTACCAAACTAGGGAGGGAACTTTCTGTAGCAGTAAAAGAAGGAGGAGGCCCTGACCCCAATAACAACAATAAGTTAAGAGACGCCATCGCCAAAGCCAAAGCCAATAATATGCCAGGCGATACCATTGAGCGGAGCATCAAAAAGGCTGCCAATGAAGGAACCACGGATAATTATGAGCATGTTGTATACGAAGGCTATGGGCCAGGTGGCTCGGCAATCATTGTAAACACCTTAACGGACAACAGAAACAGAACTGCCGCCAATGTGCGCAATGCATTCACAAAAGGAAATGGTAATGTAGGTACCACAGGTTGTGTGTCCTTTCTGTTTGAAGAGAAAGGGCAGATTGTTGTTAGCAAAGAAGAGACCCCATTAGATGTTGATGATCTGATGATGATTGCTCTTGAAGCTGGAGCCGATGACTTTAGTGAAGATGAAGAGTATTATGAGATCAAGACCAGCCCTGAGGACTTCAGTTCCGTTCGATTAAGATTTGAAGAAGAGGGGATACCGATGGAAAATGCTGAAGTAACCATGCTTCCTCTCAACATTGTAGAATTAACCAATCCAGAAGATATCAAGAAATTCGAAAAAACCTTGGCGCTATTGGAAGATGACGATGATGTCCAAGACGTTTACCATAGTGTGGTATACAGTTAAGCCATGCATATAATATAAAATATGTCTGTGCAAGCTTGCTTGTAACAGACGTGGTTTATATTATATAAGGGGCGCACTGCCCCAGCGAGGAAATGCAAAGCATTTTCGAGCTGCATGGCTTAAGGGACAAGGATTATATAAAATATAACTGTGCAAGCTTGCTTGTAACAGACGTGGTTTATATTATATGAAATATAACTGCGCAAGCTTGCTTGCAAACAGGTATATTTTATTATGAGGTATGGGGCGCTCTGCCCCAGCTCGAAAACACAACGTATTTTCGAGCTGCATGGTTTAACAGACGAAAATCATAAAATTATAAAAGGAGAGAAGATGAATCTAGAGAATTTAAAGGAGGGGCTTATAGGGCTTTACAAGTCGACTTATAGGCAAAGATTGAATAAAGGGCGATACAGAAGTGAAATTGAAAGCATCAAGGGAAAGAACCAACAGTTACTGAATGAACTTAGAGAAGCTTTAGATGATGTCGCTCATGATAATTTTGAAAAAATTGCACAGATGATTCCAGAGTATGTAACTGACTGCTTGTCAGAGTATCCGTCTAAAAGGAAAAGGGAACTCCATCAAGTGGATCATAACATGAACATGGTATGTTTTTATATACCAATTATTCACTCTATTGATAGTGACTTGGCAGAGCGAATGGTAGAAATATGGAATGAAAAGGTGACCAGAAATTACTTGTATGGCAATAAAATAGGAATGTCTACTATTGATGGTATTGATGGTGGTTTCAAAAGAGGGTTCTGTTATATTACCACAGCTGTGTGCGAAACTCTTGGCAAAGAAGATGACTGTGTAGAACTAGGGATCCTTAGAGAATATCGTGATCAATATCTACTTTCTACACCTTGTGGGGAACAAATTGTTGAATCCTATTACAATATTGCCCCTACTATTGTCAATAGAATTAATAAAGAAAAACATCCTAAAGAGATATACAAAGAGATTTTGAATGCTTATATATCGCCTTGCCTTGCATTGATTGAACAAGGAAAGAATGAAGAATGTAAGAAATTGTATTCTACAATGATGGTTACTCTTGAAAAAAAATATATGTAGGAGAGCGCTAAGCGCATTACCAAGATGAGTCCTAAAAGCAAAAAAACTTCAAAAAAATCGGATAAAACAGAAAAGATGAACTCTTTTACGCCTAAGGAAGCTCGTTCACCCATCTTTTATGAGGTGGCTATTTTGGTGACCATTTTAGTTTGTGTACTACTGTTTTTGTCTAACTTTGGATGGATTGGCCCTGTAGGTAATTTTTTATCAAGAATCATGTTTGGACTGTTTGGATTGTTGGCATTTATACTTCCTCTGATTCTTTTGCCACTTTTTGTGTATGGATTTTATTTAGGTCGTTTAAGGAGCAAAAGCAATAAGAATGTTTTGAATACCACCTCTGAAAGAAGGAAGCGAAAGATTAAGTTGGCCTTGGTTATTGTTGTAATCATTTCCATCTGTGTGTTAACAGAATTAATTGTTAATTCCTACGAAGCTGGTGCCAGTTTACTGTCTTATTATCACAACGCAGTGGCCAGCCGCAGTGGTGGTGGGTTTCTTGGAGGCATCTTCGTAAGTGCTTCTGTTTCTCTTATAGGCATTCTTGGAACTTATATTTCTACTATTATTATTCTACTCATCTGCACCATTGCTTTAACAGGCAAACCTCTATTGTCATTAATGGGCAGAGGTAGCGTAAAAGCCTATAAAGATGTGAAGAAACAACATGAAAAGGTAATGCACCGACGAGAAGAGAAAAGAGCGCAAAGAGAAAAATTAAGCATGCTAAAACCCTCTGAAAGTGTCATTGTAGATTCTAGCAATCAGGACACAGACGAGGAGTACGACATCCTCTATCCCAATGATAATCGCAAGGGAAGGGAAATCCCTTGGGAAAATAAAGCCAAAAGTAAAACCTTAGTGGATTTGAGCCCTGAAGATTTTGAAAAACCATCTCCAAAGTCTGGTGGTTTCTTAAAGTCTTTATTGTCCACCCCTCCTAAAAAAGTAGAAAATACCATTCCTAAGGGTAAATTATATCGGATATATTCAGGAGAAGACCCCAGTAGTGATTCCCTTGATGAATCAAATTCAGAAAAAGCAGCACAAGGGACTTCTGCCAAAACTACCCCAGCACCTATCCAAAGGGATGAACCAATCCAACAAGGGTTTGACGCTCAACAAATGAATAATGAGAGTACATCTCATGATCAAATGTCTATTGATGACTTAATTGCACCTTCGTCTAGAAAAACGGAATACAAGATGCCTCCTCTTAATCTGCTTGCCAAACCAAAAAGGACAAATAGCAATCAAGATGCCCATCTGATTGCCACGGCTCAAAAATTAGAGAAAGTATTGGCTGATTTTGGAGTAAGCGTGAATGTCACCAACGCCAGCAGTGGTCCTTCTGTTACTCGCTATGAACTGCAACCAGAACAAGGAGTGAAAGTAAGTCGTATTGTTAGTTTAGTGGATGATATTAAGTTAAACTTAGCCGTGTCAGACTTGAGAATCGAAGCCCCTATTCCTGGTAAAGCAGCAGTGGGCATCGAGGTTCCCAACAAAGAGAGCAATCCTGTCATGTTTAGAGAACTGTTAGAGTCAGATGAATTCACTTCTAATCCCTCTAAACTGACCTTTGCTGTGGGAAGAGATATTGCAGGTAACGTAATGGTGGCAGATATTGCTAGGATGCCTCACCTTCTTATTGCAGGAGCCACAGGTTCAGGTAAATCGGTGTGTATTAACACCTTAATCATGAGTATTTTGTACAAGGCCAATCCTGATGAAGTGAAATTAATCATGATTGATCCCAAAATGGTAGAATTAAGCGTGTACAATGGAATCCCCCATCTGCTTTATGATGTGGTTACAGACCCCAAAAAGGCATCAGGTGCTTTGAACTGGGCAGTGGTAGAGATGACCAGACGTTATCAATTGTTTGCTGAATTGAATGTTCGAGATTTAGATGGATACAACGAAAGGGCCAAGAAACTGAATCTAGAAAGACAGATGGATTTCTTAGAGGAGTCAACAAAAGAAAGCAAAGTGACGTTAGATATCCTTCCACAAATCGTAATTATTGTGGATGAGTTGGCAGACTTAATGATGGTTGCTCCCAGTGAGGTAGAAAGTTCTATCTGTCGATTGGCACAATTGGCACGTGCTGCAGGCTTGCATTTGATTGTAGCCACTCAAAGGCCTTCTGTAAATGTGATTACAGGCTTAATTAAAGCAAATATGCCCTCACGGATTGCATTTGCTGTGACTTCTGGTGTGGATTCAAGAACCATTATTGATATGAATGGAGCGGAGAAGTTATTGGGCAGAGGGGATATGTTGTTTTATCCTAGCGGTTATCCTAAACCTATTCGAGTTCAAGGCTCTTTCATTTCCGAAGAAGAAGTACATAAGATTGTGGACTTCCTAAAAAAACAAAACCCTAAGATGAATCCAGTGACAAAAAAAAGAAAAACCCAAGAAAAGCCACAGGGATTTCAGCAGGAAAGGCAAGTTGAGTCACAAGGGATAGAGGGACTGTCAGCGGAATCACCACAAGAAGGAACACCACTGACCCATGCTGAAGAAAGAATGTTGCGCACCCAAGCTCAAAAGAGCCCATATTTGGATTATGAAGTTCAAGTGTCTCAAACACTTGGCAATGAATCTTATGTAAATCAAGGAACAAGTCAGGCTCACGAAATAGAAGAGTATTTAAACGGAAACTTGTTTTCAGATTATCCAGGCGCTCCAGCTAGTTTGGCAAAAGAAGATGACAGAGATAATTATTTTGTAGAAGCAGGTTTTCTGATTATTGAAAAAGAAAAAGCATCTATCGGTATGTTGCAACGTATGTTTAGAATTGGTTTTAACCGTGCTGCGCGGATTATGGACCAACTTCACGAATCTGGCGTGGTCAGCGGGGAAGAGGGAACCAAACCACGAAATATTCTGATGAGCAAAGAAGAATTCACGCAATATATTGAGGAACAAGGGATTAGTAAAAACTAGAGAGAAGTTTAAAAAAAGGAAAACTAGAGAGAAGGATTTTCAGCCATGAACGTCCAGTTGAGGGGAATCTATAGATGAAGTGTCCCAATTGTAAGTACGTCATTAAAGACAACAATTTAATCTGTTTAAAATGCGGCTTTGATCTTCAAGGCTATTATGATGATGCAATGAATCAATCCGCTCAGAAGAAGGAGCCCTCCGTAGATGATCGTTATGCTACCAGACCTATGCCTTCAGGTGGTGCTCGTGAAAGGCTAAATCAAAGGAAATATGCCTCCACTCGGATACTAAACCAAGAAGACAGAAGAAGAATTCGTTTGGCTGAGGAGGAGAGAAGAAGGGCATTTGTAGAGGTAGAACGAGTATTAGAACGAGAAGAGCAGGCGAGAATTTATTATCGAAATGATAACAGCAGAAGTGATTATCATGAAAGTAATTATCATAGGAATGGTGATTATGAAAATGAACAACATTCAGGTGAAGCAAAGGTTGTTGGAAGGAAAGCACGCGGCAAGCAAGTATTGATTACTCTTCTTGTCGCCTTGGTTATCCTTGTAGGAGCAGGATTCATCATTCATCACAACTCCTATCAAGGAATTGTTAGTAGAGGCAATCAAGCACTGGGTGGCGGGCAGCTTATGGAAGCCGAATTATTGTTTAGACGTGCCATAGAGCGTAGCCCTCATCGATATGAAGGAATTGTAGGGTTGGCCCGTGTTTATCAACGAAACAACCAACTTGGAGAAGCAGAAGAAATACTTTTAACTGCCTTAGTTGGTCAAGCAACCAACCTTCCCTTGTATGAAGCGATCATTGAATTTTACATAGAAACAGAGCAATATGTTAAAATCTCACAGTTATTGGATGGAGCTGACCCTAGAGTGCTGGATTTTTTTGAAGAATATGTATCATTACCAACCTTCCCTTGTATGAAGCGATTATTGAATTTTACATAGAAACAGAGCAATATGTTAAAATCTCACAGTTATTGGATGGAGCTGACCCTAGAGTGCTGGATTTTTTTGAAGAATATGTATCATT
>JGI20163J15578_10001292_pt1 | contig 10362 bp, 4 predicted proteins | sample TergutCu122P1_FD_15578 | JGI IMG/M metagenome (IMG submission 15578)
TAACCGTATTACCGGCTCACTTTTGTCTGCTTTTGAAAATTTCATGCTTCCCAGAAGGCTTGTGGACTTTGGCATGACAAATAGTGAGGCTTTAAGTGAATTTGGTAAAATTTCAGGTATGGCAATGCCTCTTGTACAATTTCTCTCAGCTCTTTTAGTGTCTTTATCCATATCCTTGGTTCCGGCGGTGTCAGAGGCCATGACTGTAGGCAATTTTCGGAGAATAAGCAACACCGTCTCAAAAGTAATGCTTTTTACCACAATAACAGGTATAGGCTCCGCCGGCGTTTTCATACTGCTTGCCAATGAGCTTGGGGAAATAATATTTAACCAAAATATTGCTCATATATTAATTTTACTGGGGATAATGTGTCCTTTTATGTATATGCAAACCACTCTGTCCGGCATATTAAACGGCCTTGGGGAGCAATTTTTTATATTTAGAAACTCATTGATTTCATCAGTTATATCTATAGCTTTTATAATGCTTGCCGTTCCCCGCGTAGGGATCACCGGCTATATTTTCGGCAGTTTTGCAGGTCTTGTTGTTATTTGCAGCTTAAGTCTTAATAAAATACGGCTTCTGACTTTTATTGAGGTAAATATACCCGATTGGTTTATAAAGCCTATCCTCAGTTCGGTGCTGACAGTTCTTGCAGTCGGTCTTTTCAAAGGACAAATATTTGAAAGTATGGGGAATGTACCCGGACTTATTGCTACCCTTACCCTAAGCGGGTTTATGTATATGATTTTGATTGTTTTGACAGGATGCTTTGGCTTTGCTGATATGAAGGCAATTCTAAATAGAAAGTAGGGCGTGTTCCACTAAGCTATTGCCACTCTTTGCGGCTGATTATTCCACCCTTTGTCTCAAGATTTTTGCCTTCGGCAAAAACCGCACCTAAAGGTGCATCCGGTTTCTTCCGGTCACTGTTGGCGCTCTCATAACTTTTCGCTGCGCGAAAAGCCGCCCTGCGGGCGCCCGGTTTCTTCCGGTATCTACTTGCAGATTAGCTTTGCATATGCTACGTTCGCACCTCCTTAATACGCGAAAAATCAGCTTCGCAAATAGTACCAATCCATTAGTGGGAACACGCCCTAGTTCTTTTGCTCTTGGTACCCTTTCGCCTGATACTGTATATACTGTAATATTATCAAGCTGCGAAAGGGTGGATTTTATTTATGGGAATGGGGTTTTTGAGCATTGAGCTTTTTGCCGGCGAGCATGACTATCCGGTTACAAGCAACGATGTCAAAATATTACAAAACGGAAATGTATTGCATATTCTTAAAACAGACGAGAATGGAAAAATAGGGCCGATTGAGCTTGAGGCTCCTTGTTTAGCGGAGCATGACGGGGTCTCCGCGCCTTGTAGGGCCACATTTGATGTAATAGTAGATGGCGGCGGCAAATACAAAAGGGTAGAAGTCCACGGTGTTCAAATTTTTGATGGCCTTACAAGTCATTTGCCTGTTAAAATGTTTCCCTTATTGCCCGACGAAAACAGAGACACGGATATTGAAGAAATTTTCATACCTTATGAGCATGGCGTGGATATGGATAAACATCAGGAGGGCCCGTCAGATATGGGGGGGGTTACCCCGGAAGGCTCTGTTCAAGCTGAGCAAACTTGGCCTTTAAATGCGATTTTAGTAAATGATATAGCTCTGCCAGATTTTGTAACGGTGCATCTTGCCCATCCCAGCAACACATCGGCTCCCAATGTGCGTGTTCCTTTCAGAGATTATATCAAAAATGTAGCCTCAAGCGAAATATACCCCACATGGGAAGATGCAGCGCTTAGGGCAAATATACTTTGCCATATATCATTTATATTAAATAGGATTTATACAACCTGGTACAGAAGCCGCGGCAGGAATTTTGATATTACCAACAGCACGGCAGTGGATCAATTTTTTGTAAACGGCCGTGAGATATTTGGAAATATATCTCAAATAGTTGATGAAATATTTAACAACTTCCTGCGCAGACAGGGCCGAAAAGAGCCTTTCTTTGCCGAGTATTGCAGCGGCAGGAGCGTAACCTGTCCGGGGCTTCATCAATGGGGCTCTCAGGAACTTGCTCTTAGGGGTTTCAGTCCAATCCAAATACTTCACCATTATTATCCGAGGGATCTTCAAATACAGTATACTAACCGTTTTTTCACAAATGTATCAGGTTCATACCCGGGGGCGTATCCGGGCACAGCCCTTAGAGAAGGCAGCTCCGGTGAAAATGTGCGCTTGATGCAAATGTATTTAAACAGAATAAGCGGAAATTGGTTTATACCGCCGATTCCAAACCCCAACGGCTTCTTCGGCCCGGAAACAACGAGAACGGTTACAGAGTTTCAGAGAATATTCAGGCTTGCCACTGACGGTGTAATAGGAAGGGCCACTTGGTATGAAATAATAAGGGTGTTTGTTGCAGCAAAAAGCCTTGCAGAGCTTACAAGCGAAGGCAACCGTATCGGCATCCAAAACCCGCCTCCCACGGCTATTGTGAGAATGGGAGACAGGGGTGAGAATGTTGTTAAGCTGCAATTTGTTTTAGCTTATTTAGGAGAGTTTTTCTCTGATTTGCCTCTCGTAATTCGAAATGGCGTATTTAGAGAAAATACGAGAGATGCAGTTATTGCATTCCAAAGAAAATATAATCTTAATGTTGATGGAATTGTAGGCCCTATAACATGGCGCAAGCTTTGGGAGGTTTATTTTGCAACAGAAGGCACTGTTCCGCCTCAAATACCCGGACAGCCGAATATACCGGCATATCCCGGTGTTTTGCTCCGCCAAGGCTCCAGAGGCTCTGATGTAGCTCTCATGCAAAGTTATTTAAATGCAATAAGGAAAGCTGTTCCTTCAATTACGGCTCTTGCCGTTGATGGAATATTCGGGCCGATAACCCATTCGGCAGTTGTAGCTTTCCAACGGCATTTCGGGCTTACACCTGATGGGATTATAGGGCCTATTACCTGGTATAGAATCGTTGATGAGTTTAACAACCTTCAAAATGCACCCGGGCCGGGGCCGGGGCCAACTCCTAACCCGCCTTACCCCGGAAGTTTAATACGTGTAGGTTCAAGAGGAGCAGATGTTTCACTTATTCAAACTAGGTTAAATGCTATAAACAGAGTTTTTCCGGCAATTCCTACACTTGCTGCAGACGGCATTTTTGGCCCCTTAACCGAAGGTGCGGTAATAGCGTTTCAAAGAATTTTTGGGCTGAGTGCCGATGGGATAGTAGGGCCTATTACTTGGGAGAGGTTAATGAATGTATCGGGCAACCTTCCCACTGTGTCAAATCCTGTATATCCCGGTGTGCTTATATCTGTCGGCTCAAGAGGCCCAAGTGTTACTGTAATGCAAAATTACCTAAATACCATAAGAAGCCGTCTCCCTTCAATACCTCAACTTGCTGCAGACGGCATATTCGGCCCTATAACTCAAAATGCAGTCACTACCTTCCAAAATCTTATGGGCATCAGCTCTAACGGAATAATCGGCCCGATTACCTGGAATTATATTGTGTCTGTGCGCAATGCCGTAAATATGGGTACAAGAGCTGCAAGTGTACCTGAGCATCCTGTTATAGAAAAAGGGGCAAATACGAATAATATATTTGGCCTGATGCTTGCATTATCTATGTTTAAAGGCCGCAATCCTTTTTAAAACTCCTAACACGGTTGAGTTGCTCCCTATAATTTAAAAAATACATTGCATGAAAAAGGCTTCCTGTTGTATGATAAGTATAGTGAATGCACTTTAGAACGGAATAGAATGAGCTTGCTCATTCTTGCCGTTTTAAAGTGTATGAGCGCCCCACAGCGAGATAAAGCGCAGCTTTGTCGAGCTGCATGTGCAAATGTGGGGCGTGATTTCAGTCCGTTTTTGACTGAAATCACTATATAGCGGGAGGTCTTTTAACTATGGATATGAAGAGTATAAAAGTCATAAAAAGTTTTATCTATGGGCTGATTTTTGGATTTGCCAGCCCTATACCCGGCATAAGTGCGGGTACTATGGCAATCCTCCTCAATGTATATGAGAGTTTTTTTAATTCCATCAGTGTAGATACCGTAAAAAAGAATTTAGCCTCTACTACTTCCTTTTTATTGGGATGGTTTTTCGGACTTTTCGGTATCAGCAATATAATGATGTTTTTAATTGATAATTATGGACAAATTATATTTTTTAGCTTCATCGGGTTAATTATAGGAAGCATCCCAATGATTTATAAAAAAGCTGTAATGGAAAAAGTTAAACCGAAGAATGTAAGTGTATTTTTTATTGCTCTTGCGTTCATGCTTTTCAGCGCATTTTTCGGCGGTGATTTTTATACCAATAATACCCTTTACGAGCTTGGCGGCATAAGTTTTATGCTCCTTGCGTGGGTTTTTCTGGCAAGCTTTTTAAGCTCTATGTCAATGCTTATTCCGGGGGTGGGCGGCTCTCTAATGATGCTTATTTTAGGTATCTACACAATTTATATTGAAGCTGTCGCAACTATTAATATAATAATACTTACTGTTTTTGTAATAAGCATGGCTTTTGGGGTTCTTGCGGGAATTATTTTGACAAAAAAAATGCTCGATTCCTATTCTCAAATATTGTATTTTTCTATTTTAGGGTTTATAACAGGCTCATTGTTTATACTGTATCCCGGCCTCTCAATGGATATAGAGGGCTTGTTATCAGTTGTATTTGGAGGATTATTTGCTGTTCTTGCCTTTTGGCTTTCTAAAAAAGGCGAAACAGCTCCAAAGATAAATAAGTAAAAACAGGGGGATAATATAAATGTCTAAAATTCATATTTCAAAAATAACAGAAGCTGTTTCAAAACTCTGCATTGATGCAAATTGCTATTTAAGCCATGATATACGGGACTGCTTTTTGAAATCTCTTAATAGGGAAAAGTTGGATATTGCCCGTACAGTTACGGAAATTTTAATAGAAAATGCCGATATAGCATCTTCAAACTGCGCCCCTATTTGTCAAGATACGGGTATGGCTGTAATTTTTGCGGAATTGGGGCAAGAGGTACAAATCGAAGGCGGAAGCCTGTCAGGTGCCATAAATTCAGGTGTGGCAGATGGCTATGAAAAAGGTTATCTTCGCAAATCGGTTGTGAAAGACCCGATACAGCGTATAAATACAGAAGATAACACTCCCGCAATTATACATTATGACATCGTTCCCGGTGACAAGCTTAAAATAACCGTAGCTCCCAAAGGCTTCGGCTCAGAAAATATGAGCGCCCTTCGTATGCTTACCCCATCGGCAGGTATTGAAGGTGTAGAAAAATTTGTAACAGACACGGTGACGGCAGCAGGCTCAAACCCTTGCCCCCCAATAATTGTCGGAGTCGGAGTCGGCGGCACAATGGAAAAATGCGCACTATTATCAAAAAGAGCTTTACTGCGCGAAATCGGTACAAAAAATGCAGATTCTTATTGGGCTGATATTGAAGCCAAGTTACTTGCCCGTATAAACGAACTTGGCATAGGGCCTAACGGCCTTGGAGGCGAGCTGACTGCAATGGCTGTTCATATTGAAACATATGCTACCCATATTGCGGGCCTTCCTGTGGCTGTAAATATAGGCTGTCATGTAACACGCCACAAAAGCGCCGTACTGTGTGAAGGCAATATATCATATGAAGATGATAAGCCGGTGCAAAGTCATGAAAATATGCAGCTTGCTCCAAAAATTACAGGTAAAAAGCTGACTACTCCCCTTTCCCAAGCTGAACTTGATGCGCTGAGAGTCGGTGAAATGGTGCTTATCTCCGGGCATATTTATACTGCTCGTGACGCGGCGCACAAACGCCTTGCAGAAATGCTTGAAGAAGGCGAAGAAGCCCCCTTTGATTTAGATTGCCAAATCGTATATTATGCGGGCCCTTGCCCTGCTAAGCCGGGGGAAGTAATAGGCTCGGTCGGCCCTACAACCAGCGGGCGCATGGACAAATACTCGCCCATGCTAATGAAAAAAGGACTTAAATTAATGATTGGTAAAGGAGAGCGCTCTTTGGAAGTTAAAAAGGCTATAAAAGAAACAAAGGGTGTTTATTTTGTTGCAATAGGAGGCGCGGCAGCTTATATGGCGCGCTGTGTCAAAGCTGTTGAGATGGTTGCTTTTGCTGATCTTGGCCCGGAAGCCATACGCCGCTTAACTGTTGAAGATTTCCCTGCAATAGTCGCTATAGATACAAAGGGCAATGATATTGTTTAACCCCTCACACACCGCTTCCGGCGGTATGGCGCTTGCGAATTAGTATAAAAAAGGCTGTTTCAAAACCATAAAAATGGTTAGCAACAGCCTTTTTTTGTTATTAATTGTTTACCTTTTAATTACACCGCTGCACAATCCGTCTAGGGCATAAGAGTAACGGTACTTGTAGCTGCATCCCAATGCACATTTATATTCAGTGCATCTGCAAAGGCGCGCAGAGGCAGCATCATACGGCTGTTAGCAGGGTTTACATAAGGCGCATAGGAGAAAGCATTTGCACCTTGACCGCTTAAAATAGTTTGAGAAACGCCGCCTACAGTCATAATCGGATTTCCTACCTGGAAGACGATATTGCGCCCGCCGGGATCTATAATAAAGCTGCTGGTTTGAGCATTCCAAACAAATATATTAGGGTCATAGGGGTCTGCGTTATTAAACAATAAGGAGAAAGCCAAGCGTGCAGGAAGTACACTGACTCCGTCTGAATTAACTTCAAAAGCTCCCCAAGATTCAAAATCGAAATGGCGCATATTACCGCCTACTGTTATGCCTGTTTGCGCGTTAAAAGTAATCGGCACATTTGTAACTGCCATATTTCTGTTTAGCGTTGCAGGGAACTGCACTGTTCTCGTAATTGTTTGCGCTCCCACATTATTTGTACCGGTTACACTGCCGCCTGCGGCCGTTACCGGAATATTTTGGATAAAGCCAACGGCAGGATTGGGGTGAACTATGGTAAGCACCGCCCGGTAAATGCTGCCTCCCGTAAAAGCTCCCGACATATTTACCCAATTGCCGCCTGTATTACGCTGCCATTGCACATTGGTTACATTCGCGCCCGAAAAACCCGTTTGGAAGTTGGCATTTACCCAAATGGCAGGCATAGCACCTGTTGCAGGCGGGGTTAATCCTGTTATAATCAACGTGTCATTCACCCCTGTCGCAGGGAACTGAACATGGCGGGTAATAGAAGTTAAGCCCGCATTGTTTGTACCCGTAACAGTGCCCCCTGCGGCTGTGAACACTTGGTTTAGCGCAAAGCCGGGATTTGGGGTAGTTATGGTTAGCACCGCGCGGTAAGTGCTGCCTGCGGTGAAGTTGCCTGTCATATTTACCCAATTATTACCGCCTGTATTGCGCTGCCATTGTACATTGGTTACATTAACGCCTGTCTGATTGGTATTTACTGCATTGGCACCGACAGGCACCGCATTTGTTACAGGAGCAGTCAGCCCCGTTATAGTAATATTATTTGCGGCGGTAGCGGGAAATTGTACATTCCTTGTGGTAGATACGGCATTCACTGCATTTGTGCCGGTTACTGTGCCGCCTGCGGCAGTTACGACAGCATTTTGCGCAAAACCGGGATTTACCCTGGTTATAGTAACAACGGCGCGGTAAGTGCTGCCTGCGGTAAAGTTACCTGTCATATTTACCCAATTATTACCGCCTGTGTTGCGCTGCCACTGCACATTGGTAATATTAACATCAGAGGGATTAGCGCTTAGGGCATTGATATTTACAGGGATTGCGCCTGTTACGGGGGCGCTAAGCCCTAATATAGTTAAATTGTTAAGAGCAGTGCCGCCTGCTGTTGCAGGGAACTGAACATGGCGGGTAATAGAAGTTACGCCCGCATTGTTTGTACCCGTAACAGTGCCTCCTGCGGCAGTTACGGTAACATTATTTGCAAAGCCGGGGCTTGGAGCCGTTATAGTAAGTTGTGCCCGGTAAACAGCGCCTGCGGTAAAGTTGCCGCTGAAATTAACCCAATTATTGCCGCCTGTATTACGCTGCCATATTAAATTTGTTACATTCACACCTGCTTGAGAAGCATTAACATTGTTTACATTAACAGGTACTGCGCCTGTCATGGGAACGGTAAGGCCGGTTATAGTTACATTGGTTAATACCGCGCCTGCCGTTGCAGGGAACTGAACATGGCGGGTAATAGAAGTTACACCCGCATTGTTTGTACCCGTTACAGTGCCTCCTGCGGCGGTTACGGTAATATTATTTGCAAAGCCGGGGCTTGGAGCCGTTATGGTAAGTTGTGCCCGATAAACAGCACCCGCGGTAAAGTTGCCGCTGAAATTAACCCAATTATTGCCACCTGTATTGCGCTGCCATATTACATTTGTTACATTCACACCTGCTTGAGAAGCGTTAACATTGTTTACATTAACAGGTACTGCGCCTGTCATGGGAACAGTAAGGCCGGTTATAGTTACATTGGTTAATGCCGCGCCTGCCGTTGCGGGAAAATATACATGGCGGACTATATTCATATCTCCGAGTGAATTAACGCCGGATACATTGCCGCCGGGCGCATTTACGGTAACATTGTTTTCAAAGCCGTCGAGATTGGTAGTGCTGATATTAAGCACGGCACGATAAACAGTGGATGCNCTGAATGCACCGCTAAAATTGCTCCAAGTACTTCCGGTTTGGCGCTGCCATTGTACATTGGCGGTAACTCCTGAGACAGAAGTGCCTACAAAGCCAACAGGAAAGGCACCTGTGACAGGAGCCGTCAACCCCGTTATACTAACCGAAAGGACAGGATTTGAAAAAGGAATTACATTGATGTTAAAAAGTTCTGTAAAATTAGTCCCTACAGCAGCTCCGTTTGTAATAGTGGCCGTTACCGAAATATTGCCCGCGGCATTGATATTTGCAAAGAGCGTATTGCCGCTTATTGATGCATCGGGGCTTGATGTACTCCAAGCTATATTTTGGTTGGTAGCGGTATTCGGCAAAACATTGGCAGTTAAATTAATTGAAGTACCCGCATTCATAGACGCGGGAAATGTCTGAATTATGTCTGTTACAGGGACGTGAGACGGGTCTGCCCCGACAGAGATTGTGGAAGAAGAGAAAACCAAAGCAAAAACCAAAAAAAGCGACAAAATACCTTTCTTACCGGAAATATACATAGTTAAATCCTCCTTAAAATAATACTGCATATATATTTCTCTACCAGTTAATATTAACACAAAAACAACTTAAAAGAAATATGAATTATAAATCTTACAATTCTTTAATAGTTTAGTACGGCATATGAAAAAATAATCATCAAATATTTTGATTTTTCAAAATTTTTACTTGTGTCAAAAGCGGCGCAATTGCCTGTGGTTTATTTGGCACACCACAGCATCACAGGTTAAAATCATTTTGACGGAATTAATTATCCGTCAAAATACAAGAAAAACCCTGCATAGACTGCAAGGGCTTTTCTGCATAGGCCACTCCCCTACTTTATTTTACAGCCGAATAATATTTCTTCTGTTATTTTCTCGCTTGCTTTATTCAATCTTTCAAAATCCATAGCGTTTATATATATTTCTTCTATTTTTCCGTGTAAATCCCTGGATGCGCGCATTGTATCAATTGCGGCATTAAGCGTCATATCAAATAATTTGTTTTCTTTATTTTTACTCACGTCTTGTTTAATATCTTTTAAAATTATCTCATTAAAAATTATATTCATATCAATTATTTCTTCCACATCCCCTTTATATCCAAAAGGGCTTCCCATTGTTGCAAAAGCTGCTTTTATTCCCGGCAAATGCAAATGTTCAAGCCTTTCGGGGGCAAAGGGGCAATAAAAACTTTCTGTATTTATTTCGCGGGCGTTTGCCTCATCTCTGATTCCGGTCAAAAAAGCATCTATGCCGGCACAGGTTTCACCTAAAAGCCCATAAACCTTAATGTCACTAAAATAATTATTTGCAAAACCCGTGAAGCCATCAGGGGTAATTGCGCTTAAAAATAATTTTCGGTTAGTACCGAAGCAATTATCCGCTCTTTTACAAGAATCTAAAAGCTTCACCCATTTTTGTATAAGCCTATTTAATGAAATCCTTTTTATGGCCGCCTCATAAACTTTATACTCAGCAAGATAAATATTTCCAACTGCTCCTAAATAACAGGAGGCTTTTTCATTCAGTATTTTTTTGGCATTAAGCAGTAATTTTATTTCATCTAAGCTTTTACGAATTTTTCCTTCGTCTATAAATTCTGCAAAATCAATTATTCTATCTATTGCAATCGGTATATCAGGGTCATGTGAATGAGGGGCTGTTGCATCTATTATACATAGTCCTAAGCTTTTGGCAGAAATAGCAT
>JGI20163J15578_10001295_pt1 | contig 10358 bp, 7 predicted proteins | sample TergutCu122P1_FD_15578 | JGI IMG/M metagenome (IMG submission 15578)
TTGAAATCGGTATTGTTGTAATTTGGAGAGTTGTAAATACGGCTCGTGCTGCATTTAACGTAGACAATTATGCGGAGTTTCTTTCTATCCAGTGCGATTCGGCACTTAGAAATATCGTTAGGCTTTATCCTTATGATATTGCTGATGAGGCAAACTTGGATGAAAAATCTCTTCGCGGAAGTTCTATCGAAATAGCGCAAAACTTGCAAGCTGAAATTCAAGAAAAAGTTGAAATCGCAGGACTTGAAGTTATGGAAGCAAAAATCACTACGCTTGCGTATGCTCCGGAAATCGCAGCTGCTATGCTTCAGCGTCAACAAGCAAGCGCAGTAGTAGATGCAAAACAAAAGATTGTTGAAGCTTCTGTGGGCATGGTAGAAGCTGCCCTTAACAAGCTTGCTGAAAGACAAGTTGTTGAGCTTGATGAAGAACGCAAAGCTACTATGGTGTCAAATCTTATGGTTGTTCTTTGTAGCAATCGTGATACGCAACCTGTAGTTAATAGCGGTTCGCTTTACTAAATAGCCATGACAACGGGAAATGATAAGAAAAAGCAAGTTCCTTTGCGCATATCGGACACGTTGTTTAAAGAGCTTTCCGCTTGGGCCGCTGATGATTTTCGCTCGCTCAACGGACAGATAGAATTTTTATTAACTGAATGTGTAAGAAAACAAAGAGGTTCAAAGAGGCTTGCTTCTGAGGAAAATGACGGAAAATGACGGAAAAGTAGATTGTCCCAAAATGGGCCAATCTACTTTTTGAATTGCCATATATTAAATCAAAATTCCCATTGGTGCAAGAATCCATCTTTGAACTTGTCCAAATACCAGTATAGTAATAATTACAATCGGAAGTACAAATGTCATGTAAAAGCGCAGACTTGTTGGGAACGTCCATCCTTCTTCGCCAAGGTTTGCTTCTTTTAGGAAGTTATCCCAGCCCCAACCTCTTTTGCTTGTACAGTACATAACATAAAGCAAAGACCCAATTGGCAATAAAAGTTCCATAACTAGGAACGTGAAGAATGCGCCTAGGTGAGGGAATGCAGCAGGTGCAAATCCTGCCCAAATGTTTCTTGTAAATGCCGATGGCGTGCAAAGAATAACTAGCAATACAAAGTTGATGCACGTTGACTTCTTACGCTCCCAGCCGAACTTGTCCATACCTATTGCAACTATATTTTCCATTACAGCGGCAGCAGTTGAAAACGCCACAAACGTTAAACCTACATAGAAAAGTAACGACCAGAAGTACGAACCCGGCATAGCATTAAAGATATTTGGAAGTGTTACAAATAACAAACCTTCGCCAACTGCAGGGCTTATATTAAATGCAAAAGCTGCAGGGAAAATCATAAACAGGCAAAGCAAGATAACTGTAAGATCCAAAACGCCTACTGTGAAAGCGCTTTTGAAAAGCCTTTTCTTTTTGTCTGCATAACTTCCGAAAATTGTCATTGAACCGATGCCAACAGAAAGGGAGAATAACGCCTGACCCATTGACATATGTATAATTCTAAACGTACCATGTTCCCTCATTGCATCAAGGTTTGGTATCGTTAAAAATCTAATTCCTTCATAAGCTCCCGGCAGAGTTATTGAACGAATGAGAAGTATTACAATAAGGACAAAGAACAGTCCCATCATAATTTTTCCAACTCTTTCGATACCGTTTCTTAGTCCAAGATAACAAACGCCCATACCTGCTGCAACGATAGCAAACATAAGGCCAAAGCTCAGCCCCGCATTTCCTGTCATTGCTTGCCACGATGCTGTAATCTCTGCTGGTTCGAGACCTATCAAAGAACCGGTGATTCCTTTGCCCAGGTATCCTAGTGCAAAACCGCAAACCATAACATAAAACATGAGAAGCAAGTAATTACCTGCAATTCCTATGTAACCGTTAACAAACCAACCTCTTTTCTCCGGCGTTAAAACTTCAAATGCTTTCGCTCCGGATTTTGCGCTACCTCGTCCTACGCTGTACTCTGTAAGCAACACAGGGATAGCAAACAAGAAAATAAATGCTGCTACTAATAAAATGTATAATGCCCCACCATATGTTCCTGCACGGTACGGCATAAGCCATATGTTTCCGAGCCCTATGGCACAACTGACCGATACGACGATAAATCCTAATCGACCGCTGAAGCTTTCTCTTTCTTTACTTAACAAAACCGTTGTCCTCCGATCTTAATTTAGTGTATAAAAATAGTATAATTGCGTTTTTATTTTACGCTTATAAAAATGTATCTAAGGTATGATAACTGAAATTCACACCTTATGTCAAATGAAATCGTTCCGCATAGTGTGTATAAATACTGCACTGCACTATATTTAGTAGAACTTATCGGAATTTATGAAAAAACACACTTAATATGAAGCAAAAAAGCCTTTTGATTTAGTATAAGTGGCAGACAAATGCATAAAATTGTGGTACAATAGTCTGCACCTATGTGTGAGTTTTCGCCATTTATTTTAGAGGATTTAACGTGGAAAGACGAATAGAAAAATTACTGACCGCATATATGCCTTTTCCGATGTGCATCATCAACGACAAAGGGAAAGTTACGCGGGCAAATTCAAGAATAGATCAAGTTTTTATTTATGACGGTATAAAGGATGCGGATATATACGCCCTTACAGGGTTTAAGTATTCAGATTTTCAAAAGCAATCTGAAGATGATTCTGCGCTTTTTCTTTCAAGAAACGATAAGATTTTTAAAATTTTTACGGCTCCTTTAAGCGTAGCTTCTGAGGCGTCAATTTTGATTTGTTTTATTGATGCAACTGAACACGAGGCTTTAAAACTCGCATATCACGACGAAAAAACGTGCATGGCAATATTAAGTATTGATAACTTTGACGAGCTGTTTTCAAGCACAGTTGAAGACACTAAAGCTCAGCTTTTCACGCAAGTTGACAAGGATATAAGAGGGTGGGCTGCAAGTTTAAATGCATCGATAATCCGCTACAGAGACCATATGTACACTTTGACCTTGTCAAATACGAGCTGTGACAAGCTTGCGGTTGACAAGTTTCCAATACTCGATGAAATAAGAAACGTTGAGACGGACGCAGACTTTCCTGTAACCCTCAGTATCGGAATTGGAATTGACGGAAAATCTCCTGCGAAAAATCTTCTTTTTGCACAAGCGGCGTTAGACCTTGCCCTTGGGCGAGGTGGAGACCAAGCCGTTATAAAAAGAGGCGACAAAATTGAATACTACGGCGGGAAAACCCAAACAACTGAAAGAAGCAATAAGGGCAGGTCTCGGATAATGGCTCACGCTATAACCCACCTAATGGAACAGTCTTCACGGGTTTTAATTATGGGACACACTAACCCCGACATTGATTCTTTTGGTTCTGCTCTTGGAATTTTTAGGCTGGCAGCAAACATAAACAAAGAAGCTCACATTGTAATTAATAAACATTACGACAACTTGGCTGAAATTTACAACCAAGCAAAAGAAACGGGGATATATAGTCTAATAAACAGTGAAAAAGCTCTTGCCCTTTCAGATAAAGAGACTTTAATTATAGTTGTTGATACGCACAGGCCAAATATGACAGATTGTCCGAAACTGCTTACTGCAACAGACAAAATCGTCGTAATTGACCACCATAGAAAAGCTGAGGATTTTATTGAAAATGCAACCCTTGCGTATATGGAGCCATCCGCTTCAAGTACGTCGGAGCTTGTTACCGAAATCTTGCAGTATTCAAGGGAAATGAAGGGGTTCAGCAAGTTTGAAGCAGAAGCTCTCCTTGCAGGAATTACTGTAGATACAAACCGTTTTGCAGGAAGAACAGGAGCAAGAACTTTTGAAGCTGCTTCATGGCTCAGAAGGGCAGGGGCTGACACAAACGGAGTTAAAAGGTTTTTTCAATCTGACTTAGGTGCTTTCAAAATAAAAGCAAACTGTGTTGCAAACGCAGAGTTCATCGAGGGTGGCATCGCATTTTCAATATGTGAAGGTTCTCACCCCGAAATGCAGCTTATAAACGCTCAAGCTGCCGATATTCTTCTTGAAATTAAAGGGATAAAGGCAAGTTTTGTTGCGGGAATAGACGAAGACGGAAAAACTACCATAAGCGCAAGGTCCCTTGGGGAAATAAACGTGCAGCTTATAATGGAGGAGTTCGATGGTGGCGGCCACTTTATGACAGCCGGCGCACAAGTGGACATGTCTCCAAAAGAAGTTATAGAAAACATAAAAGAGATTTTTACAAAGGAATCTTATAAATAACAATGGAGGAATTATCATGATTGTAATTTTACTAAAAGACGTAAAAGGAACAGGAAAAGCCGGCGAAATAGTAAAGGTAAGCGACGGTTACGCTAGAAATATGCTAATTCCAAAAGGCCTTGCAAAAGAGGCCTCTGACGGAAATGTCAGGAATTTGGAAAAACAAAAAGCTTTAATGGAAGAAAAAAAAGCGCAAGACCATGAAAGAGCGACAGCCCTTGCTGCAAAACTTTCGGAGCTTACAGTTAATATTGTAACAAAATCAGGCGAAGGCGGTAGGCTCTTTGGGTCAATCACATCAAAAGATGTAGCAGATGCATTAAAAGAGCAGCACAACCTTGATATAGATAAAAAGAAGTTTGCCATGGATTCTCCGATAAAAACAATCGGCGAAACTGAGGTTTTGATTAAATTGTACTATGAAATCTCTGCAAAACTAAAAGTGAACGTTTCAAGCTCTTAGTAGAAAGTGGTGTGCGATATGGTTGGAAGAATTCCTCCGCACAGTGATGATGCGGAAAAATCAGTTCTCGGTGCAGCGATGCTCTCCAAAGACGCGCTTTTTGACGTGGTGTCAAATGTGAGACCTGATGATTTTTACAGCAGTATACATAAAGAAATATTTGAAGTGATAGTTGAACTTCATCGCAAAAATGAACCTGTAGATACTTTAACCGTAGCAGAAGAGCTTAAAAAAAGAGCTTCTCTTGAGATGGTCGGTGGCAGGGCGTATTTGGGGACGCTTTCAATGGCGGTTCCTGCTACTTCAAATGCCGCAGAATATGCACAAATCGTAGCTGAAAAGTCAACCCTTCGTCAGCTTATACGTGCTGCAGGTGATATAATAGAAAAGAGTTACCAAGAAAAAACCGAAATTGAGGATATCATTGATTTTGCAGAAAAAAATATTCTTGAAATAGCTCAAAAAAAGCAATCAAAGGACTTTACTCCTTTAAACGACGTTTTGCTTGAAAACTTAAAAATGATTGATGCCGCACAAGAATCGGGCGGTGGTATAACAGGCGTTGCTTCCGGATTTACAGACCTTGACGGCAAAACGTCAGGCTTCCAACGTTCGGATTTAATTGTTCTTGCTGCAAGACCTGCTATGGGTAAAACTGCTTTTGCTCTTAATGTTGCACAGCAAGCCGCACTAAAGGCAGATGCAAATGTTTTGATTTTTAGTATGGAGATGTCAAAAGAGCAGCTGGGACAAAGAATTTTATCCGGGGAGTCAAAGTTTCAACTTCAACGTCTTAAAACAGGTTTTCCAAAATTAGAGGAATCCGATTGGCCCAAGTTACATCAAGCGTTAGACAGGCTTTCTCCTGCAAGCATCTTTATCGACGACACACCGGGAATTAGCATAATGGAAATAAAAAACAAATGTCGTAGGCTAAAGGCAGAAAAAGGTTTAGACTTGATACTTGTGGACTACTTGCAGCTTATGAGCCATGACGGAAAATCTGAAAACAGACAGCAAGAAATAACTGCACTTTCAAGAGCGTTTAAGTTACTTGCAAGGGAGCTTGATTGCCCTGTAATATTGCTTTCACAGCTTTCAAGGGGGCCGGAGCAAAGAGGCGGCGAGCATAAACGCCCTATTTTATCTGATTTAAGGGAATCCGGCGCAATTGAACAAGATGCCGATATCGTATTGTTCCTTTATAGAGATGAATACTATAACGAAGACTCCGAGAAAAAAGGAATCGCCGAAGTTATAATTGCAAAACACAGAAACGGACCAACCGGCACAGTAGAGTTAACATGGATTGACACGCAAACAAGGTTCGCAAACCTCGATAGAAACAGGGGAGACTTTTAATGGCCTTTGTAATTGAACGCACAAACGAGTTGTTTTTACTCGATACAAAGATTGAAAATATTTTCATACACGAATTTATGACCTCTGCACCGGGAGACTATGTGAAGGTCTACCTTTTGAGTTTAATGTATGCCGGCACAGAAACAGAAACGACCAATGCCGAAATCGCAAGGCAACTGTCTCTTGAAGAAGAAGATGTTTTAAAAGCCTGGAATCATTGGGAGTCTCTAGGTGTCGTGAGAAAGCATTTTAAAGATGCAAAGAATAAATTTAATTACGATGTGGAATTCCTATGCATAAGAGAACAGCTTTATGGAAAAAGCGCGAAAAAAGGCTCTGTGAAAAAAAGTTCTTTGCCAAAACTCATAGATGACAAAGGGCTAGAGGAGCTATATCACGCTATTGAGCGTATAGTAAATCGTCCACTTTCCGGCACAGAGCTTACCGAAATTGCATCATGGCTTTCTGACTACAAAGCGAGCCCTGCGGCTATCACATACGCATATTCTTATTGCGTTAATAATAAGAAAAAAGACAATCACAAATATGTGGGCGCTGTAATAAAAGAGTGGACATCCAAGAAGCTCCTTGAAGTTGCACAGATAGAAGAACATTTGCAGGAAGTTGACCAACGGCATTTTTTACATAAAAGAATTCTCAAAGCTATGGGATTCAAGAGAAATGCCACAGAAGCAGAAGCAAAAATCATGGATAGCTGGTTTGACGAGATGAATTTTTCGATAGAAAGAGTTCTCGAAGCATGTAGCAAAACTAGCGGAATTTCAAATCCAAACTTTAATTATGTTAACCAAATTTTAGTAAATTGGCATACCGGAAAAGAAAATGTGCAAAAAAATAGTGAAAATCTTAGAAAAAAATCAATTTCTATTGCCAATGTACATAAATATTATGATAAAATAAAGGGTGAAGCAGAAAGCGCTGCAAGCGAAAGACGTGAGCAAGTTTATCTGCAATTACCAAAAGTTAAGGAACTCGACGAGGAAATTAGGCTGTGCGGGATGGAAATGTCGCGCATCATGCTCTCTGGAAGCGCAACTAAAAAACAACAGGTTGCTTCATATAAACGAAAAATCGAAGAGTTCTCAGAACAGAAAACAGCTATGTTGGTAGAAAACGGTTTTGCCGCTGATTACATGGACACAAAATACAGATGTGCAGTTTGTAATGATTCAGGGGCTACAGATGCAAATGACCGTTGCAGTTGTTTTAAACAAGTACAAAGTGAGGCAGAAAAATGGCAAAATTCCAAAACCTAGTCGGAACAATTAAAGACAGGCTAGGAAAAAAAGTTGAAAAAGATTTAGAAATAGCAGACGCCACGCAGGATGCTTTTGCATCCAAACCTATTTCGCGTGCGCAGGCGAAACGTGACCTTGAAGCACGTATAGCAGAAAAGCTCGCTAAGATGTCCAATTCGGATTTAGAGGAGCTATTTATATTACAACAAAGACAATTGGAAGCAGATAGGAATGGCGAAATAGCAATCACCTCTTTGGATGACTTGGGGCTTGCACCTAGTTCTGAACCAGTAGTTGAATCAGTAGCTGAAGCAGCAGTTGATTCAAAGGTTGAATCAGAGCCAATTGTTGAGGCTGAGGTTGAAAAAATCGAGGCTGAAGCTGAACCGGAAGTTTCTGAAGTTGAATTAGAAATCGAACTGGAATCTGAAACCAAAGTTTCAGAAATCGAAATTGAGGTTGTTGAAGCTATTGAGATTCAAGTTGAAGAACCTCAAGTTGAATTAGAGCCAGAGGTTGTTGAAGCTGAAGAACAAGTTTCTGAGTCCGATGAACCAGTGGCTGAAACCGAGGTTGCTGAGGCTAAAACTGAATTTGAGGTTGCCGAGGTCAATGAACCAGAAGCGGAACTTGAAGAACAAGTTGCCGAGGCTGACGACCTAGATTCTAAAATTGACGAGTTTTACAAAGGTTTTGAAAAAGCCGAGCTAGAGGCTGAGATTTCAGAAACCGAAACTAAAGCTGAGGTTGCTGAAATCGAAACAGAAGAACAGGTTGCTGAGGTTGACGACCCGGAAGCGGAGCTCGAAGCTGAGGTTTCAGAAATCGAAGAAGCTACCACTAGAGCTGAAGAACAGACTGCTGAAACTGATGATGACCTGGCTTCAAAAGTTGATGAATTCTATAAAGGTTTTGAAGAAGCTGAAGCTGAGGCAGAGAAAAAACCTATTGTATCTGGCGACTTTAAAGAAAGATTTCTTATTGGATTTGATTATTTTGCATCAGGCGCAATGCTTGAAGCAGGGTCAAAAAAGTGTAACTCTTTCTTTAACAGAGTTTCTAACAGCATTGCTTTTCTAAAAAGTGATATTACGTACAACGCTAACAGAATATTTAGCGTTCCTGCAAAGCCATTTATTCGTTTTGGGACGTTTGTTTCTAAACACTTAAAAACTAAAGATAACATTTCAGAAGAAAAAAGACAAAGAAAAATTAAAAGGCGCGAGTTCTTTGCGCGAGGTGAGCAAGCCGTTTCAAATCAAATGGCAAACTTTGTGACTGCTCTTGATACCGGCACCGGTATACTTGCAAAAAAATCCCTAAAAGCAATTCACCGCAGCAGCAAACGTGCACATGCCATTAGAGAATGGGCAGATATACGCAAAAAATATCTTCTTACCGTTCTGTTTGTTTTGATGCTGTGCGGTATAACTGCAGTTTCAGTTGTAAATTACTTTACCGCATATATATATGCATACAATGGCAAACCTCTCGGCATGGTAAAAAGTCAACATGACGTGCTTCGCGTTCTTGACATCGTAAATACACAGCTCAGTAGAGAGCATGGCACGTATATAGCAATAGACCCGGAGCGCGACCTTACATTTTATAGAGTTGTTTCAACAACGGTAAACAGCGAAATAGACGATATGCAAGATGTTTTCAATAGGCTGACATATATGCAAGACATCAGTACTGTTGCATATGCTTTTTATATCGAAGGCAGGAGAATGGCTGTCTTAGATTCGGAAGAAACTATCCAAGGAATTCTTAGCGATTACATTAACCTTTTCCTTATAAACAACAGCATGGGAACTATTGTCTTTGATGAAATCGGCTTTTTAGAGGACGTTAGCTCACGTCCAATCGACACACAGCTTGGAAGACTTAATCATGCTAGTGATATTTTAGATCGTATAAGGGCCGGAACTATGACAGAACAAATTCACGTAGTTGAACGGGGACAAACTTTTTCCGGTATAGCTGTGATGCATGGTGTAACACAAGCTGAGCTTCGCGAATTAAATCCAACCGTAACTCCGGCGAGACTTAGCATTGGTCAAGAGATTATCTTGCAACAGGCTGTTCCGCTTCTAACTATTCATTCGGTTGAGACTTCTACGTTTATAGAGCCTATACCATACGGCACAATATATGAAGATAATCCTAACGCTTTTGTGGGTGAAAGAAGTACAAGAATCGCCGGTATTCCTGGCGAACGTCAAGTAACCGCAAGGATTACAAGGCAAAACGGCATCGAAGTTGATCGTGTAGATTTACTTTATAACACTATAAGCGAACCTTCTGATGCTGTAGTAATTAGAGGAACAAGACCGGTGCCTCCACGTCAAGGTACAGGAAGGCTGATACGTCCTCTTCCGGCAGGAACTTATAGGCTGTCATCTCCATTTGGTATGAGATGGGGCAGAATGCACAACGGAGTAGACTGGGCAGCGCCAAGAGGCACTCGTGTAGGTGCTGCAGATGGTGGTACCGTTACGTTCTCCGGATATAGAGGTGCTTTTGGAAACCTTATAATAATAAACCATGGCGGTGGAATCGAAACATACTATGCACATTTGAACAGAAGGCTGGTACGCACCGGCGAGCAAGTTTTCCAAGGACAACATATCGGTGATGTAGGTAGTACAGGCAGAAGTACGGGGCCACATTTACACTTTGAGGTTCGTGTACACGGCGTACCACAAAACCCTCTCAGGTTCTTGTGATGAAGCTTAAAGGGTTTGGAGAGTAGTTACTAAAAATAAAGTTTGAGCAACATTTAAAGAAACTTCATATACGCATATAAAAATTCGCCTGCAAGGAATTTCTCTTTGCAGGCGTTTTAGTTGCGCATTTTGATACGCATATTTTTATTCTTTTATTATGCATATCAATTATTTGTTCTTTCCTTATAAGTTGCTGTTCACACCTGTATAAATCGAATTAGATAACCGTTTGCGAAGGAGCTTCGGAACCGTAATTTACGGGATGTTTGTGAAACAAACATTACATGCCCGAA
>JGI20163J15578_10001296_pt1 | contig 10358 bp, 11 predicted proteins | sample TergutCu122P1_FD_15578 | JGI IMG/M metagenome (IMG submission 15578)
GGTTGCCAAAACAAGTTGGATGCCCTACCAAGCAACATGCTGATTAAAGAAAAAGTAACCGCAGAGTTTGTATCCATTAAAGACTCCTTTGGAAATAACTGGCAAGGGGTGAAGTCTTTGATGAAGATAGCAGTCAACCAAGCTCATGAAGGAGTTCATCTGGAATCTTACTTTGTGACTCTACCAAGTCTACCTTTGGTCTGTCAGTTTTATCAAGTGAATAATGAAACAGGACTTTTTTATCAGGATAAAACTATGACCGCCATCACCATTGATGGGGGCTCAGGGATAGAGAATCTTTCTGGGAAATTCACAGATAAAGCAGGAATGTTTTACGAATATCGTTTTGGAAATGAAGAAAACACCCGATCGGCTGATCGCCTCATAGAATTTGTCAGTAAACGGCAAGAAAAACTTTATCTCTATAAAAATGACGAGAAGTTGGAAGTGGAGTTTGACAATAAGGTGGTGCAAGCACATAGTTATGAGGATTGTCGCGCTGAATATGCTAGCAGTTATATTTCAAAACCAATGTTTATCATTCCTTGTGAAAGAGAATTAACCAAGGAGATGTTAGAGGACTTGAGACGAGTACGATTTTATCTGAGGATTTGAGTACTCTAAAACCGTAGAATACGTGTTAGGAGGTACACTTGAATGAAAGATACTCTGATTATAGTATCTGGTATGGCAGCAACGGGCAAGACAACATTTGCCAAGTGGTTGTCAAAAGAGAGTTGTGTTCCACTACTTTCTCTTGACGAGCTATGGGAGAAGTCCGACACTACTGCTATTCCATTCACTCAATATTGGGTTCTTTGCGAAGATTTAATGAAGCATTCCTCACCACTAATCATGGAGTTTGGATTTTGTGATGAACAGAAACCAGAAATAAATGAATTCGTCGAAAAATATAAGTATCAAGCAATCAATGTCCATTTTAGCTCTTCAATTGAGTTGGCACACCGCCGTTTTAATGACAGAAGAAAATATGAAATGGGTGGCTCAAAACCACAAATCACTTTGGAGCAGTATACAAAAATAGTGGAACCATCGGTGAATTTCCAATTTGGAGATTGTTTTATCAATGTTGATACAACAGATTTTTCAAATGTCTCATATGAGGATATAGCAAAGCGCATACAACAGTATGCTAGAAGTGTAGCATAAGTATTATGCACTTTGATAACCGCAAGGGCTAGACTCCCTTCAGGTTATGTACCGTTAAATAATTGTGGAAGCAATAAGCACCACAGGAAAAGGAGGTTAATCATGGATTTAGAAAAATGTAGATATATAAACCTAACAAATAAGAGAGGATTCAATACTAATGCAGGATTTATTGACAATTATATATGTTTTAGAGCACAAGAGAAAATTAGAAGAAAAGAATGAGAAAGAACTCTTCTTTAGAAGTGAGCTCAAAACAAGAAAAAAGAAAAAATCATTTAAAGAAAAAATAGCTTATCTTCTTACCCGCTAGAATCGGAGGCATGGAATTTGATAAAAAATCTGTATATCCTTTTTATCACTGTTCCTGCCTTCCATGTTCTCGTATTGTAAATCTCTTCCAGTTGCCTGGATAGGGCTCCTATTGTTTCTGAGCTATACCTAGAGTCAATCAGATGATTGATAGTGGAGTCAATTTCGGTTAACATTCCTTTTATCAATGCTTTTTCATCTTCACAAGTGTCTGTGTAACATAAGCTAAGTTTGTCCGCACAAAAAGACAAGTTCATAGGCTCTTTTATCAGGATTTTTTCTCCTACATTTTCTTGGATTTCATAGAAATGTTCATCGCGTACACTGTATTTCATCGAATGATGGAGAATATTTTCTTGTGAAATGTCTCCGTTATTCTTTAGTTCGTCAAAAATCCCACTTAACTGAAAACCTTTTTCTTTTTGATACACGGTCTGTATTTTCCACTTATGAATTCGGTTGATGATGACCTTCTTCATCAGTTGATGTTTACTTCTTAGAGGGAAATGGGCATAAACCAAACCCGATGGAGCCTCTACGGGAAGCCTTCTGAAACGTTCACCTGGATAGAGCACATGATGGCAACCAGGAACAAAAGATATTTCCATTTCCTCAATCAAATATCTGCTGATTAAGACTTTATTTAACGTCTCAAACAATGGGTTGCGATAATGGGTAAAGCGATTCGGCAAGAAAACTTGATTGTTCTCGGCTTCTCCTGGATAGACATAAGTACGCCAGGGAACACGGTATTCAACGTTTTCCTGTAATCCTTCTAAGGTTTCTCGTGGATTGAACCCATCCGTATGATAGAGAAACTCATCAGCATCTAGCGGAATAATCAAATCAGCATTGAAAGCACTTATCGCTCTCATGGCCATAGCCTTTCTCAAATCATCATAACTTTTGATGGTGGTCAGTGATTGAGGATCCGCTAATTCATCGACAGAATGAATTGGCAAGCCTTCTTCAATCAGTTTTCGAATAATCCAAGCAGTATTGTCAGTGCTCTTTTTTCCTTCATACACCAATATTCCATCACAATAGGTCAGGTTGTACCTGAAAAAAGATTCAATAATGTCGCTTTCATTTTTCACGATGGTTATTCCATATATTTTTTTCAATACAATCTCCTCTTCCTTCGCTCGAAGAACAATATACAAAACCTACTGGGGGATTAGAGCACGTTAGCCGTCGGATAAGCCTACACGAACATCGCGCATCAGTGTGGCTAACCATTTTCGTTGTTGAGTCTGTACATGAGGATTTGCCTCTATCAGAGCTTGGTCATCCATTATCGTTTTATGCATAAACTTCAGTTGTTCACTGCAATTGTCTAGATTGTATTGGGTAATCTTCTCACACATATCGAACATGAAACACCATTCTGCATAATGAATGAAATCTTTAATTCCAGGAAGTCGCTCAGAAAGATAAACGGTTCTGCTACGAAAAGCATTCAGATACTCCCTTAGTATTTCGGGCGTTAACAGTCGAAAATCCGTGGTAAATGCGGTGAGATTTCCACTGTGCCTTGAAAATGAATACTGGGGAATGCCATGGGCAATTACTTTTTGTGCTCTTTCAAAGAATTTATACACGGTATTGATATCATCCACAAGCCCTCTTTCAGAATAGGGGTGTTGTGGTATGATTGTCCTTCGAAACATCTTTGCTGCTGAGGCAATATTATAATACTCTCTCTTTAGCAATTCCACAACCCCTTGCTCTGTTTCTAGCTCTAATATGTGGTCGTAAATATATTTTGGCTTTAACATGCCATCTGTTAAGTACCATGAGCCACATATAGAGATATCTGCCTGATATTCGACAATAAGTTTATACAGAAATTCCAGTAACCCTCTTTCCGCGATATCGTCATCATCCACAAACACCAGGAACTCCCCTCGGGCCACAGAAAGTCCAGCATTTCTACCAGAGCCTATATTTCCTTTTTCTTTAATGATGACGGAAATTCGGTGGTCTTGGCTTTTATATCTCTCGCAAATCAACCTACAATCATCGGTAGAACCGTTATTGACCAAAATCAGTTCAAAGTCAGTATAGGTTTGATTCAGCACAGATTCTATTGCTCGACCTAAATATTTTTCATTTTTATGCGTGAGCATGATCACGCTTATGGCTGGTGTTTGTTTCATTGTAATCTCTCACTTTTATTGGGTATGAAGAATCGATACACTTTGCCAATGGCACTTCCCATTTTCCAAGTCCTCGAACCATAGATCTCTTCAATCTGTCTTTGCAGTTCCTTGTTGCTTTGTTTCAAATCGATATTCACTCCCTCTAGCTGCTTATTACATATCCCCAATTCCTCATTGGTTTTCATCTGTTTCTCAAGGCATCGTTCCTGTTCATCACAGTGTTGTTGTAGCACCCGCTTACTCTCTTCTAGGTCTTTCTTGTTTTGTTCCAACTTACGATTCCAATGAACCAATATGCTGTTACTCTGTTCCAGTTCCTTGTTCAGTAGCATGAGCTGCTGGCTCTGTTGTTCCAGTTCCTTATTCAGTAGCATGAGCTGCTGGCTCTGTTGTTCCATTTCATTGATTCGCTTCCTCAGTTCTTCATTCACCCTCACCAGTTGGTTATTACGCTGTGCTTGTATGCCGTTTTGATGCGTTAGCACATGGTTATGTTCTTCTAACTTGCATCGCACCTCAAACAAATGTGACGCTGTAGCATTGAATTCCCCCAATAAAGTGCTCATGAATGCATTGTTGTCACAATATTTTTCAGTATAACGCAATTCCAGTGCTCCTGCGCAAAAAGAAATGTTCATTCTCCCTTCTATCAGAGTTTGTTCACCCACTGCTTCTTTACTCTTTTTAAAGTGCTCTTCATGAACACTATACTCCATAGAGTGGCGGAACATCATTTCTTGCGTAATATTGTAATTACTCACAAGATCGTGAAAAATTTTCTTTTGATGGTAACTTTGTTCTTTCTCACGATACGTTTGTACTTTCCACTTTTGGATACGATTCAATATAATCTTTGTGATAAATTGGGTTTTGCTCCGTATTGGAAAATGAGCATAAACCAGGTTTTCTGAAGTTTTTACTTCTACAACGCGCTGGCGATTACCTGGGAAAATCAAGTGATGAGAACCAAAAGCCCATTTTGCCTGCTTCTCCTTGTATAGCTTTTTACTCATCAATGCCTTGTAAGGTTTCTCAAAGAGAGGGTTTCGATAATGTGTAAAATGACTTGGCAAAAAAGTCCGATAGCTTTCTGGTTCTTCCTGATAAACGTAAGAGCGCCAAGGCATGCGGTACTCTACATCGCATGCCATTGATTCAAAGGCCACGCGTGGATTCTTGCCTTCGATGTGATAAGGAAATTCGTCTGCATCTAATGAAACAACAATATCCGCCGCGAAAGATTCAAAAGCACGCTGTGTTAAAGCATACTTTAACTCCATATAATTGTCTATTGTGATTAACTGTTCAGGGTCGTAAACACAATCCTCTAAATATACAGAGAGCCCTTCATCAATCAGTTTCTGTATAATGACCCTGGTGTTATCAAAACTTCTACCGCCTTCATAAACAAGTATCCCGTCACTATAAGTGAGGTTGTATCTTAGAAATGATTCAATAATATCACCTTCATTGCGTACATTAACGATTACAATTATTTTCTTCATAGGGTTACCTTCCAAAAACTTGCTTATGCTTCCAATAGTGGCTCTTCATGTGAAAATTAATCATTCTGCATTATTTTTTTGCCTTCTCCAGCAAAAATTCCTGGTATCTATCACAAGCTTCCTCAGTATCTCCAAAAAACATTTGAGAACCTTTATGCAACCACAGCACCTTTGTGCACAACCTGCGAATTTGATTCAGTTGATGGGAAACCATTATTGTTGCTACTCCCCTTGCTATCATCTCTTCTATTCTTTCTTCACTTTTCTTTCGGAAAGCTCCATCTCCAACGGCTAGAACTTCATCAATAATCAAAATATTAGGGCTGCTCTGTGTGGCAATCGAAAATGCAAGCCGTGCTTTCATTCCTGTGGACAACTGTTTAAACAGCCGATGCTCATACTCATCAAGCTCGGAAAAAGAAAGTATCTCCTCATAGGACTCTTTCATGAACTCACGAGAATATCCTAATATTGCTCCCCGTAAAAAAGTATTTTCCTTCACGGTCAATTCCATGTCAAATCCACTGCTTAATTCTAGCAAAGCAGTACTGGCACCTTTGCGTTCTATGGTTCCCGTGGTAGGTTCTATGATTCCAGAAACTGCTTTTAAAAGAGTCGACTTCCCTGAGCCATTGACACCGATGACTCCAAGTATTTCTCCCTCTTCAATAGAAAAACTCACATCATATAGAGCATTAAATTCCCTCGCTTCGTAAGTCCTCTTTAATTTTTTAAGAATATATTCCTTGAGCCCTATTTCCCTTAAGTCACCGACAATATACCTGACTGAAAGTCCCTTCACATTGAGTATCATTGGCATCCTCTCTAAATAAAGTAAATAATCTTTTTGCTCATTTTTCGATAAACGAAAACACCAATGCCCAGCATTGCAAAAGCATACGAAACACCCAACAGGTGAACGCTCAATGGCGGAATCGTTGATTCAATCACAATCATTCGAAAATATGTAATGTAGATATATAATGGGTTGAGATGAAATAAATGTTGCACTTGTGTTGCAAAAGTACTTATGCAATAAAATATTGCAGAAAAATACAGCATTATCTGTGTGAAAACAGCATATAGATATTCTGCATCTTTAAATACGCTTCTTATTGATGCGAGTATAAGCCCTACACTTGTGTTAAAAACAGTCAAACAGAAAATGGGGAACAATAGGGCAAGATACTTCCAGCTGAATGATAATCCGTCAATTTGCACGAAAATCAAAAAAATGATTAAAGTCAGTAGATAATTGATGAATGCTTGCATATTACAAGATAGTGTGAGAATGTACTTTGGAATAGAACTGCTTGAGATTATCCCTGCATTATTTGCAAAAGAACGCATTCCATTATTCGTTGCTTCAGTAAAAAAATAAAAATTAACGATTCCAGCAAATACATAGATGACAAAATGAGGGATTTCACGACCGAAAAAATGTGAAAATACAATGGATATGACAAAAAGCATCAAAAGAGGGGAGAGCAAGCTCCACAACACCCCCAAAACTGTACGTTTGTATCTTTTTTTGAAATCCCGCTTAACCAACTCCCCAAAGAGGAATAAGTATTGATCAAGCCGTTGGATATAGTGCAAGAAAGCTGACATATCAATTATCCATTCTGAATGTAATTCTCTTATTGTTTATTCATTCTCATTATAATACGTTGGATTTAATCTCGCAAGCATCCAATTTTGTCAAGGCTCCGGGGAGCTTAATATCTTCAAAGTGACATAGTTCTTTCAAGGTGTTATAATCACTTTGAGATAGATGTTTTGCTTGTTGCTTCACAGTGAGGTACATGCCCCTCCTCCTTTCCCGAATATTTGTTCTGCTACATCATGTTTTGGAGTCTTTGTGAAGCTTATTTTAGGAGAAAAGCGAGATTCATCCCGCTACCTTTGCCTGCCTAAACAGGCTTAGAGGATAGGGGTATTCTCTCGCGGGAATTTAATAAACATCCACTGAAAAGGAGAGGTGAGGTGAAAAAGCTAGAAATCAAAAAACCATTAAGACATGCTGGTATCATGCCAAACTACCAATGCACAGCAGCGTGTAGACACTGTCTCTATGCTTGCTCCCCTTCCTATGGAGATGGCTACATGACCGAGTCCACCATGGATGAGATGTTTGGCCTGCTTCGGGAAGGAGGATGCAGGAGTGTTCATATTGGCGGTGGTGAACCTTTTCTGGATTTTGAAGGATTGTTAACATTACTTGAACAAGCCAGAATCTTTGGCATTGTCGTTGATTATATTGAAACCAATGGCTATTGGGCAACAGATGAGGAATTGATTCGCAAACGCCTTTCGGCTTTGAGGAAAGTTGGTGGTGATACCTTCTGCATCTCTGTAGATCCTTTCCATTGTGAACATGTTCCTTATAAACGGCCTTTACATCTGGCCAGGGTTTGTGGTAAAGAAGGTTTTGGTTACTTTTTGTGGCAAGAACGATTCCTGCAAATGTTGCGTCACGTAGACCCAGAAGTTCCCCATGACCGATACTCTCTTGAGAAGAGCATTGGTAAAAATTATATTCTCGATACTGCAAACACTTATGGTATTAGAATTGGAGGTCGTGCCATTCAGATTGAGCAGGAGTTCTCCCTTTGCAAGCCCTTAGAAAATCTTTTGGATGAAAAACCCTGTTTGGAGCTTGCATCAACGGGACATTTCCATGTTGACATGTATAATCAGTTCATCCCTCCAGGCTGTACAGGGCTTCAACTTCCTTTAAAAGAAGTCGTGTATGGGGTTGAACCAAGAAGATATCCTGTTTATGAAAGCTTATATTTTGGGGGAGTGGCGACACTTCATAGGATTGCCCTTGAACATGGCTTTGTGGCAGATGAAAAGGGGTACACTTCCAGTTGCACCTTGTGCTTTTTTATTCGAAAGTTTCTCAGTGAAAAAGGGATCTTCACCGAACTTAGTCCCAAGCATTACATTGAAGCGATGAAGTATTATTAGGAAAATTTATTATCTTTTTAAAGATATATATGGTATCATTAGAATATCAAGATTCACTGTATTGACTCAAAAATAATAAACTGATGGGAATCGAACCCGTACGGTTTAAATGTAAACGCTTGAAAGGGAGGAACTTCATTCATGAAAAAAATATTTAAAGCGATAGGACTTTTGGCACTTCTTTCCGCTGTAGCAGGACTGGTTTATAACATCCTCAAAGCAGTAAACCTAAAAAATCAAGATGATCTTGGTGATTTTGAATACGGCGATGGTAAGCATCTGGTGAAAAAATGTATCTTTGATAGTGTTGAGGAAGAAGTGGACGTTTGTGGCAAAGAATCCTTATCATTGGTGTGCCATTTTGCTAGCATGGATCTGGATCTTAATGAAGCGGAAAATGCTGGAGACAAGTTAATTGTAGACCTGGATATATCTTTCGGAGGAATCGCAATTACTCTGCCAAAAACTTGGAAAGTCATCGATGAAACTTCATGTATTGTTGGCGGAATCGAGGTCGCCGAGTGTGATTTGCCAGAAGATTGCTCCACCCTTATCTTAACTGGTAAAATTCTCTTTGGTGGTGTTGCTGTAGTGTATGAAGGCGATGATGCAAATGATATCAGTTTGGTAAAGATTTTATAAAATCATTTCTCATCATTCCAAGGTGATGCACCACATATTCAGTGCATCATCTTTTTTTGTGGGCCTGCAAGGGGTAGTTTTTCCAACTCTTTAGGGCTTAACCATTCTTGACTTTCTAGTAACTCCTCTGGAATTACATTCCGCCCTAGTATGTTGCTCTCTACTTTTTCCAGATTTATTAACTCTCCTTCTAGCAATAAAATATGCCATTTCTGGTGGGAGAATATATGTGAAACTTCTTTTTTAAATCGCAGGTTAGTGCATAATCCTTTCTTTTTAGCTACTTTTTCATATTCCGTCTTTGTCACTTCTCTTAAAGGGAAACTCCACATCTGAGAAAGTAGCCCCTCATTTGTTCGCTTTTCCACAAAGAATTCGCCTTTTTCGTTTTGTATGGCAAAAGCCAGATAATACAATTGCTGTTGCCTGATCTTCTTGGTTTTTACAGGAAACTCTAACGTGGTTCCATTCCTATGAGACCGGCAGAAACTTTTTACAGGGCAGTGCTCACACTTCACCACCTTTGGCGCGCAAATCTGAGAACCTAGATCCATGAAAGCCTGATTGAAATCTCCTGGCTGGGTAGGGTCAATTAATTCTCTTAAACTTTCTTCAAAGACTTTTTTGGAACTACTTTTAGATATATCTGCATCCAACTCCAATAGCCTGCTGGTCACTCGTAGCAAATTCCCATCGATGGCAGGCTCTGGCAAACCAAAACAAATGGAGGCTATGGCAGAGGCGGTGTAATCCCCTACCCCTTTTAAACTTTTAATCTCTTCTAGACTCTCTGGAAATTGTCCCTGAAAGTGTTCAACCATCTGATTCGCTGCGATTTTCATATTTCTGGCTCGAGAATAGTACCCTAATCCTTCCCATAACTTTAGAAGTTCCTCATCCTTGGCATTGGCTAAAGCTTCTATGGAAGGATATTTTTTCAGGAATCTTTCATAGTATGGAATCACCGTTTCTAATCTGGTTTGTTGTGCCATTACCTCTGATATCCAAATGTGATAAGGGTTCTTGCTCTCCCGCCATGGGAGAGTTCTTTTATTTTTCTTGTACCAAAGAAGAAGGGCTTGTTGGAACTTTTCTATCTCTTTTGGAGTAAGCTCTTTTTTGTTATTCATTATGCGAATTTCTCCATTTAGCTATTTCTCTTGACTCTAGGGTGTAAGAATAAGTATTGTAACATTCCATAGGTGCTAGAACTCTCGCACAGGCTGCCTACACCCGTGAGGGTGAAAATTTTATACCTTCCTACTTCTTGCATTATAACATTTTTATTCCTTCTATGCTTTTTTTCTTTAGTATGATATTATGATGACATAAGGAGGGAATCGATGCCATGGAAGATAAAAAANTTTTCAAACCTACCATTTGGGAGAAAAAATTATCGCTNGGAGGNACCCTTCTCTTTATTGCTGCNGGTTGTCTTCTAATTTTTTCAGATGAATTATTTCCTGGCCCTGCTTTCTCTTTTATAGGGGTGGNCAGTGTATTATTTGGAGGACTATGTTTTTTGGTTTTTTTACTCAGTTACCTTAAGGGAGAGCCTCTCTTAGTCGTTTCTGAAAATGGTGTTAATATTTCT
>JGI20163J15578_10001297_pt1 | contig 10358 bp, 5 predicted proteins | sample TergutCu122P1_FD_15578 | JGI IMG/M metagenome (IMG submission 15578)
AGAATGGGCATTAAAAGACATGTCCTCTGGAGGTGCTTTTGTTCATAATTTATTTTTAGGCAAGATTGCTGCCTGTACAGAACATACAAGAACCACCCCTTATCACTTCCCTCATGACACTTCAGTGTACGGTGTTTCCCATATTTTAGGAGGTGACAATCGTTTTTACAATAACATTTTCATACGAGACCTTGAGGATGAACAGGTTTCGGGACTGTCTAGCTTTTGGAGTGGAGCCATCCAGATGGACGGAGTTCCCGGTTGGGCAACCTTCATAAAAACTCCTGTGGGCATCTCCCAATATGACGATTACCCCTCCCCAGATGAAAACCTTGATGAAACACCCCACGACCTTCGCAAACTGCCGATTTATGCTGGAAATAACCTTTATCTTAACGACGCAAGACCTTACATAAAGGAAGTGAATCCAAAAGTTTATCCCACCTCCTTTATTGAAGTAGAAATTCTGGATAGAGAGCAGGGGAAAGTAAAAGTGAATATAAAGAATGCCAACCTTCTTGAGATTGGCTGTCAATTAATTACTACAGAAACTTTGGGCATGAGCTATCATGCTGAAATGAACTATGAAGAACCCGACGGTTCACCCTTTTGCTTTGATAGGGATTTCTTCGGACAGAAGAGGAGGCTTATACTCCCTGGACCTTTTGAGGTGAAGGAAAATGAAAATATTGTACTTTCCCTTTTTCAGCAATAAGAGACATGTGGACTTAAACAAAATAACATCATCTCTTACTCCTGCAATCCTGCAACCACCAGATTTCGTAACATGCCATGCCACTCCCACCAGGGGTTTCCATACTCTTCTTGTGCATAGAAAATGGCCACCTCTTGCTTGAGATCCACTAATACATAACATCCACAGGCACCATCCCAGCCAAACTCCCCTATTTCAGACAAGGAATTGTTCCGCTTAGGCGACATCATGGTGCGCACCCCTAGTCCATAACCATAACCTTGGCGAACCCAGCCACTCCACTGATGAAAGTCTTCCATCTGACTTTTCCCTAGTCGGTTGGTTGTCATATCCTCCAAAGTTTCTCGCTTCAACAACCGATGCCCCCCTGGTGAAATCCCACCATTGCAAAGAGTCTGCACTAAAGTTCCATAATCTGGAACCGTTGACACAAGGCCACCGCCTCCCCGCTCATACTCTTTGTGTGCGCCAATCTGCAAGATTGTACCTTCCCCCTTACTTGTCCCAGTTTTCCCATCAAAGTCATGATAACATATGGCCTTGTGTTTCTCATCTCCAGGTTTTACTTGAAAAGCGGTATGTTTCATCTCAAGAGGATCAAATATACATTCTGCTAGGTGTTCACCTAAGGTCTTGCCAGAGAGAACTTCAAGCAACCCTCCTAACACATCATGACTGTAGCCATATTGAAATTGACTTCCTGGCTCAAAGGCAAGGGGATTGCTTGCCACCCTTTTTACTACATCCAATGTATAAGGCCTTTTGCCTTCTTCCAGAAACACTTCTACGATTTCCTTACCCTCTACCGTCCATGAACTAACGCCAGAAGTCATGGACAACAAGTGCTCTATGGTCATCGCTGTTTTAGCCGGATGATATTTCTTAGTTCCATCTGGGTTCTCTTCAGCAACCATCAGATTCTGATACTCAGGAACATACTGGGAGATAGGGTCTGATAAACGAAGAATCCCTTGCTCCACATATTGCATGATGGCAATACAAGTCGATATTTTTGTAGCCGAATAAATATGAAATACGGTATCTGCCGAAAAGGGAATCTTTTCTGCCACATTTTGGAATCCGGAATAGTGTTCCAATGCCAGTTTCCCTTTATGAAACACACGAATTCCATTTCCCGGAACATCTTCCCTTTGATATAAGGTTTCTAAAAACTCAATGACTCGTTTTGTTCTCATGCTTAGTCTCCTTCAAGGTCGTTTCCAATACTTTGCTTGTCCGTCAAGCAACTCTCATAGTTGCAGATTTTACTCTAGTGTAAAAGCTCCTAAGGTAGTTCCTCCCTCACCTTTAAACTCAAAGTACAAAGCATGAATTCCATCTGGTAAATTCACATCCACAGTATTTTCTTTCCACACATTGGAGTAATAAACAGGAATCCTAGCAATGGTTTCCCCATCCCAAGCGGTTTTCACTTCCAAATGACCATGTCCGTATCCCCGGGTCTTTGCTCCGATTCTCTTTACTCCCTTGCAGTCAAAATACTTGAATCCTGCAATGGTAGAATCCTGCATATTGGCAATATAGCCCATCTCTTCTTCACCGTCTTTTCCATCCTGCATAATGCGAGCAAACCTTCCACCAATCCATCCTGAGGAGTGGAGAGGGTCGGTGCACACTTCCCTTTTGGAGAAGAGGTTGCAGGCAATATGTGCAGGATATTCACCTTTGCCAACCAAAGGCCCTCCGTTAAGCCCGCAAGAAGTCAACTCTACTTGAGGAATGGAACCATCTTCTATAATCTCTATCTTCTCGGCGCAGGTTTGACGACAGAAGCATGTACCATTAGTATGACGGTGGTAGAAGATGTACCACTGCCCTAACACTTCCACCATGCCTCCATGGTTATTTCCTGGGTAATAGGCATGCATATCTGCAGGTTTGTAACGGTCAATCCCCTTATCACAATTGCTTATAATGGCTCCACCATAGACAAAGTCTTTAGTAGGATTTTTACTGGTTGCATAAACTAATTCATGCATGAGACTTGAAGAATAGACCAAGTAATAGGTGTCATCCTTTTTGCGAATGGAAGGGGCTTCAAAAAACTCATGGCCTTCAAAGCCAGTACCCTTGCCATAACAATTCCCTGGAACAACAATTACAGTCTCTTCTATAATGGTTATCATGTCAGCATCAAGCACCGTTGCCATGGCCCCCAACCTGGTTGCATCTCCAGGTCCACAAAATCCTGTGTAAAGGTAAGTTTTGTCACCTTCTGTAAGCGCTGCAGGATCAAATTGAGGTTGATCCCCTTCTCGCTCCCCTAGTCTTGTACCATCCTTATGCTGAACATATCCATAGAATTGATACTCTCCAGCTGGAGTGTCGCATACTGCAACGGACACAATGGATACCTTGTCCAGTACATAGTATAGGTAATAACGTCCATCTGGACCCACTGTAACATCAGGGGCATAGAGACACATGCTGCCATCTTTGTTCAATGGATCTTCCGTTTTCTTGTAGATTACTCCTTCATAACGCCAATCTGCCAGATTATCCACTGGAGCAGAATAGCAAATGTAATCATTCAAACAATAAGCATAACCATTGTAACGGTCATGTGAGCCATATACATATACTCTACCTTCAAATACATGAGGCTCACCATCTGGAATGTACTCCCAAGAGGGTAAATATGGGTTAAATGCTTGCTTTTTCATTGATCATTTCCTGCCTTTCTTATTTCTTCATTTTCTATTCAACTTTTTCTTATTCATATCTTACTTTTCTTTTTTATCTCCTTATTCCCATTTCGCTTTTCTTATTCCATTTTTATTTTTACTTTCTATATTCTGCTACATGGGCTAAGAAGCTAATCCGAACTTATCTATATCTCATCATTAACAAAAAATTTCCTCTCTTTATTAACGCAGGTTCTACCCCTCTTATAAGCTCAACTTCTTTATCTCCCCCTTTGCAAGAGCAATCTTTATCTTTCTGTCATCGTAAACCAATGTTCCTTCATAATCATGTTTGGCATAAATCGTAACATCTTTTCCAAGACCATCTTCCCATATCAAATCAATCACCAATCCTCCTTTAGCACACAGTCCTCTCACAGCCCCTTCTTTCCAAGCTTTTGGTAAAGCCGCAAATAGCTTTATTGTATCACTGGTACTTTGCACCAGCATATTTGCCATTGCCGCTGTCCCTCCAAAGTTTCCATCAATCTGGAAAGGTGGGTGGTCATCAAATAAGTTAGGCAAGGTTGAATGTGCCAATAGCTCATGAAGGTGGTGGTTTGCTTCCTCTCCTTCTCCCAAGGAAGCCCAGAAATTAATGATCCAAGCTCTACTCCAACCGGTATGTCCTCCTCCATAAGATAGGCGTAAGTCAAGAGTTTTGCCAGCTGCTTTGGCTAAGTCTGGGGTTTTCTCTACTGAAATTTCATTCCCTGGAAAAAGCCCAAACAAATGGGAAATGTGACGGTGGCCTGGCTCAACTTCTTCTTTTTCTGTCAACCATTCCATAATCCCACCATTGGCACCTACTTTCGTTTTTGGCAATTTATCCTTCATGGTGGCCACCCTTTTCACAAAAGGCTCTGTTATCCCAAGGACTTCACTGCTTTTTTCAAAAGCGTTGAATAACTCCCGAAGAATCTGGGCATCCATGGTACATCCCTCACAGAGATGTCCAGGATTACCATTAGGTAGCATAAAGGTATTCTCAGGAGAAATCGTAGGGGAAACCACCAGCTCTCCCTCTTCATTCTCCATTAAAAAATCCTCAAAAAACAAACAAGCGTCTCTGATTAAATCATAGTTTTCTTCTAAAAATTTCTTGTCTAAAGTATATTCATAATGCTCCCAAATATGCAAGCACAACCAGGCGGCTCCCATCACCCAATAGGTGGAGCCTATCCAAGTATCCTGTGGATTCGTATCTCCCCATATATCCGTGTTATGATGAGCAACAAAACCACCTGCTCCGTACATGTTTCTAGCGGTTTTCACTCCATTGGGGTGCATCCGTCGAATCAAGTCTAACAGTGGTATATGACATTCCCCTAGATGAGTAATTTCCGCTGGCCAATAATTCATTTGTGCATTGATATTGATGGTATATTTGCTATCCCAAGGAGGATAAAACTGGTCGCACCAAATGCCTTGTAGATTCGCTGGTAAATTCCCTGGTCGACTAGAGGAAATTAACAAGTACCTACCATAGCGAAAGTATAATTCCATTAGTCCCAGATCTCTTTCGCCCTTTTTCACCCTTTCCAACCGTTCATCTGTTGGCAGTTTTACTTCTTCCCCTTTCAGGTCAAGAGAAACTCGCCCTTCTAGTTCTTTATAATCTTTCAGATGTTCCATACGAAGAGACGGATAACCTATATCACTGGCCTGGGTCAATTTATCCCTGCATTCTTCCATAGGTTTGCTAGTACGAAAGGTAGTGGCTGCTGTAACAAAGAGTGTGGCTTCTTTTACTTCACGAAAAATCAGATACTCTCCCATTACTTTTTGCTCACCACCAATACTTTGGCCTTTCATGGCCAAGCAAAAAGAGATTCCTTCCTCTCCTCCATTGGTTCCATTGACAAAAACCGTATCCTCCTCCAAAGTTCCAGAAAAGTCACAAAAGCGTTCCCGAAGAACACGAGCATCAAAAGAAAGCCCATCTGGATGATTGGTGGTCAGATGAATGGCAATGACATCTGATGGGCAAGAGGCAATCACTTCACGGCGAAACTGATAGCCTCCAGCCAGAAAAGATGTGATGACCACTGCTTCATCAAGAGATAAACTTCTCTCATAGTTCTCTATGTCCTTTGGCAAATCCTTAAAATTAAGGAACAAATCTCCCAAAGTTTGGTAGGTTCGCTGAAATTCTGGCAGACCGCTTAATGCATAGCGTGCCAAATCTTCTGCTTCTTCAACCTTCTCTTCTTTTAATAGGCTTCGAATTCGCTCCAGTTTCTTTTTGGCATTTGGATTTCCTCTGTCTCGAAACCCTCCTGACCAAAGGGATTCCTCATTGAGCTGAATTCGTTCTCTTTGAATTCCTCCAAAAACCATTCCTCCTAAACGTCCATTCCCTACTGGCAAAGCTTCTGTCCAGGTAAAAAGATCAGCAGGTTGTTTATACCATAGAATTGTTTCCAACATCCGCCTCCTTATATACTATCTCGTAAATACTTTAATTTAAACATTTCAAATTCAGACAAATTTATCCCTGGGAGAATGCAGGTAACAGAGCATGAATCAGATAGTTTTCATACGCTTATACCCTATTATTTCCCTAAACGAATTACATTCCAGGACGCTTTTTTTAACACACTTTTCATTTTCCCTCCATCAAGGGTCGTTCTAGAAACAGTTTGAGGCTTAACCTTTTCCATCACAGAACTATTGACGGCTTTTAAGTCCTCATGCTCCAACACAATGTGCTCCAATAAGCAATACCCTTCCAGACCACGAACATCGGTGAATAGCTGTACATCTTCCTGAAGGTTACGATTCACTGCTAGAATCGTAAGTTCTTCTTTTTCTTCATTCCAAATGGATACACTTTCAATGTCTGTTACTTCGTCATGTTTTGCGGTTCCATGTTTTGGAGTGTCAAGAATTGGCTGTAACACTACACCTCGTCCATATTTAGAAGCATGCATAAAGGGATAAAAGATGGTTTGCTTCCAAGCAGTACCTCCTCCCCCGTCCGTCATGATGGGAGCGATTACATTAACCAACTGAGCCATACAAGCCATTTTCACACGATCCGCATGTTTCAACAGCACAATCAACATCAAGCCAACAAGTAATGCGTCTTCAAAATTATAGATATCTTCTAATAAAGGTGGCCCAATCTGCCATGGGCGATTCTTAGTGGTATCATCATCTGCTGCATTGGAGTGATACCAAACATTCCACTCATCAAAGCTGAGATGAATGTCTTTTTTACTGCGTTTCTTTGCCTTAACATAATCACAGGTAGCGATTACCGAGCGAATAAAATCGCTCATTTCATCAGATTGAGCCAAGTAATCGTTGGAGTCATTGTCTCGATTGCCATAGTATTGATGGAGTGAAACATAATCCACATAGTCATAGGTTCGCTCCAAACTTACAGCTTCCCACTCTGGAAAGGTTGGCATTCCCCTGCCAGAGCTACCACAATGGACTAGTTCAATGGAGGGATCTATTTGTTTCATCCCTTTCCCGGTCTCCTCAGCGATTCGCCCATACTCCATCATGGTCTTGCTCCCAAGCTGCCAAGGACCATCCATTTCATTCCCTAGACACCAAACCTTAATGTTATGAGGCTCCACTACACCATGTTTAATTCTTAAGTCACTGTATTTTGTGCCACTGGGGTGGTTACAATATTCCAGTATATTCAGAGCATCAGCAACTCCTCTTGTTCCTAGATTAACTGCCATCATCATTTCTGAATTGGCTTTCTTGATCCACTTGGCAAATTCATTTAAACCAAAGGTATTGGGCTCTAAAGTTCGCCATGCCAAATCCAATCTGGCTGGTCGCTCCTCAGTAGGTCCTACCCCATCTTCCCAGAAATAATTGGACACAAAATTGCCCCCTGGATATCGAATGATGGGCACATCGATTTCCTTTACCAGTTCAATTACGTCCCTACGAAATCCATCTTCATCGGATAAAGGATTTCCCGGTTGATACACCCCATCATAAACTGCTCGTCCAAGATGTTCTACAAAAGAACCATAGATCCGCTTATCCACTGGTGCAACCTTATAATCTTTGTCAATAATCATCTTTGCTTTTCTGCTCATCATAACTCTCCTTTAATCAGATAAATTTTTCTGTGCTATTAATACTAAAAATTTCTTCAACTTAAATCTTTGTATCTAAAATAATCAAAGAAAACGCTTCCCCCTATCTCTTTGGTTGCGTAGTTAAACAACGCAAACCGATACCCTACAAAATGAGTTAAACGATAAGTCATCTGCAGAGTTTCTCCTATCTTGACCCATTGTTTTCCATCAAGGCTATAATAAAAATCTGCAGTATCCACCGTCTCTCTAAAATCCAAGGTAACCCTCAGATATATCTCTTCTCCAGAAAACGGAATACTCTCCACTTCTATTTCTGGTTTTCCTGTTTCGTAATCCATAGAATAAGCTGGGGTGGAACTGGGTGTGGCTTTCCTCATTACAATGCTTTTTTTCCCCTCTTCACTCTTCACTCCAACATAACCATATTCATCTTGGAAGGCTACTAGTCCAGCAAAGTCACCCTCTTTCATGGCTTTCACATCCACTAACACCTCACCAGAACATTCAGGCTCCATGGTTCTTTGGGTTAAGGTATTGGGAGCGTCAGATAGATTGCAACACAAGGATCCTGTATTTAATTGCAACCATCCTGGCCTTTCATCTAGAGACCAACATCTATGGTCTGGATTATGATTCCACTGCCATTCTAATGGCAAATGCTTATCCGTAAAATCATCGGAAGTGACTATCCCTCTAAGTTTACCCTCTTTTTGATCCTCTTTATGATCCTCTTTATCATCTTCTTTGTGATTCTCTTTATGATCCTTCCTTTGAGGCAAAAGTATTTCTTTTGGCACCTTTCCATTTATCCCAAAAACTGGCCATTCCTCTTCCCATGTTACAGGTACCAGAACGGGAATGCGTCCTACAGCCCCATGGTCTTGAAAGAGCATGGAATACCATTCCCCCCAAGGAGTATCCACAATACCACCTTGAGCAACTCCCTGATTTTGAAAATCCATATCGTCATCCAACAATACTCGTCCTTCATATTCTCCATCAATCTGGCGAGAGCGATAAACTATCACTATTCTACGACCAGAACAAACTTCTGAAATAGGTGGCCAAGCAATAAGAAAAATATAATACCAGCCATTTAACTTGTAAATATGAGCACCCTCAGCAGGTAGGCCTCCCTTTCCACCTACATCTGTTTTAGGGAGAATTACCTGGTTTAACCCGCCAGGTTGGATTGCCGTCATATCTAGCTTTAATTCAATGACTTTAATTACGCCAGCCCCATATACCATATAGACTCTGTTATCTTCATCAAAAAGCACAGACATATCATGATACACCCCTTCCAGAATGTATCTCTCCCAAGTTCCACCTTCAATCTCCTTCGTATGGAAGATATAGGTTTTATTGGTATTGTATGCCGCAAACAATGCATAATATGTTCCATTATGATAGCGCAAACAACTGGCCCATGACCCTTTTCCATAATCATGTTTTCCATTTTTCAAGGTCATCCTATCGCTATCTTCTAATACATCATACACATAATTGACAATCTCCCAATTGACTAAGTCCTTGGATTTCATCACTGGGCAACCGGGTGTAAAATGCATAGTGGTGCTGGTCATGTAATACACATCACCTACACGAATAACATCAGGGTCTGGAATATCTGCCCATATGATTGGATTTTTCACTTTCTCCATGGTTCTCCCCTTTGGGTAATGTAAGCGTCAAAAGGTATTTTGATCCTAAGCTCCTCCCAATGACAAGCAGATTCCATCAACTGATAGTATTGGTTCAGTCAATCTATCTCTCTAACAACAAATCCCCCCAATACAAGGTCATCTGCCAAGCCGTATCACTATGGTCATTCCAGGTGGCAAAGCTCCGTCGCATGCCTTGGTGTCCATCATTAATCAGCAAATCAAAGCCCAAAACAGCTCCTTCTTTTCCAAATCCAGATATGGGAATCTTCACTTCCACCTGATAACCACACTCTGTTGGTTTGGTATAGGAGACAAATCCCTCTATGGAGCTGGCGCTATAACAGGAATGAGCGTTCTTGCGATTCACCCATAGATGATGATCTCCCTTTAGATAACCAAGTCCACGGGAATTTGTACAAGAAACAAAAAACTCAATGGAATCTTGCTCACATTCCGTTTCACTGGAAACATCTGGAGTATCGTCAATAATACTTGCCAAAATATACAGGTTGTCCTCGTCCCACAATACTTTGGTCTCACCAGTTGCTCCTTCCCAGGCAGTCATCTGATTGTTGACTGGGATTACTGGAGCATTGGTGTAAGATTCCAAGTTAAACTCACCTACAGTAGCTTTTCCATAAATTGCTTTCGCCCTTTTAGGCTCTGGTGCCTCTCCTGCTGGATGTTCCAATAAAAACTGGTCTGGATTAGCCACTGCGAAAAATGCTGGCTTTGGTGACAAATCACCGCGAAATAGGTTGGGGTGACGATCTCCTCGCCAAGAACTCTTATCATCCATTCCCCAAAAAGTTACTCTGTCAATCATAAAGCTATAATCACGGATTACTTGAAAAAGCTGGGCATACAATTGCCCTTGGAAGATTTCCATCTCATGGGATAGTTTTGTTTCCTTTTCAAAACCACTTATCGTAATATCCACCTCAGTAAAACTCACCTTAATTCCTGGTATCTTGGAAAACAATTCCAAGCTGTTTCGGGCACTTACCATGGGAGTGTGGTAGCTATAGTGGCCTTGCATTCCAATACTGGTAACTGGTACCCCTTGCTCTCTTAAATCAGCAATCATATAAGCCACCACCTGTGCCTTTAAGGGAACATTCAAATTATAATCGTTGTAATAAAGCATTGCATCTGGATCTGCCTTATGAGCAGCATGAAAAGCAACATTTAGAAATTC
>JGI20163J15578_10001298_pt1 | contig 10357 bp, 10 predicted proteins | sample TergutCu122P1_FD_15578 | JGI IMG/M metagenome (IMG submission 15578)
TTTTGATACAATGTTTCCATGCAAGCCTACCCCTTTTCGGTGCTTTTTTGTGTGGAAACAAAGTTTACCAGATTTGGGGGCGGCTTGCTGTTTTTTTAGGGAAATTTGGAAATTTGGACTCATAAAACTTGTAAACTGGTGGTATATATTAAAGTTGCGCAAAAACCTGGCTGTCTTGTCAGCCCCTCTGTAAATCAATCTTTTTTACTTCCTATCATCCAACCACTTAACCGCTGCATCTGCCACAACTTTCAAATTATCCGGTACAAACGGCGTTGGCAAACCGGCGTCGGCCACAAGGTCAACAAATGTCTTCGTGCCCGCAAAGCCGGTAAAACGTACATATTTTTCCCATGCGGCTTGGAAATTTTCCTGAGATTCCGACCACATGCACAGTGCCATAACTTGGGCCAGACAGTAGTCGATGTAGTAGAACGGCATACCGTAAATGTGGGTTTGTGCCTGCCAGCGGCGGCCTTCCTCGTAGAATGGCGTTTCTGTAAGGTCTAGCCATGGGCGGTAGATGCCCTCCAGCTTTAGCCACAGGGCGTTCCGCTCTGCGGGGGTCATGTTGGGGTTTTCGTAAATATGGTGCTGGAACTCGTCCACCATTGTGCCGTATGGGATAAAGAATAACGCGCTTGCCAAGTGGCTTTCGTAGTATTTTTCTGTCTGCTCGCCAAAGAAGCCTTCCATCCACGGCCATGTGAAAAATTCCATTGCCATAGAATGGACTTCCGCAGTTTCATTAGAGTAGTGGCGAAGGGCAGACGGGTAAATGTCCCGGGCTTTGTAAGATGCGTAGGCATGTCCGGCTTCGTGAGTTAGCACGTCGATGTCACCGGCAGTGCCGTTAAAATTGGCAAAAATGAAAGGCACTTTGTATATTGGAATTGTGGCGCAATAGCCGCCTGCGGCTTTGCCCGGGCGGGTTAATACGTCAAACAGTTCGCCTTCCAGCATAACGTCGATAAACTCCGCTGTTTCCGGTGAAAGTTCGTGATACATTTTTTTACCGTGGGCAAAAATTTCGTCCGGGGTGCCAAATGGCTTAGCGTTGCCTTCCGGATATTCGAATTGGTCATCATACATTTTAAGAGCCTCCACGCCAATGCGCTTTGCCTGTTCTTCTTTCAGGCGTTTTGCAACAGGAACGATGTATTTTTGTACACCTTCTCGGAATTTTGCAACCATTTCTGTGTCGTAACAGTTGCGCTGCATTCGGTAGTAGCCTGTTTCCACAAAATTTTTGTGACCAAGTTTTTCTGCCATTTTGGCCCGCAGCTTTGCAAGGTCGTCAAAAATGCGGTCAAGCTGTTCCGCGTGGGACAGGAACCAAGCGGCGTAGGCTTCCGCCGCGGCTTTACGCACTTCGCGGCTTGGGTCTTGGAAGTATGGTGTCATTTGGGCAAGTATTAATGTTTTGCCGTCAAACTTAATTTGCGCAGAGGCGATTAGCTTTGTGTATTCGCTGCGAAGGCGGTTTTCATCTTGCATGTCCGCAACAATTTCCGGTGTAAATGTTTTTAGCGCGATTTCCGCGTTGCGGAACATCAGGTCGCCCCATTCTGCTTCCATTTCCTTACGGAATGGCGACGCTAAAAGGGCCTGGGTAAAAGCCTGGGAAAGGGCCTGCAACTTGGGAAGAACCTCGTCCATGTAGGTTTTTTCCGCGTCGTATTCTTCATTGGTGGTGTCCAACGTGTTACGAATACGTGCGATGGCGAACATAGAGAACAGATATTGGCTGTACTCGTCATATTCCTTATAAGCGGCAAAGCATTCCTCCGCTGTTTTAGCGTTTTTAAAGTTTTCGAGAATTTGTGTGAATTTTGCCTGTACGTCCTCAAATTGTGGACGTGTGTATGGCATTGTAGAAAATTTCATGTGATTGTTCCTCCTATTGTACTGTTTCATCTAACTGCCAGTTTAGTGCTTCATAGCTTTTGCGGCGGGTTTGCTTGTCATCGGATAAAATTTTAGTGGCGTATTTTGCCACATCTTTTGCAACCGCCCGTGGTACAACAATTACGCCGTCACCGTCTGCAACAATAACGTCGCCGGGGCAAACTGTAACGCCGCCAATTGCCACAGGCACGTCTTTTTGGTCGAATTGGATTTTGCACTGTACCATAGACTGGCCAACGAAGTGTGACCATACCGGGATTTTTTGCATTATCGTTTCGTCTGTATCGCGGATGCCCGCGCCGTTTAGCACAAAGCCCCGGTTGCCCTTTTGCAGCGCGCCAAGGGTGTTTTCTGAACCAAGAAGGCCCACATTTACGCCGCTTACATCAATAGCCATAAAGTCGCCGTCTTCAATGTCGTTCATCCATGGGTATGTGCAAACATTGCCGTAGTACCAACCCTGCCAAGCTGTGTAGTCATCGTTTTTGGCATCCGGATATGGGCCAACGTAAGGTAAATAGCGGGCTGTACGGGCAATGCCCACGGCCCGTGTCCGGAACAGCGGGCGTACCCCCGGCTCCATAGAGCCAAAATTGTGGTAGCCAATCCAGTCCATGCCGTCACGAACGTCCGCAACGCGGAGTTCCTTGTACAGCTCAAGTAAAACTTTGTTTTCTGCGATCATGGTAACACTCCTTCTGGTTTATTGGGGTTTGCCCCATCTAACTAACACAATACTACGATTATTTTTGAAAGAATGCAAGGAATTGCGCCTTAGTTTACCACATTTCTAAACCTGCGCATGGTTGCGGCATTGTACACAGTAAACCGCGGCAGCGTAAACGGATTGGAGTTTCTTGTAATGTGACGGTTTTCACCGCCAAATGCCATGATAATACCCACGTCTTGCAGGGCATTTATTACATACTCGTTGTATTGGGATAGGGGGAATGCATATGCGCGGTGGTTTTCGACAAATTTGAAGCTTTGAATTGTGTCGGCGATAATGTTTTCACGCATGGCGCGTGTAAGCCGTGTGTCTGTTGTACCGTAAACAATCTCGTGCAAATTATGGGAATGGCTGGCAGTTTCAAATACGTCTGTGTTTTTGACAATAGTGTGAAATGCGGCGAATGTCAGACACTCGTAATCCAACGGTGGTTGAACCTCGCCCAGTGCCTCTACTTCCCCGGTGATAAGAAAAATTTGCCCGCGCATTCCGTATCGGCGCATAATTGGCGCGGCGTAAACAAAATTAGAATAATACCCGTCGTCAAAGTGAATCATTATACTGCGGGCAGGCAGGTTGCGCCCGTGGAACAAGAAATGTTCCAGGTCGCAAAGGGTAACAGGATAGAAGCCATTTTGGTGTAAATACCGTATTTGTTCCTCGAAAGTTTCCGTAGTAACAAGCCAAGGATTATCCTGCATTGCGTAAGCTTTTTCCCGGGGTAAAATGTGATGGTACACCAAGACGGGCAGCCTGTCGGTAGTTTCTGTAGTTGCAATCACTGTGTTGTCAATGATGCCAATACCAAGCCCCATGTACCTGGTTATGAAATCCAACGTAACCATAGAACGGCCTTCAACTATGCGTAATGGGCTGCTAAGGTAGGTTTGCCGCCTGTTTACGGTAGCAGCGCGGATATTTGGCCGCAGTACAATTCTGCTGCGTCCGTAAGCAATTGTTATTTGCCTTGTGCCGTCGTTCCATGCTGTGGTGCCGCCTAGTGCATCTACTAGAGGTTGAAGAGGAACAACATTACCTTCTTCAATTATGATACCTGTATATATGCCGTTTAGTCTAATTTGTTTGCCTGCCGCACTTGGCGTGGCGGCTCCTTGTAGTGGCGGCGTTAAGGTTTGTGATGTTACAAAGAGCCCAATGGCCGCGCCTACCGCAGCCCCAACTACAAATAGCAAGAAAGCGCGACTCGCGCGCTTACTTACGAAATTCTTTATTTTTTGCAAAACCTCGCACATTTTATACAAGGCTTTCTTTTTTCAACAATTCCACCACATCGGTTTTTTCCCATGGTAAGTCTAAACCCGGGCGGCCAAAGTGGCCGTATGCGGCGGTTTGCTTGTAAATGGGGCGGCGTAGATCAAAATACTTAATAATTGCCGCCGGACGCAAATCAAAATGCTTGTTTATAAGTTCTACAATTTTCTCGTTCGAAATGACACCGGTGCCTTTTGTATTAATATGCACAGACACGGGGCGTGCAACACCGATTGCATAAGCCAACTCAATTTCACAGTGGCGTGCAAGGCCTGCGGCCACAATATTTTTGGCAATGTAGCGCGCCATATATGCGGCGGAACGGTCTACTTTTGTTGGATCTTTGCCGCTGAACGCGCCGCCCCCGTGTGCAGCGTAACCGCCATAAGTGTCTACAATAATTTTGCGGCCTGTAAGCCCCGCGTCGCCAACCGGCCCGCCAATTACAAAACGGCCTGTGGGGTTAATGTAATATTTTGTTTCTTCTGTCAGCAATTCTGCCGGGATAACAGGCTTGATTACCTTTTCCATTATGTCCGTGTGAATTTGCTCGTTGGTTGCTTCTTCTTTATGCTGGGTAGAAACTACAACGGCAGTGACGGCCACCGGCTTACCGTTGTCATCGTATTTTACAGTTACTTGGGCCTTACCGTCCGGGCGAAGATAGGTTACATCTCCGTTTTTCCGGATTTCTGTAAGTTTTTGTGTAAGCCTGTGTGCAAGAGAGATCGGAAGGGGCATAAGTTCTTCTGTTTCATCACAGGCATAACCAAACATCATGCCTTGGTCACCTGCGCCGGTGTCTGCGTCGCCGCCGCTTTCACGGCTTTCCAGCGATTTGTCTACGCCCATGGCAATATCCGGCGATTGGTCTGAAAGCGTTACAAGTATGGCGCAAGTGTCCGCGTCAAAACCCATGTCGCCGTGTACATAACCGATTTCGCGAATGGTGTCGCGGGCTATGTTTTTAATGTCTACGTAGCAGTTTGTGGTAATTTCTCCGGCAACCAACACCATACCTGTGGTGGTTAGTACTTCGCAAGCAACCCGCGCCGCAGGGTCTTTAGCTAAAATAGCGTCCAATACCGCGTCGGATATTTGGTCGCAAATTTTGTCGGGATGTCCTTCTGTTACTGATTCTGATGTGAATAGGTGCATTTTAGTTCCTCCTAAAAAAATAAGCCCCTCAGGGCTTTACATAAAAAATACATCTTCCGGATTGGCAGAAAGCACAACCGGGGGAGTTAGCACCGTGCATAAAGCCGGTTGCTGGGTTTCACAGGGCCCTGATCCCTCCACCTCTCTGGATGCGTATGAAATTGACTTACTAATAATACCAAGTTTTAGGATTTTGTCAAGCAATTTTTAGTAAATTGTTGCCCCAAATGGCATAAAAGAAAGTTTTGCCAATTTAAAACACTGTATACCAAAAGGAATTCCGATAATTGTTATACATAAAATTATCCCGAAAATGCAGTCAATAATGGCAAGTACAAGCCCGCCAAAAATAATCCACAACATGTTCATAAGAAAACTGCCGCCACCGCCACCGTAGGTCACGGTTTTACCAAAAGGCCACAGGGAAAGGCCCGCAAGTTTGAAAGATTGCAGCCCAAAAGGTATCCCGATAATAGTTATACATTGAACCGCGCCCACAATAAGCCACGCCACGCATAACCAAAACCCGCAAAGGAAAAGCCATAAAATATTGCCCAATGTTTTCATACAATTCCCTGCCTTCATGTTTTGTGATAACGATGGTACCATGTTTCTATGTCGTGGTCAATACGTACATGGCCCTGTGGTGGCCTTTGTTTTAATTTTGCCGAACAGGTAGCTGTCACTTTCCCGATAGTATAAATCCGGGTCAAAGGCGTATTTTTCGGAAAATTCCGTTAGGGCTTTGACATATTCTTTTTCCTCGCGCCACATTAAAACGGCGGGCAGTTCGTTTAATTCCATAAATTCGCTCCTCTTTATGTTTTATGTCGGTGGTATAAATATATAGGAAAATTCGCGATAATACCAGTCTGTTAATGGGGCGGGAAATGTAGTATAATTCGCGCTCTGGGAAATTGCTATTTACGAAACTTGCATAAACGCGCTTTATGCCACAAATTTGTACAACTTTTACATTACTGTTATAATCCCCCCATTATCTTATAAGAACGGAGCAACCTAAATGGAACTGGACACAAAAACAAAGCAGAAGGCGTTTTTCTTTCTTTTAGTGGCAACGGTGCTTACGTCCCTTGCCGGAGGCTTGTCTGAAGGGGTTTACAGTAATTTTTACTACGAAGTGTACAGCGTAACCGCGCGGCAGCGGGGCTTTATTGAGTTCCCGCGGGAGTTGCCGGGGCTTATCGCTGTTATTGTTATTTCCATGATGTCATTTTTGGGCGAGATACGCCTTGCCATTGTGGCGCAGATATTGTCTATTGTGGGGCTTATTCTGCTTGGGGTGTTTACGCCGCCGTTTTCGATTATGCTGGTGTTTTTGTTTATCAATTCTATGGGGATGCATCTTTACATGCCGTTAAAAGACAGCATTGGGCTTAATATTATTGGCTCGGAGAATACGGGCCGTAAATTTGGCATTTTAAACGGAGTGCGGACCGGGGCAGGTTTTGTTGCGGCATTGGCGGTTTTCTTTGGCTTCCGGTTTGGTTTTTTCAGTTTTTCACATACAATAATTCGCAACTTTTTAATAGCCACATTGTTTTTTGCCGCTGTGGTACTTATTTTGCTAAAAATCCGCAAAATGATTGGCGACCCGCCCATTACAACAGGTAAGGGCCGGTTCCTGTTCCGCAAAGAGTATAAATTTTATTATCTTTTGGCTTCCCTTCACGGGGCGCATAAGCAGATTGCCGGGGTTTTTATGCCCTGGGTAATAATTTCTATTTTGCTAAGGCGGGCGGATACCATGGCATTTTTGTCTATGACAGGTATGTTCTTGGGGATATTTTTTATCCCAATGGCCGGGCGTATGACAGACCGCTTTGGGGTAAAAACTATGATGTTTATTGAAGGGTTTGCGTTTATTGCCATATACATATTGTTTGGCATTTTCAGCGCAGGCTTGATGTCCGGGACTATTGCGGCAATAGGCCTGCCGCTGATAATCATTTACGCCCTGTGTATTTTTGACCGTATGACTATGCAGCTTGGGATGATTCGCGTATTGTACCTGCGTAATATTGCGGTGGATAAATCGGAAATTTCGCCCACACTTTCCACGGGAATGAGCATAGACCATGCAATTTCCATTATTTGTGCCTTTCTTGGGGGGCTTGTGTGGGAAGCTTGGGGGCCCCAGTATGTATTTTTTATTGCGGCCATTTTGGCACTTGGTAATGTTGCGGTTGCTGTAAAACTGCCGCGGAAAAGTGAAGCTGCATCGATATAAAGCGCGCTTGCGCGCGCGTTTCGTAAAGAGCAATTTCCTACAGCATAAAAAAAAGGTATTGACACAACCGTTGCGTCAACGGCTATCTTGTAGTTAGACAGCAAAATTTACTGTACTCTAATTTGCAAAGGATGGTAGTAATCTATGACAGAATTAATCAAATCCGGGGATCTTTCGGCCCGCTACGGTGTGTCAACACGCACGCTCCGCTATTACGAAGAAATTGGGCTTATCCAAAGCAGGCGGACAGAAGGCTACGCCTACAGAATGTATGACGACGCCAATATAAAAAGGCTGGAGCAGATTTTAATCCTGCGTAAGCTTAACATTGGCATCAAAGACATACGGCGCATCTTTAGTACGGCAGGGGCCGATGTAGTTTTGGAAGTGTTGGAGAAAAAAGTAAGCGACATTGACGAAGAAGTGGCACTTTTACACGAGTTGAAAGAAATAGTAATCACATTTATCCGCCAGATAGAGCAGGCGGATTTTACAAAAGATTCCGATGTGAAACTGCTGTATGACAAGGCGAAGGAAATCAAAACACAGCTGGCCAACCCGGAATATGCGGGTAATTCTTCCCCTGTACACCGGTTGTTTGAAGTAACGGAAAGGCTGGAAGAAAAAGCTTCTTCAAGGCTGCAAGTACCGGAAAATGTAATGAAGCGGTTATTGCAAAACGTGTATTTTGTATGGGGAGATGGAATAAACGTAGCCAATGAACTTGGCCGCAAGCATGGCATTTATGTGTACCATACCTGTGATAACCGGTACAAACATACTCAAAATGCCGATCCCAAGTTCCAGCCGGGATTGTTCCGCTTTGAAATGAATATGGAAAATTATTTTGCACAGGATCCCGAAGACGCTATGCAAAGGGAGCAGGAAATTGTGCGGGATTACACACCCATGGTTATAATGGATTTGATTCAGCTTACAGCGGTACATGAAAAAATAATTTGTGAAAATGCTATTGACATTGACAGCATTATGCCCTTTGTAACCCACGCGGTTACGATTACTGACAGCAAACCTTCCGCTGAGTTTGCCAAGCGGTATAAAAATGAAATTAGCAGCCTTGATATTTCGGCAGAAGAAAAGGAAAGGCGTTTCCGTAGGGTGGACGAAGTATGGGGAGAACCCAAACAGCCCCGGGAGGTTGCGCAATACGGGGTTAAGCAGATTATATGGGATGATAATTCCACAGTTGAGCAGACTGCGGACATTGTTGCTGAGTATTTTGGGTTGCCTGTGGAGTAGCCTTTTATGTAACTACCCCCTGATATCATATTGGCCAATGTGATATCAGGGGGTAGTTTTTAACGTTCTTTAATGGGGACGTAAATTTCTCCCCATGTGTTACCGTCGTTTAAATCTGAATGGGTGCTTTCGTCGTAATATTCGAAGTCTATCCGCGTAGTGTCATACTCATATTTAGATTCCGGCAGCCAGTTGTTAAGGATTTGCTTCCATGTGTCTTTCAGCGAGCTGCCAAATTGTTCGTACTTAACTATAGGGGTTGTAAATATCGCGTATAAGCCGCCCTGTACTTGGTAAAGATACGTGCCGGGCCGCTGGGGAACATCCTTGTCCACCTCGTCTACGCCTACGCCCAGCATGTATGTGAAGCAGTCATGCTCTTCATCTATGTCGAAGCAAATGCCCACTTCGCAGTGGAATGATTTTGTATAGGTATTGTGCAGAGTGGAAAGTGCGGCTTCGTATTCCAGGTTTATTTCTTCCCAAAAAGCCGGGATGTTTGCGATTTTGCTTACGCCCGGCATCCTGTGGCGGGATGTGTAGCCAACAACGGCAAATGGTTTAACTTCTTTAATTTGAACCTGCATTTTAATTCCTCCTTGTATAAGCGGGCGGGTAGGGTGTGCGGCAACATGCAAACGGTACAGCGAAGGCGGGTACCCGAAATGTTTCTTAAAAGCTTTGGTAAACCCTGCGTGTGTCTCGAAGCCGTAGGTCATTGCCACGTCAATAATTTTTTTGCCCAGAGATAAATCGTACAACGCGTACTCAAGCTTGCGGCGGGTTACATAGTTCATAAGCGGCGTCCCGGTTAATTCCATAAAAACCCTACGGAAGTGGTAGACGGAATAATTCATCACGCGCGCCAATTCTTCGGCTGTAATGTCCTCGGTTATTCTTTTATCAATTTCGTCTAGTACACGCTGAATAACTGATGATTTATATTCCATTGCAACACCTACTTTTCTGCAAAAAAGATCACTAATGATGCGGTAGGATTTTTTTCATATCCAATTACATAATTTATTTTATTGTATCCGCATTTTTCCAGAAGCAGGGCAAACTCATCTATGCCGTACCAATGTAGCATAAAATTAGAAACCTCTGTTTTTGTAACGTAGCCGTTTTCCACAAAATCATAGCGGTGGATGTATGATGTTTTTTGCTTATGCCAATCCATGTTTTGTGCCGTGGCCGTAAACAAAATGCCCGTTTTATCATCTATCGAGCAATGCTTTGTAGTAACTTGATTCGGGGTAAACCATAAGGGCAGTTCAATATCAACAATCAGTTTTCCGTTATTCTCCAAGTGGTTGTAAAGCGAATTAAGAACGTCCATAACCCTTGCTTTTTGCAGCAGACAAAAGCTTCCCGTAGGCATAATAATTGCTTCATATTTATTTGGCAAATTTAGCTCTGTTAAATCCCCTTGAAACAGTGCTGCTTCCAGCCCCTCTTTTGCCAAGTTGGTTTTGCACTGCCGTAGCATGTGCGTAGACAGGTCAACCCCTTCTAATTGCAGCCTTTTTTGCATTAATGGAATCATTACCCTGCCGGTACCTACACCGGCTTCTAAAATTTTGCCAGTAACGTTTTTTAGCTGCCCATAGTAATATTCTATATCACCACCAATTGAAGTGCCAACCGGTTTTTGTAAGTTCGTAAAATTTTGTGCTTAGTTCGCCGTATTCAACAAACATTGTAATTACCGCCTTTCACATAAATAAACGCTATTGAACTTGCTTGTTACGCCATTCCTCTTGCAAGATACCGTAAAA
>JGI20163J15578_10001299_pt1 | contig 10356 bp, 3 predicted proteins | sample TergutCu122P1_FD_15578 | JGI IMG/M metagenome (IMG submission 15578)
AGTCAAAAGGTCATTATTTCATGCTTGCATGAAAATTAATGACTTTGGGACTCGCAAAACACCCGATGCGTAGTCCGATTAGGACGGATTTCGAATGTTTTAGGATTGTGGGAGCACATGAAGGTTGAACTACTAACGTTCAACCGCATGAAATGCGGAGCAATCCGTTGTATCAGTAAGAGTCAAAAGGTCATTATTTCATGCTTGCATGAAAGGGAACCTCCTTGAACACTCGCTGTTGCTCGTTGATTCAAGGAGTATCGCAGTGTGCCCGTCATGGGCACACTATAAAGCTGACTCAATTAATGGCTTTAGGACTCGCGAAACACCCAATGAGTAGTCCGCATTGTCCCAAGAAAAAAGGATTGAGAAACATGGATTGTTCTAAATGAACAGTCTCGAACAAGCAGCAAATCTGTTTAGCAAGGAGGTCGTCTATGAAAAAAAGAATCTTTAAAAAAATGGCAATTTTATCTGCACTGGTTTTAATGCTATTGCCATCACTTCTGACACTTGCCAATGATGGGTACTTAGGACCTATCAATGATTCTGTAACTCTAAATGATGATTCAGAAACCGTAGAAAATGAGGATCCGACAGTTCCGGACAATGGAGCACCTACGGTAGTAGACAATTCTATCGCTCAAGGACGTTGGACTATTACCGACCCGGGAGCTGGCGGTCATAATCCGGCGATTGGGGCCGGACCGGATGGTCTGGTCGTGGTCGGCGGTGATTTGTCAGGTATCGCCGTCAGTGAAGACCATGCCCAAACTTGGCGGCATGTACCGTGGACAACCCACACCCATGTTAGCGAAATCGCTTTTGACCCATCTGACCCGGCGGTATTTTTCGTGGGCACAAATGGCCCTTTACTGCGTTCTACTGACAGAGGTCAAAGCATGCATATCGTAGCCCCAAGTGGAGCCAATCCACCCGGCGCAAACAGTGGAATTTACTGGACTGCTATCGGTGTATCAGCTTGTGGAGATTTTGTTTATGCCGCTCGTTCTAATTCATACGGTGGAAACAATCACACCCCCGGAACTTTCTTTATCTCAAGAGATGGGGGCGATTCTTTTGTTCACCGAAACTATCAAGATATTGGCTTTACCATCGGCACTCGCCTCTCCAAAATAGTGGTTCATCCTACGGACCCGACAATTGTCTTCGCCCTATCCTTGATTGATGGTCCGATGATTTGGAATAGTAATCCTTACTCACCGGGATTATATGTATCCACCAACGCCGGAGAAAGTTTTACCCAAGTTCGAGGAACTAACGATGTCCTTGTGGACGTAGATATCGTTGATATTATGATTGACCCGGCAAATTCTGATGTTATTTATGCCGTTGTGCTTGATAATCTTGTCGCCCGTCCCCCGCCGCGAAATGGTTGGAACTTCCCTATCCATGGCGATAGTAATTGGCGAGAACATAACGGCGTATATGCCGTCAACTGGCGAACCAATGAAACGGTTGCTTATGCCAGAGATGTCACCGGGGTTATTTCACATGTACCGGGAGATGGTGATTACTTACTCCGGGTTATCAATGTCTGGGGACAAGTAAAGTATGAGCTTACCGTCAGAGATGCCAGAGATATCGACGGTACCGATATTTCTGATTGGTTTAGAATCAGGTATCCCTATGACCATCCCTTTGTTGTTCCGCATTGGGGAAATGTCGATATCACCCACGCTTATCCGAAAACAATCGTGCAAAGTCTCGCCGATCCGAATGTATATTATAAAACCGATTCACAGTGGATTTTTGTTTCCAAAGATGGGGCTGATTCCTTTGTGAACGCCTTTTCGGACTTCGTCAGCGGAGACAAAAACGACCCGCAAAATAGCTTCTGGCGCGGTCGTGGCTTTTCCAACGCCGTTCCGCAAGCTGTTGCCGTCAGTCCGGCCAATCCCAATGTAGTATTTGCCGGCTTTGCTGACCTAGGTTTCTGGTTTAGTTTAGACAACGGCGAAAGTTGGCATGTCAATAATCCGGTCGGCGATAACGGAGCCTGGTCAAGTGCCTGGGCCGGCGCCGGTGGTGGTTGCCTGTATATTGCCCCTGACCCGACTAGGGCAAATGTCTTATGGATTGCCTTTGGTGGCGAAACCTTCGACATGCAGATTCTAAAGAGCTATGATTACGGACGCACCTTCCAATTTTCCAGTGCCGGTTTGCCACGTTTTGAAACCATGGATGGAATTAATTGGGGTGGTGGTCACGAAGCCTTTGGCGGCGCTATCAGAGCCATTGCCGTTGACCCGACCAGCCCGGAAAACAATCGTACCTTGTATGCTACCGTTGGCCTAAGAAACTTAGCGGCCGGTTGGTGGTCACTAGCTAACGGCGGCAACGCCGGTACCGGCGAGTATCAAGTCTTCCGCTCGGTTGATGACGGGGCAAATTGGACTAAACTCCCGGCTCCATCCGGTGTAGAAGGAGTCGTCGGAAATGTTTACTACGCCTTAGCCGTTGACCCACAAAATGGAAATATCGTATATGTGGGTGGTGCTTCCGGCTTATTCCGCTCAGAAAATAGGGGGGATAGTTGGACTCGGATTGACGGCCAAAACGGCAATCCCTTAATGAGCGGCAATTTCCACGGCCGAGGAGACGGAGATTTTAACGGTGTCATGACCATCGAAGTATCCAAAACCAATCCGAATATTGTTTGGGTAGCAAGTCGTACCCAAGGTGTATTTAAAAGTACCGACCGAGGTCTTACCTTTGCGCCGGTTAACGTAACCGGCATATCCACGGTNAACCATATTGCCTCNGTTGCGATTCATCCTANCAATCCGGATATTGTCTTTGTAACAGTTTCCAGTATCTTCCGTTCAGGCGGTACCCCAANGGCGAATCAAGGAGTATTCCTTACCTTNGATGGCGGATTAACCTGGAATCAATATAACGAAGGTCTGGCCTTTGCCACTGTGCGGGCCATTTCCATCAGTCCGGCAGCACCGAACATTGTCTTCATCGGTGCNCAAGGGTTAGCAATCCAAAAAAGNTACTTTGCCTATGATGGAAACGACCACATCTTGGTTGAAGGAGTATTAGCCGGTGAAGTTAAGCCGANTCCGGTATTCGTTCCGGTGATGTTTCAATCAAATGNNGGGAATATTACNGTAGATGGAATATTTAACTTCCGGCGTGATGCCGGGTTTGCCCATGTGCCTTATGGCGGTAGTGTCACCTTAAACATCGACCGCTCTCCCACCGGTGTTCTCTACGTCAATGGTATCCGCACCTCATTTACCGGCAATACTTTTACGCTGGAAAATGTTACCGAGTATACGGCGGTACGTTATCTATGCCGCGGTTATGTTTCGATTGTCGATAACTCCATTGCCCAAGGCCGTTGGACGATTACCGATTTAGGAGCCGGCGGACATAACCCGGCAATGGGACAGGGTCCTGACGGACTGATGTTAGCCGCCGGTGACTTGGCCGGTCTGTACTTAAGCGAAGATGAAGGTGCCTCATGGATTAATATCGGTATGTTCAGCGGTTTAGCAGCTTGCTGTTGTACCTCACCCGGGGAAGCACCCGGTCGCGACCCACAAGGATATACGCAGATGGATGGACAACATGTTTCTGCTATCGCCTTTGATCCCTATAATCCTGATAAATTCTTTGCCGGCACTCACGGAGCACTATTCCGCACCGTAAACCGTGGTGAAACCATGGAAGTAGTCTCCCAAGGTTTATCCTTTAGAAATTATTGGCATGCGATCACCATTGCCCCGTCCAATACCAACATCGTCTACGCGGCGGCCAGTTCTGACTGGAATGGCATCGGCGGATGGCTGTTTATTTCGCAAGACGGGGGAGCAACCTTCCCGACCCATCGCGCTTTTCCGGAAAATGTACGAGTTCAGAAGTTACTGGTTCATCCTGATAATCCGGACATCATTTTCGCATTATCACAAGCTGACCAATTTACCCGGACACCAGATTTGGTTCCCGGCGTATTCGTCACGACCGATGCAGGGGTAACATGGACGCAAATTGAGGGGGATGATAATGTCTTGATTAATGCCGAAGGGTTTACTGCTGCCTCCGGTGATGCCAGAGCAGTCCGCCCGATGGATATTATGGATATTGCTCTTGATCCATACGACCCGAGTATTCTTTATGTAACCGCAAACTTTGGGATGCTTAATGCCGCTCGGACCGGTTGGGCATATCTGACGGCCGCCCGTAACCCTGATATAAGTGGGTTATATGCGGTTGATTGGGCAAATAATGAACAACTATCATTCACCTCCGGGCTTACCGGAAATATCTCATTTGTGCCGGCAACCGGTGATGCTGCCGGACCGGGTAGGCCAACTCCTAAAAGAGCCGGCCTTATTCGGATTATTAATATCTGGACCTCCAGGACTCACGAATTAGCTATGAATACCCCCGGAGCCATCGGCGGCGATTGGACCAGTATTGTTTTGTTTTATGATTCACCGGTTGACGCCTTTTTCACCAGTAGTGCCCTTTCCTTTGTGAAGACCGTTACTCAAAGTATGATTAATCCGCAAACCTACTTTAAAACTGATTCTCAATGGATTTACAAATCCACTGACGCCGGGGCTTCATTTATTCAAACCTTTTCTGAGTTTGTCGGCGGTATCAAAGAAAATCGAGCGGTGGTCAGCAATATCAACACGCCGCACCTAGGAACATGGCGGGGAACCGGCTTCTCTAATGCCGTCCCCTACAATATGGCTTTTAGCCCGACTACTCCCGGAGTAGTCTATGCCGGATATGCCGACCTTGGCTTTAAGGTAAGTTTTGACCACGGTGAAAGTTGGCAACCGCGAAACTCCATCCCCATCAATCCCGAGACCGGTGCAAATGCTCCTGTTTCCGGAAACAACTGGGGGGCCAGAGGCGGCAATGTAAACTTTATTGCTCCCGACCCAACCAGAGATGGGGTTCTATGGATGGCTTCCGGCGGCGGCCGTGACACCATGTTTGGAGTGCTTTACAGTGAAAACCATGGGGAGACCTGGAAAAACCTCTCCGCTCCCGTTGGCGGAATCAATCGGGGTGGTGCCGCTTCCCACACCCACGGACGGATCACCAGTATCGCCATTGATCCCACCAGTCCGGAAGATAACCGTACCTTATATATGACGATGAATCGAGGCGGTTGGAATCTCTGGGGCAATGCCGGCTTGTTCCGCTCAACAGACCATGGTCGCACATGGACGCGTATTCATGTTGCTCCCGAACTTTCCCTTAGTTGCGAATGCGGTGTCTATAACTGTCCGGGACCACGCGGACCGGGGCACAACGCGCCGGATATGAGAAATGACCTAGGCGATGCTTACATTGTCAAGCTCCATCCACACAATAGCGACATTATCTTTGTTGGCTATGACGCCGGTTTATATCGCTCATTAGATAGAGGCGAAACCTGGGCGCACATTCCAACGGTTGGTGGAAGTTTTACTAACCAATCTTCGATTGCTATATCGCCAAGCAACCCTAACGTAATCTATGTGACGACCAACTCAAATCGCGAGCGAGGAATTGAGCCACAGTCTACCAGAACCACCGGCGGTGGGGTGTACAAGAGCATTGATGGCGGTGCAACATTTACCCAAATTGTGGAGGACCAATATGGTATTTCCATTGCCGTTCATCCAACCAATCCTGACATTGTTTTCTACTCCGCATCAGGTGCTCATTTAAGTGGCTCCGGGGCAAACAATGGTACCCTCTCGTTATCCTTGGATGGTGGTACTACTTGGACCGAACATCTGGAAGGGTTAGAATGGCCGACCGTTCGGGCAATCCATATTAATCCTTTTGTTCCTAATGCCGTGTTTATTGGCGCTCAAGGAAATTCTTACCAAAAACGGTGGTTTGCCTATGACGGAACTGATCATATCGTCAAAGAAGGGGTTATGGCCGGCGAAACCGAAGCTCCCACTACTTGGTTTAGGGTAATGTCACGAGCCGATATTGGTTCCATTTCGCCTAGCGGCATTCGTCATCTACCTGAGGGCGAAAGTATTACCTTTACGATTAACCCGGTTCCTTACGGACGATTGTATGTAAACAATATTCTCACACCTATGGAGGGCAACACTTTTACGCTCGAAAACATCAGCGAAGACACTACCATCTTCTATGTCATCGCTCATCCGCGAGTGGAAGATTTCACCCTAACCTTCCATCTGTATAGTGCAAACCAAACCATTTTGGACACTTTCGCCGGATACGCAACCGATGAAATAGACGGTAGACCGGTAATTGTCGTACCGGTCGTACCGGGCACAGCAAAAGCTACTTGGGCAGGTTTAGAAGATGCATTAGCGATAGGTAATATCTATGGAACATCGGCCGGACACGGTTATGCTTTGTGGGGATGGTTTGACGGGGAAACACTGGATGATTCCGGAAGGATAAGAGAAGGGTTACGGCGACCTGAGCCGGCAGCTAAATCCCAATTGGCCTCGCTCTTAGAACAAATCGAGAATATTACCGCGGCAGATGCCCTCGCTCTATTTGAGGACGGTAACATCGATATGTTTGGTCTTTGGGTTCGCTGGGGTGACCTAGATGACAATGGTATCGTTAATATGGCAGACTTGAATCTTCTGCAAAGACAAGTTAATTTTGGACACATGATGGACGTGGTATTTAACGAGCTTGCCGCCGATGTAGTAGTCGATGGGGTGATAAATTCATTCGATTTGAATCTACTACAACGATCCATCAACCTAGGGCATATCGTACCGGTAGTGCTGGGGATCAAGCCGCAGTAGTAATTAGTTTATGGGATGAGATATAATTATTATTTGTAACTGTTTAGGAGAGCCACTAAGTGCTCTCCTAAACACAGTCGATAAATTGACGTAATACTTGGAATTCGCTTACGCTACTTCCAAATGCAACTACAGTGTCCATCCCAGGCACACTGCCAACTCAGTTGGCATCTGAACACCTACTGAGTCAAATATGTTATCCCCCGCTTAGCGCTACGCACTTGAAGTGGGGGACATCTTTTGTCGGTTATATTCGCAACTATTCAGGAGAGCCGCTAAAAGCAAAGTTTTAAATTGTGCTCTCCTGAACTATTACATTACATTTTACTTGTTAAGCAAGGTATTCTATCTTGCGTAGAATATTGTCCATTCTCTAACATTAGCACCATTACCTCTAATGTCAAATCTGAGGTACCAGCCATCACCGATGGAAACTGTGCCGGAGACATTTCGATTGCTAACACCTGTAGCCAACGTAAACTCAATATCCCCTACCACTAATATCAAATCTGCATTATTGTTGGCCGTGAGTCGCAGTTGATTGACTGTCAAGCCATCTCTTAATATTGCTTCTTCCAATTCAGCCAGATTGTCGGCAAATATTCTTGCTTCGGTACGGTAGTCACAACGCTGACAGGCTCCGGCGACCAAGTCATGACCGAGAGGTTCTTGGGGCACGGCTTTTACCGCGTCACAAAATACACATGTATACTCAATCCAGCCCTCTTCCAGGCATAAATCAAGTCGGTCGGTCACGGTCAAAGTACATTCCGGTAAGGTACCTTTTCTCTGATTAAATATCCAGTCAAAAATGTTCTTATCGGCATAAGCTGCATGGACATTACAAACCGTACTAAACGTCAAAACGTTATGCATCATGCCAATCGTATTTCCAAAAACTGTAGGTACTGAGCCATGAGCCGTAATGGTGAAGCCAAAATGCGGAAACGGTTCGATATTATTAACTTCCAATAATGATAAGTTGGCATTGCGTAAAGCCCGTTGAGCACCCAGTCCGGTAGTAAAGTATGCTCTTAGATTATTTGTCGTGGTAATACCACCGGGTGCGCCGGCATCCTGATGATGCATAAACGGCCAATACGCAACATATCTAACATTATTATTCGCATTGATTACCGCCTGGCTTGGCATCGTGCCGCCGGCAACCGGAACTGCCGCCGCAATCAGCTCAGGATGATTGTTAACCAGATTATTCACCGTACCGGTACCCAATGAAAAGCCTGAAATATATATACGATCCAAGTCAACTTTCCCCTGGGCCGCCAAATCCCGTATATATGCAACAAGGTTAGCTACATTAGGCGTCCCCTGGGTGTTGATAATGTGGCTTTCGTATTTTCCGGGATTTTCAAGCTGCATTCTGGCAAGCATTGAGCCGCCACTTGCTATTCTAACGGCCGCAGGTCTGTCAGCCGCTTCATTCATACCATGAAAATATAGGAAAAGAGGTAGTGGACCTTCGGTTTCCCAACGTGGATTTATATAAAGCATATGGCTTATGGGCGTAGCTCGCTCTTCAAACAAGTCGGTTACCGGGCTAACAATCCCATCCTGCACAAAGCGGGCACCAAGAGTGCTACCATCCGCTAACACAAAAGCTCACGATTAAGGGTGATATTATAATTTAATCTCAACGAGATGGCACCATTTCGCGTAGAACCGCCTAACGCATCGCCGCCGCCGGGACCCCAGAATAAAAATTCTATGATGATGAAGCGACCGGAAGCAGGTGTATCCGTCACAAGATCGGGAGAACCCGGTGCCGGTGTGATATAACCTAACAATTCAGGTTCTGTGTTGGCATACACTCTTGCCACAATCCGCGACCCGTCAACCGGATTCGTCCCATTCCAATTCGTATTCCGCGTCGTTACGGTAAACATGTCCGCGTCAAGATCGGCAAGATACACACTATTGTCTTCCCCAAGGTCGATGATGACAGCAGTGGTAAGTTCTCCGGTGGCGAAGTAGTCATTAAATACGATAAATGGAAAGATTGGCGCTTTTTCATCAGCTACAAATGTCACATGTATGCTATTTTCACTGTCTGCAACATTTGTAAATGTATATGTGTCATCCGGGTTGTCTATGTATTCACCGTTAACCCTAACCGCATTGACTTGGAAACCGATAGAAGGGGTGAAGGTGAAAGTTATGTCTTCCCCTTCGTTTACCCAAACATGCCCGGTCGGCGAAGAAGGACTGATTCTTCCGTTAGCACCGGATGTTGCCATAATGAAATGTTGGGGATAGGGTGTGTAGATTTCATAAAATCTTAGCGGGGGAGCGTTTAAGATTGCTTCAAGCATCATCGCTCCGGTTGTTGACGCTGCCCGGGGGGATAAAGCAACGAATCCGACCGGCGTGCTTGTCAGCACAAAATTCCAGGCATTATTGCCACCCCAATAATACAAAGCCGCTGTCCTTTCTTCTGCGTCCAATGTATGTAGTAAAAGACTTTGATTATTAACATTTACTGCCGCGTTAATTGTGTTGATTGGTGCATTTGCCGCGTTGTTGCTTGGCTCTCTCCTAAGAGGGCTTAAGCCGGCTCCATCTCCCGGGGCAGCATTTCGCAGATAAAATCCGTTACCGACACCCACACCGGCGTTGGCAGCCGCCGTATTCCCACCGCGATCAAATTGCCAGACCATATCAGGCGTGACTTCGGACGTAATCCATTCACCTTCAACTGTCACCGGCGTAACCGCCTTTCCTGCCACACTAGCAAGGATGTCGGTGGGAGTAGGAATTACCACCGATGCATTTGTCAATGCCCCATGTTCGGATACAATAACATAACTCTTTCCAATCACAATATCTCTCGGATCTACTTGCCGCCATACCGGATAAGAAGCTTCTTCAGCCACGTTTCCCGAAGCTACTGACATACCGGCTGATAGCATCGGAATTAATAATGCTATGGCCATTAATACTACTATAAAACGTTTTCTGGTTTTGCTCATATAAGTATTTCCTCCATAATAGTAAAAATCTTGTGTCTTTATTTATACAGTGACCCTTACCTCAGAGCCTATCGGAGAAAAGGCTCTCTAATGCATTAAGTATCTATTTACTTAATGACATGAAAAGTTTCGCCGGTATAGTAAGCCTTTTGTTCGGATGATTTGCCTGACAAATAGAGCAAATCACTAGATGTTTGAATAAGGCTTCCATGGAATTGTGGTTATCCATATAGACTGTGTGTTAAAGGCACAATCGACCGGCATGTTATGTCAGACCACCCCCTGCTTGTTATATGCACTGTTAATGTATGATTCTGGCGAATCATTGTATACTTAGATTTGATTTTAACATATGCCGGAAACGAAAGACATAAAATTTCTATTAACTTGCTGCATTCTATATAGCGAAACTTAAAACGTAAGTGAAGTGTTTAATACTATTTGGCTAAATGATTGCTCAACACTTCTTACTTCCCATTTAACTATTGCATAAGAAGCCCAGGTAATCCCAGAATAAATATTGTGCTAAAAACAATTAATATGATACACATGACTAGATAACAACCAAATGTCTTGCATACAAAATA
>JGI20163J15578_10001301_pt1 | contig 10349 bp, 8 predicted proteins | sample TergutCu122P1_FD_15578 | JGI IMG/M metagenome (IMG submission 15578)
AATAAGATGTTTTTTTTCAATCAATTGCACCGCCAACCCTACATCATTTTGAAATGGGCGCAAAGCAGCGATGGATTTATTGATAGGGAGCGCTCGTCGTTGCAAGAACAAGCACCTGCACGCCTTTCAAACGACATTACCGCCGTTCTTTCGCACAAATTGCGTACCGAAGTGCAAGCGATTTTGGTAGGCACGCGCACCGCACTGTTGGACAATCCGCAATTGACGGCGCGAAAATGGTTTGGCGAAAACCCTGTGCGCGTGGTTATTGACAGAGAAAACAAATTGCCACAATCGTTGGCGATTTTCGATAATTCGGCACCAACGATTGTGTTTACNNCCGTGCAGCCCGAAAATTTACCGAAAAATAATTCGATTACGTATATTTCGATTGATGCGAAACAAAATTTCGTGGAACAAATCGCACAACATTTGTTCCATCGAGGCATTTTTTCGCTCTTGGTGGAAGGGGGCACAAAAACGCTTTCTTCGTTCATCGAAAACGGTCTTTGGAACGAGGCTTTTGTCGAAATTTCGGACGATTTATTTTTCTCCGGAATAAAAGCGCCTGATATTCAGGCAAAAACAAGAAAAATAACGCCAATTCTGAACGCAAATCAAATTCGTTTAGAGAGCGAAATAACTCGAAATTTTACTTAAAGAGCCTCCGAAATGATGGTTATAGCAAAAAATCTTTCTACTTTTGCATCTGCATTTAAAAATGAAACTGAAAATGACATCAAAATATATCCTTAGAGCAGCGACATTCATCCTGAGTATTGTCGTATTTATGTCGTGTCTTGGCAACAACGATGGGCCCGATTTTGAACATTCAAGCGATGCGCAAATTTACACGTTTTCCATCTCTTCGGCAGCAGATACGCTTAATCTGTTGAACGAATTGCGTTTTACAATCGACCAAGTAGAGGGGCGCTTGTTTAATCAAGTATTTCTTCCTTACCGTTTTAGCGTGGATAGTATTCTGTTGAATATCGGCGGTACTCCTCACTCTTGGGTGGGATTGAGTGCGGTGGAGATTCATTTGATTAATCCGGACAGCAGTTTCGTACTTACTCGCAACGATTCGATTTATTGGCGTCGATTGGATAGAATCGAAACCACCGCTGCCGATGGCAACACGACGAGGGAATACACGTTTCAGCTCAATATCTTCCAACAAGACCCCTACATTATTTCGTGGTTGCGGAAAAACGAAAACTACATCGTGTCGGCTATTGATGCGCAAAAAACAATTGCGTTGAACGGCACATTTATCACGTATTATTTATCNAGCGGTGTGATGAACGCTGTTGTTTCNTCGAATCAAGGNGCTAATTGGACAGCTGTTACGCCAACCGGATTACCGCCNACCACCATCGTATCTTCCATTACATCAGCAGGAAACGTGGCTTTCGCGATTGATGACGCCAATGTGCTGCATCGAACGCTTGACGGCGTTACTTGGACAGATGTAGCAACGGATGTGATGGCGATATACGGATTATTGCCCGCAGGATTCGGTCAGCCGCCGTATCTGTTAGTTGCTGTGGATGANGGAGGTACGCCATATTTTGCGTTGATTGANGATTTCTTGGAAACCGCTATCAACATCGATATTCGAAATGCAATACCGGGCACTATCGTCAATAGAATTCCAATGAGGGATTTCTCGTCGGTAACGATTGACAAATCGACGACTATAATGCAAGGCATTCGATACATTGTGTTGGCAGGAGGAACGACTAATGCAGGATTGCCCAACAACGATGTTTGGATATTTGAACAACAAACCGGAGGCAACATTCGAGCCATTTCGCACGAAACGACAAGACCGTTGCACGGAAGCAGCTTGTTTTTCTACGATAACAGATTGTATGCGTTGATACTCAATGACGAAGGCTACAATGATTTGATTTTTTCTCGAACATACGGACTACTTTGGTCTGACACAGGCGAAGACCAAGTGTTTCCGACCGATTTCCGTAGCAGAATAAACGCAACGGTGTTTACCGATGCCAATGATTATATATGGATGTTCGGCGGACAAACGATGACCGGAGAATTTTCCGATACGTGGCGCGGTCGCCTCAACCGATTAGATGAAGGCTTGTAACAACAAATCATCAATTGAAAATCGGCGTAAACCAAATCAACGAATCAACAAAACAAACAAACCAATGTCATTGCTTGACAAAATAGATAAACCCCGAAGCCCCCAACACATCGCCATCATTATGGACGGTAACGGTCGTTGGGCGAAAGCAAAAGATTTGCCACGCATCGAGGGACATAAAAAAGGAGAAGACGCCGTGCGCGATGTGATAGAAGCGGCTATAAGTGCATCTGTCAAATACTTGACACTCTACGCGTTTTCTACCGAAAATTGGAATCGACCTAAGGAGGAGGTGGATGCCTTGATGGATTTATTGGTGTATGCGGTAGCGAAAGAGACGCCGAGCTTGATTAAAAACGGCATCAAACTGCGCACCATCGGCGACAGCCAACGACTGCCCGAAAACACTCGCAAAGCGTTGGAAGAGTGCATCGAAAAAACATCAAAAGGAGAAAAATTGACATTAACGGTTGCCGTCAGCTATTCATCGAAATGGGAAGTGGCAGAGGCAACTCGACAAATCGTGCGAGAGGTACAAAAAGGCATCTTGCGCGAAGAAGACATCAACGAAAAAACGGTCAAAAAACACCTCGCCACACGCGACATCCCCGACCCGGATTTGATGATTCGCACCGGTGGCGAATACCGTATCAGCAATTTCCTGTTGTGGCAAGCAGCCTATTCGGAATTTTATTTTACCGATACGTATTGGCCCGATTTTGATAAAGAAGCCTTGTACAAAGCCATTATCGACTTTCAACAGCGCGAAAGACGATACGGCAAAACAAGCGAACAATTAGAAAATTGACAAATCGATTTAATTTGAACATAAATTAGCATCAGCAAAAGTAATTAGCAAATGTTGAAAAAAATATATACCCTACTCATCCTGCTTATATGCCTTTCATCGGCTACACAGGCAATGACATTAGCGCAAGCAAGCGATAGCGACCCTGCAGTAACTACTCCAAGCGAATTATACATCGATTACTTGGGAGCGCCAAGACGAGTAACCATTGCCGACATTACCGTAAGCGGTATAGAGGATACGATGTACGAAGATTTTGTAATTGTCGGTTTTTCGGGACTGATGGTAGGGCAGCAAATCACGATTCCGGGCGAAGAAATTACCAACGCCGTCAGACGTTTTTGGCAGCAAGGTTTGTGGGCAGACGTCGGGATTGACTTAGCGCAGCCAATTCGAAACGATAGTGTGTGGCTTGATATTCGATTGCGCCCCCATCCACGTATCGCGGAAGTTCGCTTTTACGGAATGCGACGCAACGAGCGAGAAGAGGTTGAAAGACGACTTATGGCGTTTCAACCCGGTTTTCAAGTAACACCTGCGCAGATAAGCAGAGCGGAAAACGTGGTAACGCGCTATTTTCACGACAACGGATTTACGAACGCGGAGGTAAACATTGTTCGACGCCCTTATGGTACGGATTTGACCCAAGTGATTTTGGAAGTACACGTCGATAGAAACGAGCGAATGCGCGTCAATCGCATTACCATTGACGGAAATTATGCCCTGACAGACAATCAAGTAAAAAGGGCGATGCGAAATACCAACGAGCGAGGCAGGTTGCGAAACATATTCCGCTCGCGGCGATTTGTAGAAGAATCGTTTAGAGAAGATTTAGACGCTGTTATTCGAAGATACCAAGCGTTAGGATTTAGAGACGTGGAAATTGTCAGTGATACCGTTTACCAATACGATGAAAGAAGCGTAAACATCCGAATGACGATAGAAGAGGGCCCTGTGTGGCATATTCGCTCTATCAATTGGGTCGGAAATACAGAATTTTCAACGGCACGACTGGAACAGATATTGGATATGCGTGCCGGCGATGTTTATAACCAAACAAGATTGATGGATAGATTACTTTTTGACGAAGATGCTGTTAGAGGGCTTTATCACAACTCCGGTTTTTTGTTTGCGGATATCGAAATAGTTGAAATGAACCTTGTAAACGATTCGCTTTGCCTCGAACTTCGTGTAATTGAGGGACCAAAAGCCACCATCAGACGTGTAATTATTACCGGAAACGACCGCTTGTATGAAGATGTGATTCGTCGCGAATTGCGCGTAAGACCCGGCGAAGTGTTTAGTATGCAAAATCTTAGACGCTCGGTAATGGAAATCGCACAAGGAGGTCATTTCGACCCCGAAGCGTTGCAGCAGGCAATCGGTGGCGGTATCAATCCGGATATCGAAGACGGCACGGTGGACATCACATTCCCCCTCACATCAAGAGGAAACGACCAAATCGAATTTTCGGCAGGGTGGGGTGTTACCGGATTGGTGGGCAGGCTCGGCTTGCGACTGAACAACTTCTCGATAGGCAACTTGATGAATCCCGATATGCGCAGAGGAATTATTCCGCAAGGCGACGGACAAACACTTATATTGAGTGCGCAAACCAACGGACGTTTTTACCAATCGTATCAATTCTCGTTTATCGAGCCTTGGTTTGGCGGAAGACGACCGAATCACTTCTCCGTGAACGTTTTCTATTCGCGATTTACAGGGATGAACACCGATTTTTATCGTCAAATGAGTCCCGGTATGTTCCACCCCGGTATGATGGGCGGTGGAATGATGGGTGGCGGTATGATGGGCGGCGGAATGTGGGATATGTCGCAATACGCGCACGATCCCAACCAAGTCTTTAATATGTTTGGTGCTACCATCGCCTACGGAAGACGTTTGAATTGGCCCGACGACTTTTTCCAACTAATGGGCGAAGTGGGATGGCAGCAATACAACCTTCGCAATTGGACTTGGAATCAATTTCCGTTCCACACCGGAGTGAGTAACAGTTTTACGGTGGGATTGACCTTGTCGCGTCGCTCAATCGATAGCCCGATTTATACCCGATTGGGGTCGGAGTTTTCGTTAAGAGTACAGGCAACACCGCCATTTTCAATGTTTTCGGGAAGAGATTACGCAGCAATGGATTTCGGCGACCCACGAAAATACCGATTAAACGAGTTTCACAAATGGAGTTTCAGAGGTCGTACGTTTACACCGCTGACCAATCCGTTCGGACATATCAGACGTACGCCGGTTGTGGCAACACGTATGGAGTTGGGGATACTCGGACATTACAACCGACACAAACTTTCGCCGTTCGAAACATTCGATATGGGGGGCGACGGTATGACCGGATTTACAAGTTCGTTTGCCACCGAACGAGTAGCCTTGCGTGGATACGACAACAATTCGATTGCTACACAGGCACGTGCTTTCACACGTCTCGGTTTGGAATTCCGTTATCCGTTCTTGTTGGAAACCAATTCGACCATTTTCGGTGTTGCTTTCTTGGAAGCAGGGAATGCGTGGATGCAAGTGCGCGACTTCAATCCGTTCGATTTGAAACGTTCGGCGGGTGTAGGTGCGCGTATCTTCTTGCCGATGATTGGTTTGATGGGGATTGATTGGGCGTATGGATTTGATACGGTAATAGGAGACCCACGTGCCGGACGTCGAAGAGGTGGTAATCAGTTTCATTTTGTGATTGGGCAGGAGTTTTAAGGGATAATTGCTACGCGATAGTTGGCTGCGCCGATAGTTGCGCTTCGCGCGATATTGGTTGCGTCAAATAGTGGCTTTGTGATAGGATTGTGCAGATATTGATAGAGAGAATTGTCCCGATAGGGACGAAATGTTGGTAGAAAAGGTATCCATTCCTCGTTTCCCGTCCCGTTAGGGACGGAATGTAATGCGATTTTATTAATGTTGCGTACCTAACGGCACGCAAAACAAAAAACTTAACAACGTTCTACCAACATTACGTGCCTGACGGCACTCTTATTAATATCGTGAAGCAACTATCGCGCGAAGCGCAACTATCACGAAGTAAATATCGCGAAGCAAAATTAAACGATTTCCCAACCATCAAGTCATACTATACAACTTAAAAAAGCAGCGATTATGAAGAAAACATTATTTTTTATCGGACTATTCCTAACCCTCTCGTTAGGAAACAGCTACGCGCAACGATATGCCTTTATCGATATGGAGTATATTTTCAGTCGAATACCGATTATCGAAGAGACAAACAGGCAATTAGAAGCGTTATCGGAACGATGGCAAGCCGAAATCGACCAAATGGTCGAGCAAGTAAGCGCAATGTTCAGAGCCTACCAAGCAGACCTGCCCACAATGTCGGCAGCCGAAAAAACAAGACGTGAAAACGAAATCGTAGCGAAAGAGAACGCCATTCAAGAGCTTCGAAATCGCTATTTCGGACCACAAGGCGAACTAATGCGCCGTCGCGAAGCGGTGCTCCGACCGATTCAAGACAATATCTTTATTGCCGTAAGGGATATTTCGCTCGAACAGGGCATTATGATGGTTATCGACAGGGCATCAGCCACATCTGTCATTTTCGCATCGCCAACCCTCGATATTAGCGACCAAGTGCTCGAAAGATTAGGGTATTAAAAATAAATACACTACCTTTGCGCACGATTTAGTATAAGGACACCGTTTGTCCGTAATCATTAAAACCAAAAAAAAAAGCATTATGTTAAAAAAATTACTTATCCTATTCATCGCAATCGCTCCAATGGCTGCCATTGCGCAAGTAAACATCGCAGTTGTTAATACGCAAGAAATTGTTATGGCTGCGCCGGAATTTGCAAATATTCAAAGGCAAGTAGCTGAAAGAGAGGCGGAACTGCAAGCAACGTGGCAAACTTTGCAAACAGAGTATAACAATATGATGAGAGAACTCGAAGCAATGTCAATGTCTGAAACAGCGAGCGAAACTGTTAGACAGGATAGCATTGACCGATTTCTACAACTTCAGCAAAGAATGCAAACGTTCAGCCAAAACAGCCAAGCGGAATTAGGGCAATTGCTTCAAACACTTTTTATGCCATTGCACCGCAGAATCACGGAAGCGATAAGTGCTGTTAGACGCGAAGGAGGTTATACATTTGTCTTCGACTTGGATAACGAAGCGTCTTCTATAATTGTGGATATGTGCGATAGTGCGCCCAATATTACGCAAGCCGTTAAAACAAGAATGGGGCTGAGATAATCAGTAGTAGAGACGAGGCGTGCCTCGTCTCTTTTTTTGCCTATTCCTCGTCTCTACTAAAAAAACATAAATATCACACCAACAAAGTTAAACCCTTGCATTTCCCAACAAATCTCCGTACCTTTGCAAGATGGAATATATAGAAAAGTTGTAAACAATGCGCATTCACAAAACATCAGTCTTACTTATCGACACGCACGGAAAAAACAAAGGCGTAGTGCAAGTGCCTACCCATCTTTTGAAGTGTTGGAGAAGATACTTACTTGGCTTTACGACAATCGTTCTCGGATTGATTTTCGTATCGGGTTTGTTGGCACACCGTGTTACAAGCGAGAGTTACCAAGAAGAAATCGCAGAAGCATTTAGCGTTAAAAACGCCATCAATGTAGCACGAGCGCAACGCTCGTTTGAATCCATCGACCAAAGCATTTACCGCATCAACACGTTTTTGCAAGAGCGCGGTTTGATGAATATGCAGATGGATAACGTGGGCGGTGGGTCGAATTTTATCATTACCGATATCAACGAGATTGCCGATTTTTACGAAAGTCAATTGCTTGAAATAGAAAGTGTCATTCAGCTTGTCCCGCTTGGACTGCCCCACGACGAAGGGCGAATAACCTCGCGTTTCGGACCTCGTCGTAATCCGTTTACAAGGCGCGGCGTGGAGAATCATACCGGAGTCGATTTTGGAGGAAACATTGGCGATACCATTCGCACTACCGCTAATGGTGTAGTGGAATTTGCAGGTTGGAAAGGTGGATACGGCAAAACGATTGTAATTCTGCACGATAGCGATTTAAGAACGCTTTATGGGCATCTCTCTTCGATTGATGTGGTAGTCGGACAAGAAGTAGCTGCCGGCGAATTTATCGGCAGACTTGGCAACACCGGGCGCAGTTCGGGTCCCCATTTGCATTACGAAGTAATTGCTCCCGGCGGAAAGCGCATCAATCCGGCTTATTTTTTCACTTTGGATATCGAATAAAATACAAAACCTTTACGTTCACTAAAATGTTCAACGACAAAAACAACAAAAAACTATCTTCATCGAAAATCGACTCAATGCCCATTACCAACGTATTAGGCGGAGACGTTATACTCACAGGCGATATAAAAGGCGATAGCATCATTCGCATCGATGGAAAAATAGAAGGCAATATCCTACTCAAACAAGGTGTTGTATTGGGCGAAAAAGCGCACCTCAAAGGCGATATCAACAGCGATTTTGTTGTGATTTATGGCAACGTTACCGGAAGCATCACGAGCAAAGAGTTAATCATCAGAAAAAGTGGCGTTGTAAACGGCGATATTAATACTGAAATCATTGAAATTGAAATGGGTGGCAAGTACAATGGAAAGCTGGCGATGAAAGAGGCTGCTGCTGTTGTTGTGGAAAAACCCAAATAGGTGTCTTTCACAGAGTTTTTTGTGTCAATTTGGCTTCGCCGATTTTCAATTGTGCAATTTGCGTTCCCCTTTAGGACAGCCTCACGCTTCCTCATACGTCTGATACAAAAAATCATTATACGGAAAACGCGTAATATGCACCTCCTTTACCTTATCATACAGCAATTGCTTCAACTCATCAATATTACTCTTCTCTTTCGCCGAAATAAAAATACAATTCTCCTTCAACTTACTCATCCACGTCTGTTTAAGCTCATCGAGTGAATAATTTTCGCGTTTTTTCGGCGTCAAGTCATCTTCGTCTTTGATTACGTACGAAAAAGCATCTATTTTGTTGAAAACGATGATGGTAGGTTTCTCTGTATCATCTATTTCGTGCAATGTTTTTTCCACTACCGCAATTTGGTCTTCAAAGGTGGGGTGGGAGATATCGACTACGTGCACCAAAATATCCGCCTCGCGCACCTCGTCGAGTGTCGATTTGAACGATTCGATGAGATTGGTGGGCAACTTTCGAATAAACCCAACCGTATCGGACAGCAAAAAAGGCAAATTATCAATCGTTACCTTGCGAACGGTGGTGTCGAGCGTGGCAAAAAGTTTGTTTTCGGCAAATACATCCGATTTACTCAACAGGTTCATTAGCGTGGATTTACCTACGTTGGTGTAACCGACTAAGGCAACACGCACCAATTTGCCGCGATTTTTGCGTTGCACTACTTTTTGTCTGTCAATGTCTTTCAATTCATTTTTCAGTCGTGTAATTCGGTCGAGAATGATTCGTTTGTCGGTTTCCAATTGCGTTTCGCCCACGCCTCGCATCATCGCGCCACCGCCTCGCTGCCTATCCAAGTGTGTCCACATTCGCGTGAGGCGAGGCAGAAGATATTGATATTGTGCGAGTTCGACTTGTACTTTGGCGTGTGCCGTTTGTGCTCGCATCGCAAAAATATCGAGAATAAGGCTTGTGCGGTCGAGAATGCGAATGCCAAGTTCTTTTTCGATGTTGCGAATTTGTTTTGGCGACAATTCGTCGTCGAAAATCACAACGCCGATTTCGTTTTCTTCGTTTTTTGCAAACTCTTTGATTTCCTGCAATTTTCCTGTTCCGACAAAGGTAACGGGATTGGGGTATTCGAGTCTTTGCACGAAACGTTTGATGGGCACAAGTCCTGCCGTATCTGCCAAGAAATCAAGTTCATCGAGGTATTCGGTAATTTTTTCCTCGTTTTGCTCTTGTGTGATAAGTCCGACTAAGACGGCGTTTTTGTTTTTTATTTCGCTTAAGATGAAATCTTTCATATAAAAAAACCGATTCCCACCATAAAACCAACCTGCGAATAGTCGCGAATCAGATGGTATTTTAATTCAAAATTGACACGTACCCGATAGATGATATCGTGTTGAACACCAACACCAAAATTCCCTCCGATACGATGCCGTGTCCAACTGCCGTTGTTTTCCGCTGTCGGAGGAGTAAATCGGCGGTTGGTATAACTCACGCCGACAATCGGGTAGGCGACCGTTGAAAACGTTAAAGGTGCTACCACGTGCATATCAAACTCCGCTTTCCACGTGCGGATGTCGTTTTGCGGTAGAAAAAAGGTGGCAGAGGGTGCCATTCGCAGGTTGTCAGTCCAATAGTAGTGTATGTGGAAGCCGCCACCCAAATTGTGCCTGTCGAATCCGACGGCAGTGTGTGCGCCCATTCCAAACGTTCCTCGAAACTGCGCCGAAGCGTTGCCGATGAATAGTGTTGTGAAAATGGCGAATAA
>JGI20163J15578_10001302_pt1 | contig 10347 bp, 5 predicted proteins | sample TergutCu122P1_FD_15578 | JGI IMG/M metagenome (IMG submission 15578)
CTGCCAGCCCCGGCCCCGCCGCCTGCTCGGCCTGCAGCCCAACCGCCGCAGGCAGCGGTTCAGCCGCCTCCGGCTCCTCCCCTGCCAACCCCGGCTCCGCCGCCTGTTCAGCCAGTGACCCAATTGCCCCCGGCTCCGCCGCCCCAAGTTGCAGTCCAGCCGCCTCCTGCTCCGCCGCCGGTGATTCAGGCTCCGGCACAGCCGCCGGCGCCTGCGGCCCAGGTCAGCCGCCAACGGGACCCTCCAGTCGCAAGTTTTAATGTTCCTGCAGTTATACCCAGAGAAGGTTTTCCCTACCGGGTTCGCTATGGAGATACTCTTTGGGATATTTCCATGGCATTTTACCGCACCCCCTGGTTATATCCGCGCATAGCCCAGTTTAATAATATTCGCAATCCGAACCTAATAATTGCGGGATCTATTATTCGTGTTCCGCCCAGAAATTAGCCGCGGCTTTCGTTTTTTCTTTTTTTTCCCCCTTTTTCTCCTGGGTTTTTCCAGCTGCGGAACAGCCCAGGTTTTGGGAAATCAGCGCGATGAAGCGGCTGAACTATTGCGGAATGGGAAAACAGATTTTATACTTCAGGCAGAGCTGGCTTCAGGTTTTACCCAGGCAGTCTCCCGGCTTAGAGAGCTAAACCTTGTACATCCTGCCGCTTCCTTTTACGCTGCGCTCCTGATCGGAAACAGCGAAAGGGATCAGTATAACCGTAATCTGGAAACCCTGCTTTTCTGCGCAGCCCTGGACAGCCCCCTGCCCCCGGCAAGACGTGAAGCAGCCAGAAAACTTATACCCAGGGTTTTGAATGCTGATACGGATCAGTATGCCGCTGATATACTTGCTTTACTGGATACCGGGAATTTAAGAAGAAATACTGAGGCTCCTTTGCTTCAGCTCCGTGCCGCCTGCCTTTTTCGTCTGGGTCGTTATGATGAAATAGCCAGATTGTTTTCAGCAAACCCAGCCGCTGAATGGGGAAAGGCCATATCCCTTTTTGCTGCCTGGAAAGTTTCCGGTACTGAAAACGCCGGAGAGCTCCGGTCTGAAATCTTGGCCTTTCTTTTTCAGATTCCTCCGGGGGAGCTTCGCCGCTGGGCTTTCAGAGAAGCGCTTGCTTTGGAAGGATTGTTAAACCCCATAGAAAGAGCGGTCATTTTGGCCAGACTTTCCGGAAGCCAGAGAATCTTCCTGGCCAGTTTACCCCTTGCGCTTTCCGATGGGGGGCTCATTTTTCTTCGCCACCCGGAACTTATAACGGATCTGGGAAGGGCTTTTCAGAATAGCCCGGCAATGCGGGGAGAAGGGGCTGAGCTGTTTCAAACCTGGAACAGGCTGCTTGAAACAGGGGAATCTGAGAGCGGGAATTATCCTGAACTTTCGGCATTTATAAATTCTCTGGACAGCGAGGAAGTAAAAGCCAGAAAACACCTTCTCCTTTTTCACACAGGCCATATAGAACGTGCCCGCGGGCGTCTTGAAGAATCAACGGAATTTTTTGCCCGGGCCCTGGATCTTGCGCCTAATGCCATTCAGTCCGATGCCGCCATCAGGTATATGTTATTGAATGCCATGGCTCGCGGCCCCTCTGAAGCCGTGCCGCTGTTTTTAAGTACAATACCGCGGTGGGATAATACCGCAGGTTTTGTAAATATGATGGATAACCTTTCCAGCTATTTGGCAAACAGGCGGCAGTGGAATTCAATGCTGGAAATTTTTCTTAGCCTTGAAACGAGGGATCGGCCGGGCGCTTCATTTGCCCAGTACGCATGGATACTCGGCAGAGCGGTTGAAGAAGGTTTACTTTATACAGATCGCAGCGCAGAAAGTTTTTTCCGCGCTGCCTTTGAAGAAAGGAGCGGGTCATTCTACAATAGGACAATGGCTGCCTCCAGACTTGGGCTGGCATTCAGCCCTGTAGGCAACACAAACGCAAGGGAAAGAATGACCAGGCAGGACGAAGAAGAGGTTCAATTTATTTTGGGCTTTTTCGAGTGCGGCGCGGCTTCCCTTGTGCTTCCCTATCTGCGGGCCGTCGAAGACCAAATTTCCGTACCGGGTTTGAGAAAGATTGCAGAAGCTTTTACTGCTGCGGATAACCGGCAGCAAGCCCACAACCTTATTTTGCGTTACAGCAGGCGGGAGAATTTTGAATTCAGCCGCCAGGACCTCTATCTTTTTCACCCAAGGCATTACCGGGAACTGGTAGAAAAATACGCCCGGGAAATGGGAATAGAACCGGAAATACTTTTCGGTCTTATCCGCACCGAAAGTTTATTCAGGCCTGATGCGATTTCCCGCGTAGGTGCGATTGGCCTTACCCAGCTCATGCCCGCCACTGCCGCGGAAATGGCAGGCCGCATTGTCAGGCTGGGCGGCCCGGATTTCCGGGGGGCCGGAATAGATGAACTTAAAGATCCGGAAACCAATATTCACATCGGCTCTTTTTATTTGCGCCGCCTGATAGAGCTGAAAGGAAACCCCATGCTGGCGCTCGTGGCGTATAACGGCGGCATGGGCAGAGTCAGACGCTGGCGGGCTGCGGATCAGCAGTTAGGCGCCCTTCCTGTAGATCTTTTCATTGAAACAATCGAATACCATGAACCCCGCCGCTATGGCCGCTGGGTTTTGGCCGCCGCTGCGGTCTACGGTTATCTCTACTACGGCAGGACTATGGAAACGGTTGCGGCGGATATTTTCCGATAACTTGTATAATCAGCCGCTCGTTTTTTAGGGCGGACTACTAAATCGCCCTCTTTGCTTTTTCCACTTCTTCTGCCCTAACTCCCCATTCAATTGATTTAGCTTCCAATGCGGCGGCGGTTTCATCCAGTTTGAGTTTTACCGCCTTTGCCTTTTCGCCTGACGAATAAACTTCCGGCCGGGCAAGTTCTTCTTCAAGCCGGGTCTTTTCGGCTTCCAGTTCTCCGATGGCGCGAATTACTTCGGCTTCCTGGCGTTCCAGCCGTCTTATATGGGATTGCCTCTGTTTTTCCAGCTCCCGGCGTTCTGTTGAAGTGGGGGCTGGGGGCTGGGGTGGCGGCATCGCCGCCTCGGGGACTGGAGACTGAGGGCTGGGACTGCTATCAGAAAGCTGTTCCATTTCAAGGCGGTCAAGATAATAGGCGTAGTTTCCGTAGAAAAGACGGGGGCTGCCTGCCTGCAGTTCAAGGGTTTTACTGGAAAGGGCTTCCATAAAACCGCGGTCATGGGAAACGAAAATAACAGTTCCTGGATATGCAGTTAAACAGTCAAGGAGTATGTCCTTCGATTGAAGATCAAGGTGATTGGTTGGCTCGTCAAGAATTAGAAGGTTAATGGGTCTTAAAAGCATCTTTAAAAGGGCGAGGCGGCTTTTCTCGCCTCCGGATAATACTGAAAGGGGCTTAAAAACATCGTCTCCCCGAAAGAGGAAGGCGCCCAGCATGTTCCGCAGTTTTGGGATAAGGTGCGTAGGCGCTCCGTTTTCCATGTACTGCTCAACTGTTTCACTGCCGCTCAAGTTTTCGGCTGCGTCCTGTGAGAAGTAACCGACGCTGATTCCTGCGCCGTATTTTACGCTTCCTTTGTAATCTCTGTCTCCCCCCGCGATGATCCTTAAAAGAGTGGTTTTTCCGGCTCCATTGGGGCCGGCGACAAGAAGCCTTTCCCCTGTTTCAACCGTAAGATCCAGATTTGAAAGAGCTTGTCTTTGCCCGTAACTTTTTTCTATTCCTTCCAAAGTCAGCGCCACGCGGCCTGAATGCGGAGGCGGGGGCAGGGTGATATTGATCCTTTTGAGGTTTTCAGGAATCTCGATGCGTTCCATTTTTTCCAGCCGTTTAACGAGATCCTGTGCAAAGGCGGCTTTGCTTGCCTTGTAGCGGAAACGCCGGATTAAAGCTTCGGTTTTTTCGATTTCTTCCTGCTGGGCTTCATAGCGTTTAACAAGGCCCTCCAGCTCCACGGCGCGTAACTTTTCATAATTGCTGTAATTCCCGGCATAACGCTTGAGGTTTCCCTGGAAAATTTCGTAAACCTCATTTACTGTAACATCAAGAAAATAGCGGTCGTGGGAAACCACAAGGCATCCGCCCGGATATGTTTTAAGCCAGGACTCAAGCCAATTGCGGGCTTCTATGTCCAGATAATTTGTAGGCTCATCCAAAAGCATGATGTCGGGTTTTTCAAGGAGTATCTTGGCAAGGGCAATACGCATCTGCCAGCCTCCGGAAAATTCCCCGGTTTCGCGTCCCAGGTCTGCCGGAGAAAAACCCAGCCCGGAAAATGTCTGGCTTATAACCGCCTCCCGGCTATAGAAACCTGAGTTTTCAATTTCCTCCTGCAGAAGGTGATGCTCTTCCAAAAGAAGCCGGGTACGGCCATTATCGCCGGAGCTTTTTTCCAGCTCTCTGCCCAGCTCTTCCACCCTTGCCAAAAAAACGGCGATGTTATCATAGGCGGCTTCCGCTTCTTCTCTGAGTGTTTTGCCGCGGTGAACTATTCCGGACTGGGGGAGGTAGGAAATGCGGCAGCCCTTCTGCACCGCCCGGTCCCCGGAGTCCGCTGAGATTTTTCCGGCAATGACTTTCATAAGGGTGGATTTTCCGGCGCCGTTCGCCCCGGCCAGAGCAGCCCGGCTTCCCCTGGTCAGGTTCAGGCTTACATCAAGGAGAATGTCCCGGTCGCCAAAAGCAAGGGAGACTTTGGAAAATTGTACACCGCCTGACGGCTGACTAAGCGCCATCAGTCTTCAGGTTCAAACCTAAAATCAAAGTCAAAATCAAACGGGAAAATCTCTGCCTCAGTTCCGAAAGGATCCCTGAATCCAAAATCAACCTGGGGCTCCGGCCTTTCGGTTCTAAAGAAAAAGATAACCTGAGGGGAGGAGGCCCGCCGGGCAACTGTTATGCCGTCAAGGCTTGTTTGGGGTACAAACTCAAGCCTTAGTCCCTGGGAGTCCAGGGTGTACATGAAATCCACGCTTGATCTGCGCCCGCCGGTATCATCAAAGTGCATGGTAAATGCTCCGGTATTACGTTCGCTCATGGCAGGACTGAGGAAAAGTCTCATTTCTACAGAGCCGCTTCCAAGAGCCGTATGGGGAATGACCTGGGGCACGAGAAGACTATTGCCGGTCCAGGTAAAACGTCCGTTGTCCTGAAATGTAAGGGTTCCGAAATTCCCGCTGGTGAATTCCGGGCCGTGTTCGTAAAGGCCCAGAATAAGCCTATCCCTGCGTGCAGTTTCTTGCAGAATTATGTCATCTAAATCCGAATGCAGGGCAACAAAAAGAAGGGTACGCAAGAGGCCGCCTTCGTTGAACTGTACCGCCAGGGTATTGTCAGAACGGAGACTCATCTGGAGCCCCGTACCCTCAAAAACCCATGACTGAGTCCCGTTTGGACGAATTCTGCTGTAAGCAAAAGTCCGGTCCAGATCCCTTGTAAAGATATGGGCCACTCCTGTTTCATGCCCGGGATCAAAACGCCAGCGCCGGGAAAGTTCATCCAGATCGATTCTCCGCGTATTGATCATTGCCGCATAGGATTCCGGCCACCATCTGCGGTCAAGAACCCGGTCAAGCTCCGGATCTTCCGTTAAATGCTGCTGCTCATTGCGGACTGCGGCAAGAGGGCCGCCATGATGTTCGAAAATATTTAACCGGTAGGAAAAACAAAATCCAATCGTACCGTCTTCTGTAAGAACCCGGTACCACCGGCCGGGGAGGGGCTCTCCGGAGGCGCCCACCGCAACTACCCCGTTGGCAGGCCCGAGAATTTTGATAATCTCCCCCAATCTGAGCCGGTAAACCCGTCTTGAAGTATTATCAGGCCTTTCCCGTATGGGCAAACCGTCCTGAAGGGTTTCCGCATACATAAGGGCAAAGGGAGCGAAATATTCAGCCCTGGCCTCGGCCCTTCTTCTGCTTCCAAATCTGCCTCCAAATCTGCCTACGGTCAGCTCCAGTTGGGAGAGCGGTACTTCAAATTTGTCCATGCGGGTTTCCGGGTTACGGAGTTCNCTGGGGATCCCCGCAACCCAAACCTGATTGATATTGGATCTGATGAACACGGGCAATACAGTTCCCGAAGGTATGGGCGGGTCCTCAGAAGACCAGAGCAGAACCCCGTAACCCAGCCGGCGGTTACACGAAGAAAACACAAGAGAGAAAAACAGAAGAAGCAAAAAAACAAATACGCTTTTTTTTCTAATTCCTTGAATCATGATTTATTTTATCCGAAGCTGGGGCATTAAGGGAACACCCCTATTGATTATTTTTGGATTTATTTGTCCATTTTCTGAGCACATGTGCAGTCCAATGGGCAATCAGAAGCTTTAAGCGGGGGTGGTTATTCAGCTCATCATCCAAAACAGATTCCGAAAGAACTATTTGAACGTATGCACTGACAACTTCATCCGGAAGCATAAGGATCCACTTGTTAAGATGGCTTCCTTTGGAATGGCGGACATATTCGCTAACCGCATATTGGAGCGTTTTTGCCTGATTGTAAAGGGCATTCTGTTTGGCATCTTTTTTGTTTCGTTTGCGGCCCAGAGCTGACATATAAAATTCGTATGCAGCTTCGGCTTCATCCATTGCCAGAGTCGGGGCAAGAGATTTATCAGCCAGAAAGCGAACCAACAGGGGATAAAACTTGGTCTGTATGTCCAGGATACTCGCCATGGACAAAATAACCTCATCCCGCAAATAAGGCGGCGGATTTGCCCCCCTGAGTACATCCAATAACATCGGCAGGGAATCCTCGAACCCGTAAATTCCGAAAGCCTCCACCGCTGCCATTTTAAGCCGGGGGTTAAAGGTTTCATTGATGATTTTTTCCAGCTCCGGCTTAAACGCAGTATCTCCCAGTTTTGCCAGAGAAATAATTGCTTCACCGGCAAGCATGTAATCGCTGGATTTCGCCAATTCCCTAAGAACCGGAATTGCCGCGAAAACCCCGTGGTTTCCAAGTGTCCGCGCTGATCTGTATGCGGTTGTATACTGGTTGTTAATAATATCTTCCAGGAGGGCCTTTTCCGCTTCTTCACCCAAATGATCCATTGCATCAATTGCCCGGATGCTTTCCATGCGAATCGCCAGCCGCGGTGATTTGACCCGGTTAAGAAGGCCCTGTATGGCCAGCCTTGAAGGCGTATCCTGCAAGGCGCCCAGTATGGCAGCTTCTTCACTTGAGTCCCTGGTTTTATTCAGTTTTTCAAGAAGGCTGATGGCTTTTAGGTCCCGGAAGGAAAACATTACTTCCAGTGCCCCCATAAAAGGCAATGCACCCAGCGGAACCAGTTTTTTCATGCGGAACAGTATCACTACGGAAATGATAATCATAATTGAGTAAAGGATTCTGAAAGAGATGATTGTTGAGCCTGTAATCGCAGTGGCCAGATCCAAAAACGCGCCGCCTGAAAGGGCCCCCAGCGCTCCTGCAATGCCGAAAAAGAAAAAATAGACCATCCCCATGTCCATCATTTTTTCAGATGGGATAAGCCCCATAAAATAAGTCTGCATGATCCCCTCGGCGCCGTGCCAGCCGAAATTCATCATAAAAAACAGGGAAAACAGATAGAGCATAATAGTCGTGTAATCGGTGACTGTCACCGGGAAAAAAACTACCGGAAACAGGCTGAGAAAGCCCAAAATTATGCACACGATAAATATTGGTTTGGAGCCGATTCTGTCTACGAGAAATTTGATGAGGAGTCCTATAATGAGAGTACCAAGTCCGCCAAAAACGGCAAACATGGCAACCATGCCGTCGCTCTGATTGAAAACTGAGCGGCTGTAAACCACCATGAAGGTTCTGGATACTCCCGAAACCAGGGACACCATTATCAGTATGTAAATAAAATTCCGCAAAGAGGGCTGGGAAAAAGCTTCGCGGACAACCGCGAAGATATTTTTGCCTTTGCCGCCGTCTTCCGTTTCCGGTTCCGGAACTTTACGCACGAGTATTCCGCTGAAAACGCCTGCGCCTATCCCCACTGCAACAATTATGGCATAAAGGAAAAGCGGCGGATCCTGGCCCAAAAGCAAAGCAATAAGAAAACCTGCAAACATACCCACGGCGCTGTTTACTATCTGAACCTGGGTCATGTAACTGCCCCTGTCGGGGCCTGAAGCAAGCAGGCTCAAAATGGGATTATTGCCTATCAATCCGATGCCGCGGGTGATGTGAAAAAGGCTGACTCCAAGAAGTATCAAAAGCAGGGCTGTATCCCTGTCACCTGCAGCATACGCAAATGGAGCAAAAAGCAGAGGAGTCATGCTTACAGAGCGTGTGACCCACGCAACGCTGAAAATCTTTACCAGAGGAAAACGGCGTGACAGAAGTTTCCCCACGGGCAGAAAAAAGAAAGCAACATAAACAAGTGCGCTGAGGGTTCCGACATAAGTGGAATTTGCGCCCATTCTTAGGGCAAAGAGGGTAATGACGTTTCCTGCCAGAAGCTGCCAGGCAAAAGCATTTATAATATTGAAAATATTGTATAAATCCCTGGCTTTGCCAAGTCTGTAGGGCGATAGAGCTGCGGGCATAGATTTACCCATAAATATACTAAACCGGGAACTTAAAGGCAAGTGTTGAGTGCCGGTATCAATCTCTTCTGAATCTGTCAGTATCCAGTGTGCGGCCCCCGCGGTTTATTGTAAACCAGAGCTCGTTTTCGGTTTGGTCCGCCAAAACCCTGTAAAACGCCGGCATATCGTTAACCGGGATGCCGTTAATTGCAGTGATCAGGTCGCCTCGCTGCAGGCCGGCTATGCCGCCCGGCGAACCGGCGATGACATTGGAAACGAAAAAACCCTCGGCTTCACTGTCAAACCTCCAGGCGGAGCGGATCTGGCTGGTAAGAGGGTGCGCCGAGAAACCTGGCCACAAATTCCTGTTATCTGTTGCTGTCTGGGTTCTTCTGTCCAGAACGGTAGCGGGAATGTCTATTGAAACTCCGTTGCGGAAAACCCTGAATACCGCCCTTTGCCCCGGTCTAAGATCACTGACCATTTGGATAAAATGATTTGTGCCCCGTATTTCCCTGCCATCCACATGGGTAAAAAAGTCACCGACGCGAATTCCGCTTCTGTGTGCCGGAGACCCAAGTGATAAATAGACGAGCAGGGAGCCCTGCATGCCCGTTATGCCAAGGGCGGCGGCTTTTGCCCTGTCGGGATCCGTCAGGGTAACACCCAGCCAGCCCTCGCTTAAAGCGCCGTCAGTAATAAACTCATCAATAGCCCTTTTGGCGTTGTTTATCGGGATGGCAAAACCGAGGCCCACGTTACCGCCGCCGGTGGGGCTGGCAATCCAGGTGTTTATGCCTATGACTTCCCCGCGGATATTAACCAGAGGGCCGCCGGAATTTCCCTGATTTATGGAAGCATCTGTCTGTATAAAATCGTTGATATTGCCGCCGGGGCCCCCAACGCGGCCTACCGCGCTTACAATGCCCATCGTTACCGAAAAGGCAAATTGTTCACCCAGGGGGTTCCCCATCGCTATAGCCCAGTCTCCGACCCTGACATTATCAGAATCCCCAAGTACTACATGAGGAAAGCTTTCGTTAGAGTTAAAAGAAACAATCGCCAGATCCCGCCGGCCGTCTCTGCCGACAATTTCTGCCCGGTATTCCGCCCCGTCCTTTGTACCTATCACTATTTCCGGGGCATTCCCTATGACATGATTATTTGTAAGCACGTAAAAAATGTTCCTGTCCTGTCTGACTATAATTCCTGATCCAATGCCTTGCTGGCGGCGCGGGCTGCCTGAAAAGACTTTTACTTCCACAACCGCAGGTAATACATTGTCAACAATCGCATTAAGAACTCCCTGAAGCGCTTCGGATGCACCCAGGGCATCCTGGGGGATTACAACGGAAGATCTTTGCTGTGTAAACGCAATGTTTCTCGCTGGAGGGACTCTGCATGAAAAAGAAAGAAAGGCCAGGGAAAATCCAAAAATTATCCCGATGAGGACAAGATTGAAAATAAAGAAATTTCGCGATGCCAGTTTTCTTAAAAGATTCATATTACAATAATATTATCGCAAAAACAGGCAGAAAATACAAGGGGATTTTTTATTTGGGTTTTATTTGCCCCTTTCCGCCATAATAACCTTCACTTCATTTTCGTTTATTCCCACCATCGCTTCACCCAAATCTTCTGACAGCTCTGCAAGGAGTTTGGCATCATTAAAATTCGCCACAGCTTTTACAATTGCGGCCGCCCGTTTTTTTGGATCACCGGACTTAAAAATACCTGACCCGACAAATACTCCCTGGGCTCCCAATTTCATCATCAGAACTGCATCAGCCGGAGTGGCTACCCCCCCGGCAGAGAAATTTATCACAGGCAGGCG
>JGI20163J15578_10001303_pt1 | contig 10333 bp, 6 predicted proteins | sample TergutCu122P1_FD_15578 | JGI IMG/M metagenome (IMG submission 15578)
GAAAGCCAATTCAGAAATGATGATGGCAGTTAATCTAGGAACAAGAGGAGTTGCTGATGCTCTGAATATACTGGAATATTGTAACCACCCCAGTGGCACAAAATACAGTGACTTAAGAATTAAACATGGTGTAGTGGAGCCTCATAACATTAAGGTTTGGTGTCTAGGGAATGAAATGGATGGTCCTTGGCAGCTTGGGAGCAAGACCATGATGGAGTATGGGCGAATCGCTGAGGAGACCGGGAAAGGGATGAAACAAATAGATCCCTCCATTGAACTAGTCCATTGTGGTAGCTCTGGCAGGGGAATGCCAACCTTTCCAGAGTGGGAAGCTGTAAGTTTGGAGCGAACCTATGACTATGTGGATTATGTTTCACTCCATCAATACTATGGCAATCGAGACAATGACTCCAACGATTACTTGGCTCAATCTGATGAAATGAGCGATTTTATTCGCTCGGTAATCGCTACCTGTGATTATGTTAAGGCAAAGAAACGCAGTAAAAAAGACATTCATCTCAGCTTTGATGAGTGGAATGTTTGGTATCACTCCAATGCAGCAGATGATGATACCACTAAGAATCGCCCATGGCAGATTGGGCCACCTTTATTAGAAGATATCTATAATTTTGAAGACGCATTACTTGTTGGCTTGATGTTGATTGTGCTGTTGAAACATGCGGATCGTGTGAAAATGGCTTGTATGGCTCAGTTGGTTAATGTAATCGCTCCCATCATGACGGACGGGGGAGGAGGTACTGCTTGGAAGCAAACCATCTTTTATCCCTTTATGCATGCTTCTAAATATGGACGAGGTGTAGTGTTACAGCCAATTCTTGACACTCCAAAACATGGAACCGCAAAACATGACGAAGTAACAGACATTGAAAGTGTATCCATTTGGAATGAAGAAAAAGAAGAACTTACGATTCTAGCAGTGAATCGTAACCTTCAGGAAGATGTACAGCTATTCACCGATGTTCGTGGTCTGGAAGGGTATTGCTTATTGGAGCACATTGTGTTGGAGCATGAGGACTTAAAAGCCGTCAATAGTTCTGTGATGGAAAAGGTTAAGCCTCAAACTGTTTCTAGAACGACCCTTGATGGAGGGAAAATGAAAAGTGTGTTAAAAAAAGCGTCCTGGAATGTAATTCGTTTAGGGAAATAATAGGGTATAAGCGTATGAAAACTATCTGATTCATGCTCTGTTACCTGCATTCTCCCAGGGATAAATTTGTCTGAATTTGAAATGTTTAAATTAAAGTATTTACGAGATAGTATATAAGGAGGCGGATGTTGGAAACAATTCTATGGTATAAACAACCTGCTGATCTTTTTACCTGGACAGAAGCTTTGCCAGTAGGGAATGGACGTTTAGGAGGAATGGTTTTTGGAGGAATTCAAAGAGAACGAATTCAGCTCAATGAGGAATCCCTTTGGTCAGGAGGGTTTCGAGACAGAGGAAATCCAAATGCCAAAAAGAAACTGGAGCGAATTCGAAGCCTATTAAAAGAAGAGAAGGTTGAAGAAGCAGAAGATTTGGCACGCTATGCATTAAGCGGTCTGCCAGAATTTCAGCGAACCTACCAAACTTTGGGAGATTTGTTCCTTAATTTTAAGGATTTGCCAAAGGACATAGAGAACTATGAGAGAAGTTTATCTCTTGATGAAGCAGTGGTCATCACATCTTTTCTGGCTGGAGGCTATCAGTTTCGCCGTGAAGTGATTGCCTCTTGCCCATCAGATGTCATTGCCATTCATCTGACCACCAATCATCCAGATGGGCTTTCTTTTGATGCTCGTGTTCTTCGGGAACGCTTTTGTGACTTTTCTGGAACTTTGGAGGAGGATACGGTTTTTGTCAATGGAACCAATGGAGGAGAGGAAGGAATCTCTTTTTGCTTGGCCATGAAAGGCCAAAGTATTGGTGGTGAGCAAAAAGTAATGGGAGAGTATCTGATTTTTCGTGAAGTAAAAGAAGCCACACTCTTTGTTACAGCAGCCACTACCTTTCGTACTAGCAAACCTATGGAAGAATGCAGGGATAAATTGACCCAGGCCAGTGATATAGGTTATCCGTCTCTTCGTATGGAACATCTGAAAGATTATAAAGAACTAGAAGGGCGAGTTTCTCTTGACCTGAAAGGGGAAGAAGTAAAACTGCCAACAGATGAACGGTTGGAAAGGGTGAAAAAGGGCGAAAGAGATCTGGGACTAATGGAATTATACTTTCGCTATGGTAGGTACTTGTTAATTTCCTCTAGTCGACCAGGGAATTTACCAGCGAATCTACAAGGCATTTGGTGCGACCAGTTTTATCCTCCTTGGGATAGCAAATATACCATCAATATCAATGCACAAATGAATTATTGGCCAGCGGAAATTACTCATCTAGGGGAATGTCATATACCACTGTTAGACTTGATTCGACGGATGCACCCCAATGGAGTGAAAACCGCTAGAAACATGTACGGAGCAGGTGGTTTTGTTGCTCATCATAACACGGATATATGGGGAGATACGAATCCACAGGATACTTGGATAGGCTCCACCTATTGGGTGATGGGAGCCGCCTGGTTGTGCTTGCATATTTGGGAGCATTATGAATATACTTTAGACAAGAAATTTTTAGAAGAAAACTATGATTTAATCAGAGACGCTTGTTTGTTTTTTGAGGATTTTTTAATGGAGAATGAAGAGGGAGAGCTGGTGGTTTCCCCTACGATTTCTCCTGAGAATACCTTTATGCTACCTAATGGTAATCCTGGACATCTCTGTGAGGGATGTACCATGGATGCCCAGATTCTTCGGGAGTTATTCAACGCTTTTGAAAAAAGCAGTGAAGTCCTTGGGATAACAGAGCCTTTTGTGAAAAGGGTGGCCACCATGAAGGATAAATTGCCAAAAACGAAAGTAGGTGCCAATGGTGGGATTATGGAATGGTTGACAGAAAAAGAAGAAGTTGAGCCAGGCCACCGTCACATTTCCCATTTGTTTGGGCTTTTTCCAGGGAATGAAATTTCAGTAGAGAAAACCCCAGACTTAGCCAAAGCAGCTGGCAAAACTCTTGACTTACGCCTATCTTATGGAGGAGGACATACCGGTTGGAGTAGAGCTTGGATCATTAATTTCTGGGCTTCCTTGGGAGAAGGAGAGGAAGCAAACCACCACCTTCATGAGCTATTGGCACATTCAACCTTGCCTAACTTATTTGATGACCACCCACCTTTCCAGATTGATGGAAACTTTGGAGGGACAGCGGCAATGGCAAATATGCTGGTGCAAAGTACCAGTGATACAATAAAGCTATTTGCGGCTTTACCAAAAGCTTGGAAAGAAGGGGCTGTGAGAGGACTGTGTGCTAAAGGAGGATTGGTGATTGATTTGATATGGGAAGATGGTCTTGGAAAAGATGTTACGATTTATGCCAAACATGATTATGAAGGAACATTGGTTTACGATGACAGAAAGATAAAGATTGCTCTTGCAAAGGGGGAGATAAAGAAGTTGAGCTTATAAGAGGGGTAGAACCTGCGTTAATAAAGAGAGGAAATTTTTTGTTAATGATGAGATATAGATAAGTTCGGATTAGCTTCTTAGCCCATGTAGCAGAATATAGAAAGTAAAAATAAAAATGGAATAAGAAAAGCGAAATGGGAATAAGGAGATAAAAAAGAAAAGTAAGATATGAATAAGAAAAAGTTGAATAGAAAATGAAGAAATAAGAAAGGCAGGAAATGATCAATGAAAAAGCAAGCATTTAACCCATATTTACCCTCTTGGGAGTACATTCCAGATGGTGAGCCTCATGTATTTGAAGGTAGAGTATATGTATATGGCTCACATGACCGTTACAATGGTTATGCTTATTGTTTGAATGATTACATTTGCTATTCTGCTCCAGTGGATAATCTGGCAGATTGGCGTTATGAAGGAGTAATCTACAAGAAAACGGAAGATCCATTGAACAAAGATGGCAGCATGTGTCTCTATGCCCCTGATGTTACAGTGGGTCCAGATGGACGTTATTACCTATACTATGTACTGGACAAGGTATCCATTGTGTCCGTTGCAGTATGCGACACTCCAGCTGGAGAGTATCAATTCTATGGATATGTTCAGCATAAGGATGGTACAAGACTAGGGGAGCGAGAAGGGGATCAACCTCAATTTGATCCTGCAGCGCTTACAGAAGGTGACAAAACTTACCTTTACACAGGATTTTGTGGACCTGGAGATGCAACCAGGTTGGGGGCCATGGCAACGGTGCTTGATGCTGACATGATAACCATTATAGAAGAGACTGTAATTGTTGTTCCAGGGAATTGTTATGGCAAGGGTACTGGCTTTGAAGGCCATGAGTTTTTTGAAGCCCCTTCCATTCGCAAAAAGGATGACACCTATTACTTGGTCTATTCTTCAAGTCTCATGCATGAATTAGTTTATGCAACCAGTAAAAATCCTACTAAAGACTTTGTCTATGGTGGAGCCATTATAAGCAATTGTGATAAGGGGATTGACCGTTACAAACCTGCAGATATGCATGCCTATTACCCAGGAAATAACCATGGAGGCATGGTGGAAGTGTTAGGGCAGTGGTACATCTTCTACCACCGTCATACTAATGGTACATGCTTCTGTCGTCAAACCTGCGCCGAGAAGATAGAGATTATAGAAGATGGTTCCATTCCTCAAGTAGAGTTGACTTCTTGCGGGCTTAACGGAGGGCCTTTGGTTGGCAAAGGTGAATATCCTGCACATATTGCCTGCAACCTCTTCTCCAAAAGGGAAGTGTGCACCGACCCTCTCCACTCCTCAGGATGGATTGGTGGAAGGTTTGCTCGCATTATGCAGGATGGAAAAGACGGTGAAGAAGAGATGGGCTATATTGCCAATATGCAGGATTCTACCATTGCAGGATTCAAGTATTTTGACTGCAAGGGAGTAAAGAGAATCGGAGCAAAGACCCGGGGATACGGACATGGTCATTTGGAAGTGAAAACCGCTTGGGATGGGGAAACCATTGCTAGGATTCCTGTTTATTACTCCAATGTGTGGAAAGAAAATACTGTGGATGTGAATTTACCAGATGGAATTCATGCTTTGTACTTTGAGTTTAAAGGTGAGGGAGGAACTACCTTAGGAGCTTTTACACTAGAGTAAAATCTGCAACTATGAGAGTTGCTTGACGGACAAGCAAAGTATTGGAAACGACCTTGAAGGAGACTAAGCATGAGAACAAAACGAGTCATTGAGTTTTTAGAAACCTTATATCAAAGGGAAGATGTTCCGGGAAATGGAATTCGTGTGTTTCATAAAGGGAAACTGGCATTGGAACACTATTCCGGATTCCAAAATGTGGCAGAAAAGATTCCCTTTTCGGCAGATACCGTATTTCATATTTATTCGGCTACAAAAATATCGACTTGTATTGCCATCATGCAATATGTGGAGCAAGGGATTCTTCGTTTATCAGACCCTATCTCCCAGTATGTTCCTGAGTATCAGAATCTGATGGTTGCTGAAGAGAACCCAGATGGAACTAAGAAATATCATCCGGCTAAAACAGCGATGACCATAGAGCACTTGTTGTCCATGACTTCTGGCGTTAGTTCATGGACGGTAGAGGGTAAGGAAATCGTAGAAGTGTTTCTGGAAGAAGGCAAAAGGCCTTATACATTGGATGTAGTAAAAAGGGTGGCAAGCAATCCCCTTGCCTTTGAGCCAGGAAGTCAATTTCAATATGGCTACAGTCATGATGTGTTAGGAGGGTTGCTTGAAGTTCTCTCTGGCAAGACCTTAGGTGAACACCTAGCAGAATGTATATTTGATCCTCTTGAGATGAAACATACCGCTTTTCAAGTAAAACCTGGAGATGAGAAACACAAGGCCATATGTTATCATGACTTTGATGGGAAAACTGGGACAAGTAAGGGGGAAGGTACAATCTTGCAGATTGGCGCACACAAAGAGTATGAGCGGGGAGGCGGTGGCCTTGTGTCAACGGTTCCAGATTATGGAACTTTAGTGCAGACTCTTTGCAATGGTGGGATTTCACCAGGGGGGCATCGGTTGTTGAAGCGAGAAACTTTGGAGGATATGACAACCAACCGACTAGGGAAAAGTCAGATGGAAGACTTTCATCAGTGGAGTGGCTGGGTTCGCCAAGGTTATGGTTATGGACTAGGGGTGCGCACCATGATGTCGCCTAAGCGGAACAATTCCTTGTCTGAAATAGGGGAGTTTGGCTGGGATGGTGCCTGTGGATGTTATGTATTAGTGGATCTCAAGCAAGAGGTGGCCATTTTCTATGCACAAGAAGAGTATGGAAACCCCTGGTGGGAGTGGCATGGCATGTTACGAAATCTGGTGGTTGCAGGATTGCAGGAGTAAGAGATGATGTTATTTTGTTTAAGTCCACATGTCTCTTATTGCTGAAAAAGGGAAAGTACAATATTTTCATTTTCCTTCACCTCAAAAGGTCCAGGGAGTATAAGCCTCCTCTTCTGTCCGAAGAAATCCCTATCAAAGCAAAAGGGTGAACCGTCGGGTTCTTCATAGTTCATTTCAGCATGATAGCTCATGCCCAAAGTTTCTGTAGTAATTAATTGACAGCCAATCTCAAGAAGGTTGGCATTCTTTATATTCACTTTTACTTTCCCCTGCTCTCTATCCAGAATTTCTACTTCAATAAAGGAGGTGGGATAAACTTTTGGATTCACTTCCTTTATGTAAGGTCTTGCGTCGTTAAGATAAAGGTTATTTCCAGCATAAATCGGCAGTTTGCGAAGGTCGTGGGGTGTTTCATCAAGGTTTTCATCTGGGGAGGGGTAATCGTCATATTGGGAGATGCCCACAGGAGTTTTTATGAAGGTTGCCCAACCGGGAACTCCGTCCATCTGGATGGCTCCACTCCAAAAGCTAGACAGTCCCGAAACCTGTTCATCCTCAAGGTCTCGTATGAAAATGTTATTGTAAAAACGATTGTCACCTCCTAAAATATGGGAAACACCGTACACTGAAGTGTCATGAGGGAAGTGATAAGGGGTGGTTCTTGTATGTTCTGTACAGGCAGCAATCTTGCCTAAAAATAAATTATGAACAAAAGCACCTCCAGAGGACATGTCTTTTAATGCCCATTCTGAAAGGAAGAGGTTGTGATCCACCATGTAGGGTCCATGGCAAACTTCCACCATAAAATCTTCTGAGGAGTTATCATAAAGCACATTTCTGGATACATGAGTTCCTTGAGCTTGCCAATCCAGCCACAAGCCTCGATAACTGTCATGGATAACATTGCCTGTAATCTTGGTATCAATAGCTGCGTGCAACTTAATGCCACCTACTTCTGCACCGTGGTACTGTCGCTTGTAATGCATTCGGAAGATGTGATTATCTTCGATGGTGCAAAAGGCAGAACCGAGATGGCCTACAATCCCAGCCTGTTCACAATCGTGAATAATGTTATTGCGGACAATATGTCCTCCTACATTGTCTTTATGCCAACCGGCATAATGTAAGGCTCGGAAGATGACTTCACGTTCTCGCTGAGTACCACCTTTTAGGCCAGTGCGAGTCCACTCGTTATGTCCTGTACTGATTTCTTTACCAAGGCTGATGGCCACATTTTTAGAGTCGCTAATCACATTATCTTCAATGATCCAGCCTTTGCTCCAATGAGGGCCAATCAATCCTTCCTGCAAAGCTGTAGGGGGTGCCCATTGGGTTGCGGCTTGTTTCAGGGTGAATCCTTTAACCGTAATATATCCTCGTCCAGTCTGTTGGGGCCAAAAAACAAAAGGACGTACATTGATTTCAACATTACCATGGCGAGGATCTTCACCATGGAAATTTGCCCAAATGGTGGTGTGTTCCTTATCCACCTGACGATACCAAGTGTAAATGGAACCAGCTTTGTCGCAAGAGCTCTCCGTCTCTTGTGGTTCTTTCACTCCCTCAAGAGACTGGGCTTCATACATGGATTTTCCATTCAGGTAGACCTCCCCAGTATGGAAAACGTTCTCTTTCTCAAAATACCAGTCGCCACCAATCACAGTGGAGTAAGGATTATATTCTCCGAAGAACTCATTTGGAAGTTGGGTTCTCCAAATGTGGCCTTCTGGTGCCCAGTCTGTGACCACCTCTGCACCTGTAATCACTACGTTCTCTCCTTTGGCAGCGCGATAAGTGATCCGATGCTGCTCTTTCCCACCGTTTTTAGGGTTAACCCACTCTCGATAGACGCCTTCGTGTACCGTAACTACATCTCCAGGAAGAGCAATAGATGCTGCTTTTGAAATACTTCGAAAAGGGGAGTGATAAGTTCCCTCTTGATTGTCGTTACCTGATTTCATCACATGATATTCCATAAGAACCTCCATAAGAACTGCCACATATATTAATGCTTCTGCTAACTATTATCTCAGTTTTTCCATTGTTGTCAATCTATTTGGAGACGGTTTTCTTCAAATTCTTTTCTTTATTTTCACCCAATAGGGTGTAGTGAACACCTACTAACATTGGTAAAATAATATCGTAGTATTCAATCAGTTTATCCTCCGAAGGGTAGAGCTTGATGACGCTTCTTATAGGAACTACAAGAAAGAGATGGAGGAAAAGAACCATGAGAAAGAAAGAAAAACATAGAATAATATGCTTTATAATAGTTGTAACGATGATAATATTAGCTTTGTTGCCACATATTAGTTCGGCTATGGAGCAAAACTCTTTTGATGAGCTTGTTGAGTTTTCAAATACTAGATATGAGGCACTACCTCTAGGAATTAAAAACGAGGTAAAAGAGATAGAGGTGGTGTCACTTTTTTGTATCGTAACTGCATGTTCAGGTTTGGCTGTAATGGTGACAACTAAAAAAAAGAAAAAAGTTTATGATGACATCAATTATTGGTAGGGTGTGATGGCTACCATGGTGGGAACTGTCACAGTAGAAAGAAACTGAAAAGATTTGTTCTTGTAGTTATCTTTACTTAGAAAGACACCCTTTAGGGTGTAGTGGGACTTTGTGAAGTAGAATATAATGAAAATGGCCGAATGGAACGTTGTAACAAAGTGATGTAATAAGGTTGAAACTATAAAATGCTAAGGGAAGTAGTATAAAGAAAGGATAAAAGCAGAACCTTAGCAGTGAAAACCTTCAATTTTCTGCTGGAAAAAAATATGAGTGAAAGTAAACAAGAAAGAACACAAGGAAGAGCCCATGAAAGGGCACATGAAAGAGCACAGGGAACGAATTATGACATTGACACAAAAGATGTGATTGCTAACTTAAGAGTAGCGGATAAATTTTTGGTAAAGGGGATAGACTTTTTTTTATCTGTTTCCTTTTTAACAAATCCAGTACTTTGGAAAGTAATTATCGTTTTGTACATACTGGTAATGCCTCTGAGGATAATATTAGGAGCTATAGTTGGTCTAACAGGAATTATCTATATGTTTATGGGAAATATAACAGGAATTATAATAGCAGCGATTATACTTGCCTATGTAATTTGGTTAGGTAAAGGTACTTTATTCAATTCAAAGTCAGATCTTAAACTTAATAATCTACAAGGGTGGTCAAAAAAATGGATAATCGCAATATACATTACTTTAATCATTACTGCCATCTTAAACATTTGGATTAGTGGAATAGTATTTGCGATTTCCGCCTTAATTAGCAGTTTTATCACCATAACTCTAACCATGTATCTGGCACCATTTCTCTGTCGCTATTTCTTTGGAGTAGTACTAGATGGACTTGAATATCACCCCGATTCTAAATACCACTCAAACGCTGTGTCTGAAGAGTAAGGAATGGTAGCGTTTAAATAAATAAAAAGCGAGATGTCCTTAAGGATTTCAACCTTTGTTCAACTCGCTTTAGAGTTTGGCTCTTGTTATTCCTTAAATAAAATCAACAGTAAGTCTCGATCAAATAATCAATAAAATTATGAGCCTCATTCTGAGGAACAGACATCATGGCAGGAACATAATTGTATGCAAAGTCAGAGAAAATAGCGCTTAATTGTTTGTTTTCTATGAAACAAAAAGAGGTGGTTCTATCTGCATGTTTTTCAACGGACAAACAGCGATTAACTCCTGCAGCGAAAGTGAGAACATTGCTTGCATAGGGTTCATTTATAATTAAAAAATTAAAAGGATCTTTAGGATTTTTGTCTCTCGCCTTGATGGTTTCTAAAATAAATTTAACCTCTTTCTTGTTAAAAGCAGGCAAAAATTCCAGATGGTCATTCATTAGACCTGTGGAGGCAAAATCTGCCATGCCTGATTTTGTGTAAATGTCCAGATGTTTATTAAGGTAAGTGGATTCTTC
>JGI20163J15578_10001304_pt1 | contig 10305 bp, 11 predicted proteins | sample TergutCu122P1_FD_15578 | JGI IMG/M metagenome (IMG submission 15578)
CGAAAATTTTGATGACCCCCTTGGCACAGGAGTATCGGTTATTTTCGGTACTTCCGGCGGTGTAACGGAGTCGGTGCTGCGTTCCGCCCACTATTTTGTCACCGGCAGCAACCCGCAGCCGGACGCGTTCTCTGCCCTGCGTGCCACATCTAATTTGTGCGAGACAACCATAGACTTAAACGGTACACCTATACGTATTGCCGTAGTAAGCGGGCTTGCAGCAGCGCGGGAACTTATTGAAAAAATAAAGACCGGCAAAGCCGCCTACGATTTTGTTGAAGTTATGGCCTGCCCCGGCGGCTGCGTTTGTGGCGGCGGACAGCCAATTTATAGCGATTTTGAAACTACGCCAGAGCGCGCGCCGGTGCTGCGCGATGTGGATAAAGGGGCGACAAACAGACTGCCTCACGACAACCCGGCGATTAAGAAAGTTTATGATGAATTTCTGAAACAGCCTTTGTCTGATAAAGCCCACGAGCTGCTGCATACCGACCATGGTTTGTGGAATATGCGTTAAATTGCGAATATTGTAGACAGGCTTGCTTCATATGTGCAAATATGTGCATGGCGTAATAAAGTAGTCCTTCCACTTCCTAAAAAAAGCTGCAGCGGTGTGGCGCAAAAAAATCTACTGAGAGGAGTTTTCTAAGTGGAAACAGGATGCAAGAGCAAGTATTTAATCATGGTATTTTCTTTAATTGTTATTTGTTTTGTAGTTTTATCGGTGGCAAAAGGTGTGCAGGCCCGCCCATTGATGCAAGATGGCTTTGTTTTGGAGAGCGAACATTTTATATGGAATGCAGGTACATCGTACTTAGTGGGGAATATATCGCCAGAAAATTTTGCGATATTTTTGTCGTTAATTGATGAAGCGTATATAATGATGTATGAACTTGTTGGGGAAAAACCATTTGGCGGTGCAAAAATACCCATAGAATCTACAACCGAGCATTGGGGTGCCGCAACTTGGGATGGTCGGATACTATGGAGTTCCCGCACCATACCGGAGGCAATGCGTAACAAAGAGGCAAATAATATTGCCGAAACGCGATTGACAGGCTAGCTTATATTACACGAACTAGGGCATATTTTCCATATGTTTGATGGACGGGAACAGCAATGGCTTTTTTGCATGGAAGTGATTGCATCGCTTAATGGTTTTTATGTGCTTGAACGTGGGAACTTCTCAAGAATTATGAATGGTCAACTCGTAACAGGAAAAGCCAGTATTAATCGTGACCTTCCTCTCTTGATTCAAAGATATGAAACAGGGGATTTAGTTTATGATGAGAACAATTTTTTATATTGGGGCGAGAAGCTTCTAATTCCTTTTATGCGTGCGTCAAACTGGGAGCCATTGAGACTTACGTATAGATATTTTTTAACGATTTCTGACCCATCTCATGTTATTATTAGTGAGTATACTTATGTAAACCGAGAATACGCTACTATGTGGAGGTTTTTTGATAAGTTAGCTTATTTCAACAATGGTACAGGCCTTGAAAATTATATGCCAAGTACGATATATTCCAGCCTTCGTGCTGCATACCCCGTTATAACAACAAGACGCACTTCCATTGGAAGAAATGAATTTCAACACAGACAATTTGTTTCGGTTGAGATACCCTACGGCGTTGAATCCATATACGGTTGGGCATTTAATAATAACCATATGTTGGAGACAATAATCATCCCAAGAAGCGTGACATTTATAGATGGTTTCGTTTTTGTTGATAACCATTCGTTGAGGAATGTTTATATTCATGCGCGAAATATTGAGTTTGATAGTAACGCATTTTGGGAAGGTTGGGATCGACAAGGATTCCGTTTCCGCGATAACCTAACAATCCACGGTTACTCCAACAGTGATGTAGAGACAATGGCAAGGGAACGGCGTCTTAACTTCATAGCCTTTGACGCACCCGCTCAAGATGAGCTGATCTCTACTGTCACCCGCACTCTGCGCTTTGCCGTAGACAACGCCACTTTTCTAGACAACGATATAACCCACACTCTGGAAGCCGCCCCTTTTATACAAAATGACCGCACAATGGTTCCCCTTCGCGTTATTAGCGAGGCTCTTGGCGCAGTTAATCTGACATTTAACGCAGGTGTAATAACATTTGTCATTGATGGACAGTCTTTCACAATGACAGTTGGCAAAACTTTGCCCGGCAACATGGGTATGCCTGTTGTTGTGGCAGACCGTACTTTTGTGCCGCTTGCGTTTATCGTAAGTGAAATGGGTGCTACAGCCCGTTGGGATTCTACAGCCCGCGCGGCGTATATTTATGTCGACTAGGTGATCTATGTGAAAATTCGAAAATCGAGACAAGTAATTTTTTCCTTATAAACGGCGAATTTCTTTCCTACATTGCAGATTATGTACGTAGGTGAAAAAGCGCGAAAAGAATAAATTATTTCACTTAAAAAGCGGCTCCGCCGCACGTTTCGTACAGACTAATTTCCTAGCAGATGAAAAATTCCGTCGGTGATTCTGTATCACTGACGGAATTTCGCGTGTATCTTACGTAATCCATTGTAATGAAACAACCACTACACAAGTGCCCGTATACACTTAGTAGGGCAAATACCTACACAATGCCCGCAATCGGTACATTTCTCATAATCTATTTTTGCAAGGTTGTTTTCAACAACAACCGCTTTCTCCGGGCATTCACGCATACATCTTCCGCAACCAAAGCAGCATTTTGTGCATTTCTTTCGTACTGCTGCCGCCTTTTCTATATTACTGCATAAGACATGGGTTTTTGACTCTCCGTTTTGTATTGAAATAATTTTATGCGGACAAGCGGCAACGCACAAGCCACAGCCTGTACAAAGATTACGATTCACTCGAGCAAGCCCATTTGTTACGCAAATCGCGTCAAAAGGACATACCAATTTGCAGTCACCATAGCCGAGACAGCCGTATGCGCAAGCACTTTCGCCGCAAAAAACTGTTGCGGCGGCGTAACATGATTGTATGCCTGTGTAGGTCATCTTTTTCGTTTGTGTGTCGGCGTCACTGCCGCAAAGAATTACGGCAACTTTGCTGGCAACTGCTTCGCTTTCTATACCAAGGACTGCGCTTATTTGCGCAACAACGTCTGCCCCGCCCGGTGTGCAAAGGTTGCTTTTTGTTTCAGAGTTTTCAATTAAAGCAGACGCGTACCCTGCGCAGCCGGGAAACCCACACGCACCGCAGTTAGTACCCGGTAGGGCGGCGTTAATTTTTGTTACGCGCTCGTCAACCGCAACGTACATAATCTTTGATGCAATACTTAAAATGGCGGCACATACTATGCCAATTACCGTTATTAATAAAACCGCTATAAGTACAGTGTGCATATCTTACCTCCTGCCCTATCCAAATAAATTTTCTGCCACACCGGCAAAACCGAAAAATGCCAAAGACAAAATAGCCGCAGAAATTAGGGCAAGTGGCAGCCCTTTAAACGATGCAGGCGGGTTCGCGCTGTCTGTATATGTGCGGATACCGGAAAACAATACCATTGCAAGCAAAAAGCCCAGTCCCGCGCCAAGCGCATATGTTAACGAAGCAAAAAAACCAAGCCCTTCGGTTATAGTTGTAATTGTTACAGCAAGAATTGCGCAGTTTGTTGTCATAAGCGGCAGATATACGCCCAGGGATTTATACAGCGCGGGTATATGCCGTTTAAGCACAATTTCCGTAAGCTGAACCAACGCCGCTATAATAACAATAAATGCTACAATTTGTAGGAAACCCAAACCATGGGGGTCTAACAAAAATGTTTGTATGGGCCATGTAACGGCTGTAGCCATTATCATAACAAAAATTATCGCATAACTCATTCCCAGCGCGCTTTTTATGTCTTTAGAAACACCCAGGAATGGGCAGATACCCAAGAAGCGGTTAAGGACATAGTTATTAACAAGGGCCGCGCCCATTATTATGACAATAAATGTACTAAAATCCATTATTCAACGTCTCCCTTCGCACCCTCTATTTCGGCGCATATATGCGCACGTCCAATCCCGCATGCCATTGCCGATGGGCAATTCGCACATGTAAACTCTCTGTTCCTGCGGCTTTTAGTTATCTTATTAACTATGGCAATAAGAACACCAAACACTATAAACCCGCCGGGGGCAAGGGTCATTAAAGGAATATTAAACTCGTTAAGAGCAGGCAGCGCAATGCCAAACCAGGTTCCATTGCCTAATATTTCACGCATTGTTGCTATTATAAGCAAGGCCGCTGTAAAACCCGCACCCATGCCGACAGCATCAACAATAGAGTTAACAATGGTATTTTTACTGGCGAACATTTCTGCCCGCGCAAAGATTACACAGTTTACCGCGATTAACGGAAGGAAAATGCCCAGTGCCATATGCAAGCTGAAAAAATATGCTTCGACTAGCATTTGAACCAGCGCAACAAAGCCCGCTATAAGTACAATGTAGCACGGAATACGTACTTTGTCGGGAATTACTTTGCGCAATAACGAGATTGCGATGTTTGAACAGAGTAAAACAAATGTGGTTGCCGCGCCCAAACCCACCGCATTAAATGCGTCCGTCGAAACCGCAAGCGCAGGACAAAGCCCAAGAACCAGCACAAGAACGGGGTTTTCGCGTACAAGGCCTTTCATAAATATTGCAAGTTTACTCATTGTCCGCTCCCCCTTAATGCCTCAAACGCTTCATGGGCATATCTTATGGCATATTGGTATGCTTTAAACGATCTTGTGGCACCGGTAATTACATCCGCTTCCAGCAAACTTAGGCCGCGCCCTTCGTAATCATCTCTTACGGCAAACACTCTGTTTGCAAAGCTGATAGTTTCGTTATGGGCCAAAACCGACGAACCGATAAAGTTACCGTTGTTACATATTCCGGTCATTATCCGCATTTCACCGCCAAACCCACGGGTACTGACTATGAAAATATATCCCGTGCCATTTGCTGCCCTGTATGCAGAAACAACTGCCGCAGGCATGGCACCTGACTGTATTGTAACAAATTCATCGGCTTGAGGGATTATTTCTCGCATAGCTTCAACTGCGCGGTTATAAGCGGCTTCTTCAATAATTGGGTGCGTTACATTATTAACCAGTGCCAGCGCGGCTGCCATTACAAGACATATTAATGATAACGCAAGAATGGGAAACAGGAAGTCTTTTTTCATGTTTTTTTACCCCCAAGCGGTTTTGTCATTGTAAATTTATTTATGAACGGAACAAGGATATTCATGAACAGTATAGCAAACGACACGCCTTCCGGGTAACTGCCGAATTGACGTATAACCACCGTTAAAATACCGCAGCCTATGCCAAACACAATGCGCCCCTTGCTTGTTTGTGGCGAGGTAACGTAGTCTGTGGCCATAAAAATTGCACCAAGAATCAGCCCGCCTGCAAGTAGCTGCATCAACATAAAGTCAAAGGAAAAACTGCCAGAAATAAGCATAAGCAAAGCAACGGTTGCCATAAATGAAACAGGTATATGCCAGCGTATAACACGGCGTACAAGCAGGTAAGCACCACCTAAAAGTAACGCCAGCGCGCTTGTTTCACCAATTGTTCCGCCACGGATACCAAGGAACATATCGCGCAAAGATGGCAATGCGTACATCATATCCGAAACTGTCAAACTTCTGTCTGTTAAGTAAAATAGTGGCGTAGGTGAAGAAACCGCGTCTACCAGCAACACCCAGCTTGGTGTTGCCCATGCCGCGTCAGACATATACCAGGACGCGCCCATTGCAATAGGGAATGCAATAAACAGCACAATCCGCGCTACAATGGCAGGGTTGGCAAAATTGCGCCCAAGGCCGCCAAACAGCTGCTTAACCATGATTATGGCAACAAAACAACCAATAACAGCCTGCCACAAAGGGATGGCTACAGGCAAATTAAAGGCAATCAGCAAGCCTGTTATAACCGCGGACAAATCTGAAACGGTATTGGGTTTTTTAAGTATTTTTTGATACGCAGCCTCAAACAAAACGCAAGCCAGTACGCACACAGCTGTTATAAGAGCGGCACGGGGACCAAAAATAAGCACCGACGCGATGAATGCAGGCATAAGCGCGATTATCACATCCAGCATAATCCGGTTTGTGGCGGTACTCCCGTGAATATGGGGCGAGAATGAAACAGTCGGCTTGCTTATCACATTTTCTGTCATTTTCGGTTGGCCTCCCACTGCATATTTTTTGAAAGAGACATAACCTGCGCCAAAGGCCTCTTCGCAGGACAAATGTACGCGCAGCATCCACACTCGGCGCACATATTGACCTTTAAAACATTGAACATTGTTGTATTTTTTTGCTCAAAAGCATCTTCGATATGTGAGGGCATAAGATCCATCGGGCATACTTCGATACAACGCCCGCATTTTATACACGCTGTCTCCACAGGAGGTTTTGAGTCCTTCTTATTTAAGGCAAGTACGGCATTTATAACTTTTGTTATAGGTATATCCAAACTTGGAACAGCCTTACCCATCATGGGGCCGCCAAGAATTATCTTGTCTGCATCGTTTGTTAGCCCGCCGCAATGGTCAAACAATAATTTTATTGGGGTACCTATCGGCGCAAATACATTTCTTGCAGATTTTACCGCCGAGCCATCGACAGTTACAATTCTATGCGTAAGGGGCATACCTGTTTTTATATATTTGGCAAAAACCGCCACCGTCGTGCAGTTGATTACAGTGCAGCCCACGTCTGTTAGGCGGGCACCTTCCGGAACAATTCGCCCCGTAACATTGTACACAAGCACCTTACGTTCGCCTTGCGGATAATAGGACGGCAAAACATGGACAGACAAACCATCCACACCGGAACCTGATGTTAATGCTTGTAACTTGGCTATGGCTTCGGGCTTGTTATCTTCGATGCAGATAACAACATTCTTTGTGTTAAGGTATTTCTTCATTAAAAGCGACCCTTCAAACACACTTTCCGCGTCATCAATCATGATACGCGTATCTGACGTGATGTAGGGTTCGCATTCTGCGCCATTTACTAAAATATAATCGACAACCATATCTTCCTTAAATGTGAGTTTTGGGGCAGTTGGATAACCGGCACCACCAAGCCCTACAACACCGCTGTTTTGCACAGCATTAAGAAATTCAGCAGTATTGGTTACGGTAGGCGGAGTAATATTTTCACAAATTACCTGCTCTTCGTCAGGGTTGGTTTCTATAACAATAGAAACTGCTTTTTCACCCGTTACAGGATCAAACTCGTCGATACTTTTAATTTTACCGGAGACACTGGCGTGAATAGGCGAAGAAACCCTGCCTGTAGCTTCACCGATAAGTTGTCCAATTTTTACATAATCGCCAACTGCAACTATAGGCGTTGCCGGTGTGCCACTGTGCATAGACATGGGAAGCCGTACTTCCGGCGGCGTAACTATTGTCTCTGGCACAAATTTTGCCGTGTTTTTATGGTGCGGTATATAGATACCTTTTATTTTTCCCACTACAAATCCCTCTCAAAAGCATTGTGTACAACGCCAAGTTGTAATTTCATTTGTAAAACAGTCATTGTCTGCACTGCTGCTCTTTCGGCTCCAATAGTTCATGCGCCCCAAATGCTACACATGAGTTTTCAATACCCATGCTGCCCATTGCTGCAAACATATCTTGATTGTCCGAAGGGCAATACTTTCTATGGATACATACTTCACATTGGTTACATGTTGATGATAAAGTCATGGTGTAAACCACCTTTCATTTTTTATATAGGATATTTTGAGAAGACAATTAACTTCCATATGTAACTTAAGACACTAATATAATATCATCGTAGATGCTTAGGTGTCAAATTTTAATATTTTAATTCTGTCCTTTACTATAAGTTTCAAAAATTTGCACAATCTCTCGTAAAAACAGAATACTTTTTTTGATAAATCTACAACATAAAACACCGTCATGTCGGGACAATCCCTAATGACGGTGCTTAACTTTGTATATTTTTTACAATAAAATTCCGTCCACAATTTCCAACATATCTTTTGCCAGGGCTGCAAGTTTAGCTTCCGCGCACGCCTGTATCGCGCCTTTTTGCAGCTTAACCCCAAAATAAATTTTTATTTTGGGCTCTGTGCCGGAAGGGCGTACACATACCCAAGAATTATCCTGTGTGGCGTAATACAAAACGTCTGATACAGGCAAGCCTGTAGATATTTTTCCACAGTTATAATCACGCGCCTCTGTTACTGCGGCCCCGCCCAAACTCTTTGGTGGGTTTTGCCGCAGCGCAGCCATTATTTTTTTGATGTTTTCCACACCTTCCACACCTTTTAGAGTTATGGATTCTATGGATTCGCGATATGTGCCATATTTTTCGTACAGCTTTTGCAGCACATCCCAGAGAGATATACCTTGCTTTCTATAAAATGCTGCTGCTTCGCAAATTAGCAAAGTCGCGCCTACAGCGTCTTTATCCCGGGCATAGGTGCCAGCCAAATAGCCATAGCTTTCTTCAAATCCAAAAATGTAGTTATGGCTGCCTGACTCTTCAAATTCTTTAATTTTTTCGCCAATATACTTGAAGCCTGTCAAAACTTCCATGTATGCAATCCCATTTGCTTCCGCAATTGCGCGCGCCATTTCCGTAGAAACTATGGTAGAAATTATCGCACCGTTGGCAGGTAATTTTCCTTTGGTTTGCATTTGAGTAACCAAATATTCTGCCAAAAGTACGCCTGTCATATTGCCGTTAAGCAGTACATAATCGCCATCTTGCTTAACAGCGACACCAACGCGGTCGCAATCCGGGTCGGTGCCAACTACAATGTCTGCATCTTTTTCTTTTGCCAAATTAATGGCGCAGGTAAAAGCCTTCACATCTTCCGGGTTGGGATAATCTACGGTAGGGAAGTTGCCATCGGGATGTTCCTGCTCTTTGACAACATAAACATTTTTAAAGCCCATTTCCCCAAGTGCGCGCTGTACGCTTATATTTCCTGCGCCATGAAGTGGGGTGTATACGATTTTTATGTCGGAACCCGGGATTATTTCCGGGTTTAAGCATTGTGCTTTTACGTTGGCAATAAAGGCATCATCTACAAAACTGTCGGCAATGTTAAACAAGCCTTTGTCTTTGGCTTCAACAAGCAGAATAGTCTTTACCATATTAAAATCTGTTACTTTCTGCACCTCTTGAATAATGGCCTCGTCCCGTGGGTATGGGCATTGGCCGCCGTCAGACCAGTATACCTTGTAGCCGTTATATTCCGGCGGGTTGTGGCTGGCGGTTATTACAATGCCCGCCACACAGCCAAGGTAACGCACTGCAAATGAAAGCAGCGGCGTAGGCCGTAAGCTGTCAAATATATAGGTTTTAATGCCGTTTGCGTTAAGCACCAGTGCCGCTTCTGTAGAAAACTCTGGCGACATACGGCGGCTGTCATGGGCAATTGCAACACCCATGCCCGGTTTATACGCATCACTTGCCAAAATATAGTTTGCCAAACCTTGTGTGGCCTTACGAATCGTATAAATATTAAGACGGTTTGTTCCTGCGCCCAATACGCCGCGCATCCCACCTGTGCCAAACTCTAATTCCTTGTAAAATCGGTCTTCTATTTCTTTTGGATCGCTTGAAATAGCTCTAAGCTCTGCCTTAGTTGCTTCGTCAATAGTGGGGTCATTCAGCCAATTTTCATATAACAATTGATAACTCATTAAGCCAACCTACTTTCTGAACCTTGATAGAAACCCGCCACTGCTTGTTTCGGAGTTGTCTTTTTTACGGCGAGACTTACGCAGTTCCGCCATTTCCATTTTTGTTTTCATGCCTTTCATGCCAACAATGTATGCGCCTGCAATTTCCACGGTTACGGTTTTTTTCAGGGGCAGTGCGTCATAAACTGCGGCATCACAAACCAAAGTCATAATTTGCGGGCCAATTTTTGCTTTTACCAACGGCGTTTTCATGATTTTTGCCATACGGGGGATTTGATCCGCCACAGCTTTTGGGAAACCTGCGTTGGTAATTTTGTCTTTCTTCTTATCAATTACATAAATGGATACGGTTTGCTTGTGCTGTGCCACCATATCCTGCTGTGCGGCGGCTTTTTTACCTGCCCACTTGTTTATAAAGTAGAAAACCGTAACAACCACAACGGCGAGTATTGCTACTATAAACATTATAGTCCACATTAGTTGCAAAATGTGCTGCCTCCTTTTGTATATTTAACTTAGCCGATTTTCGATTTAAAAAAGCTGATAAAACCGGCAAAAAATCAAGCTTTTTCTTTATAAAAACCTCCCCGTGGTTTATAATGAATTTACCACAAA
>JGI20163J15578_10001305_pt1 | contig 10304 bp, 9 predicted proteins | sample TergutCu122P1_FD_15578 | JGI IMG/M metagenome (IMG submission 15578)
TCTACATAAGCTGATACGGCAAATATGTAAGCATCGCCGTTGTTTCCTTTCAGTATTGATTTCAGAAAAAGTTGATCTCCCGGTTCAATTATTTTAATAAATTTGAATCCGCGAATACTTGTTAACAGTCCAATTTTTGCTCCCATATCGGCATATGCAGCAGCTATAGCTTCTTCGCCGGCATCAACAAGAGCCGCTTCTCCTGCAGCTTCTTCTTTAGCAATAAGCAAAAGCCCGCTAAGTTGCGCAAGTGCTTCCACCACAACTACACCGGGCAAAACGGACACCTCGGGAAAATGCCCCATAAAGACACTGTCCGCAGCGGAAACGTTTTTGTATCCCTCAATGCTCTTGTCCGCTATTTTTGTTACACGATCCACATGTAAAAAAGGCCAACGGTGCGGTAAGCGTTTCCTTATCCATTGATGGTTTTCATGTTGCTTCATTCTTCTTCCTCCGCCTCCAGTCGTGCTTTTTCAATAAAATCAGCAAGATGATTTACTGAGCTGAAGATAGTAGTACTGTCTTCGTCAGTAATTGTCACATCGAGTTCCATATTTACCGCTACGGATATCTCCAAGCTGTCGATGGAGTCAAGCTCCAACCCGCGTCCAACTAGCGGCTGGTCATTGCTGATAAAATCCGGCTTGATGTCAAGCATAAGCCTGTCTACGATGATTTCCCGAATAGATTGACATAACTGATTTCTTTCTTCGATTTTTTCTCTCACACTCATAATGTTTACACTCACTCCTACTCCACATATTAAATAACCATACCGCCATCAATGGTGAACACTTTACCTGTAAGGTAAGCCGCATCATCGCTTGCCAGATAACCGGCAAGTTTGGCTACTTCTTCGACTGTGCCAACACGTTTGATCGGTATGCTATCAACAATTTGATTAATTATTTCTTGTTGCACTTTTTTTACCATATCCGTTTCGATAAATCCAGGTGCAATCGCATTTGCGGTAATCCCGTATTCTCCCACTTCTTTTGCAACACTTTTTGTTAGGGCAATTACGCCACCTTTAGCTGCACTGTAATTCGCTTGTCCTTTAAGTCCTACTACGCCACTAACTGACGCAATATTAATAATTTTACCTTTTGTTTTGACGTTGTACATAATTTTCAAAGACTCTCTTGTGCAAAGAAAAACTGATGTTAAATCCGTGCCTATTACTTTGTTCCAAGACTCTAAACTCATAGTCATAATATATCCATCAACTGTAACTCCGGCGTTGTTTACAAGCAAATGTAAGTTCCTGTGCGTAGTCCAAATTTGGCGAAACATCTTAACTACTTCAGCTTCGACGGAGACATTCGCTTTTATTGCTTCTGCACTTCCTCCGGCGTCTTCTATCTGTTTTACAACAGCCAGCGCTTTTTCTTCACTATTATTATAATTAATGATAACATGATAGTCCTTCGATATCTCAAGAGCAATCGCTGCACCTATTCCTCTTGAACCACCTGTTACTAATGCAATTTTTTTAACCTCGTCTGCCATTTTTATACTCCTTTTTTTTCAATGAGCTTCACAATGCCCATGTTGTTTATATTGTGAATTTTTTTATTTGTAATGCGACGCAATATTTTAGATTGCGATTCGCTTGGGTCTAAAATAATAAAAGCATCAACTTCATCTTCAATTTTTTTAATGCAGTCATACCAAAATACAGGTTGAATCATTTGTATTTTAGTTTCTGCTCTTAATCCTTCTACATCTGCAATTGCTTTCTTTGAATTATTCACAATTACAGGGCAGTGAGGTGTCAAAAAGTTTAATTTCTCTATATAAGGAAGAAGCCTTTGATTGTATTCTTCCATAAATGACGTATGGTATGGTCTCGATACATGCACATCTTTTAGCACATAGTTGTACTTTGATGTAAGCTCAGTTAGCTTTTCTTCACCGGTTTTAGTTACAGCACAGACAATCTGTTCTTTTTGATTGTGCAGTGCAAGCTCAACGTGCTCTCCAAGATTTTCTTCCAATAAAAAGTTTTCAAAACTTTCAAGAGTCATGCCGTGTATGCTTTTAAAAGTTGCTCGTACAACAATGTCGCATGAATTTATAACTTCCATGCGTTTATTTACAAATGCAGCCATTTCTATAAAATCAACAGCGCCCGCACCTGTCAAAGCCGAAAACTGTCCAAAACTGTGTCCGAGGCAGTATGACGGCAAATAACCTATTTTATTGATAAGCAGCTTTGCCATAAGATGATGATAAAGGCTAAGCAAAATTTGATTGTTTTGAGCAACAACTGCCGCATCTTTACTTACAACCGCATCCCGTACATCGATGCCATGTGTTTCTTTAAGCGTGTCTAATAAATTATTTAATTCTGTTGGCTCTTTTATTAAGTCGTTAAACATGCCAACTCTTTCAGATTCTTGTCCTGAAAAAACGTATGCGTATTTTTTCATTGTAGTATTTCCTATTAGTCCTTCCGGTTAGTCCTTTTATAGTATTTCCTTCCAACCATAAAAAATTAGCTTTATATTTTGTTTCGTTAAAGTTGTTTTGCTACAAAGGCAAATTACATAATCATCAACCTCAAAGTGTGAAAGTGAAGCAACTTTTTTACCTTCACGCAAAATTGACTGTTGCATCAAGTCCAAAACAAAAGATTTTTCGGTGCCAAACCCGGTGCCGGCAAACTTAAAAAAACTTTCCATCGCCGTCCAAGCACGATAAAACCACTTCTCGTCGATTGTGGACGGAGTGTCTTTTATTTGAAACGTACTAAATTTATCGACAAAATGTTTCATTGTTTCGGGGGCGCGGTTCTTTTGTTTCTCTATGTCAACGCCCACTTTTCCCGCATCCGAAACACAAAACACCAAAACGTCTTCCGCATAAGCTTTGCTTATATTGCGGTTTTTGTTAGTTGTATGTTCAGAAAGAGCTTTTAACTCCTGCATAAAATTGCAGTTTGCCATATTAAACACGTGCAATTCCACAATTTTGCCTCTATTCTTCGCTTATAAATAACGTTTTAGTATCACGACAAAGATATTGCACGGCAGTTCTGCCGCTCATTGCCGCAATTGGTAATCCTCCCGGAGGTCTCATACGATGTCCCGCAAAATAAATACCTGAAAGATTATCGACAACTGCAGGATATGCACGCAATTTCATGCGGCTAACCATCATAGTCATCCATGAACCTTTCCAGTTTGCACAATATCTTTCGTATGTCAAAGGTGTTGCCACATCATAAACTTCAACATTACCGGCGATTTCCGGCATTTGAGTTGTCAAAGCATCAATAACGGCTAAGCCCAATTTTTCTTTTTCTTCTTCGTATCTGCCGTTTTCCCGAGCCTCTTTCCAGTGGTCATAAGTATCGCTGATAAATAGCATAGTCACTGCGGCTTTGCCCTCCGGCGAATATGTGGGATCATTTGCATAATTTGTCACATTTAAATAGGCGTGTTGCTTGTCAAAAATCTCTACAGGTTTTTCTAATTTAAAAATGCAATCCTTGCGGTATTTTGTTAAATCAGCATTTACGCCCAGTGATACAAGTACACCCATCGTAGGCTCATAGGTTTTTTCCATTTCATCCAGCCATGCAGCCTGAGGTTTAGTCTCAAATAAATGCTCCATCTGCATGGTGTCAGATGCAACTATCACGGCATCGGCAGGATAAATAGTATCACCTGCTTTTACGCCAACTGCTTTACCATCTTCAAACAAAACGCGATCTACACGGGTATTTAAAACAATATTTCCGCCTGCGTCCTTAAACGTCTTCACAATACGACTGACAAAAGGAAGCGAGCCGCCATGCGGAAAGCCCCCATCTCCACGTGTCTGTGTGCCCATAGAAAAACACAACCATGTGGCAGCCGGTTTAGTTGCAACCAAATGGGTAAAGAACTCTCGGAGTCCTTCGTTTTTATATCTGCTAAGATATTCTTCCTTTGGAATCTTAGAAAACTTTTTCATAGCACGATTTGCAGACATGACGTTAAAAAGCGACTTTAGACCGGGATGTCTTTTTTTCGTCACTTTAACTCCCTTTAAATCCCAAAGCGGCATGACAAGCTTTGATACTTTGCGGATATTTTTGCAAAGCAGCCTTATCTCCTTTTCATCCTCCGGAGCAATTTCAATTAAATGTTTTTCGGTAACGTCCACATCTCTGTGTAATCTTATAGATGTGCCGTTAAAATCAAATTCTCTATATGGCTCGGGTTGATGTATTTCAACACTATCATCCAGTGCTCCAATATGTTTCCAAATTTTGTACAAAGGTTCGTTTTTCCCTGAACCGGTAAGCCAATGCATACCGCCTTCAAAAAGATAACCTTTTCGCTTCCACGCGGTGCAATTTCCACCAGGGATGCTGTGGCTTTCTAAAATAGTAACGTCAAAACCACATTTTTGCGCATATACGCCTGCCGAAAGTCCTGCGATACCTCCACCAATAACAACAACACTTTTGCTCATCCAAATACTCCTTTTTTTATCTTGTGTTTTCAGTCTTTTACAAATATTCATAAATATTCATTTTTACTCACACAGAGACATAATATCATTGCTTCTTTTCCTTGTCAACTCTTTGTCAACAAATAAATACGTTGAGTTTCCATTGAATTTCCTCATTTTGCAAGCTTATAAGGCACTTTAATTCGCCATTTCCCTCACAAAAAATGAGAAAATCAAAAACAGAAACCGACAACTGTACATCTTTGTGTTACGTTGTCGCAAAATTTAAAACACATTCAACTTTTTTTGTAATTTCTGTAATTATTTTTGTATTTTTTAGTAGTATTGTTGTTTTATGTGTGGTAGAATGGAAAGAAAATCAAACGCTGAAGTGGCAACTTGATAATTTGAAACTGGACTAATATAGTCATATCAAAAGTAAGAAATACAAATTTCAATTCTGACACAAAATTAAAAAATTTATGTTGGCAGCTAAAAGATATGCTGGCGGCTAAAAGATATTTTTGCAGCAAAAAGAAAAGAAAAGAAAGGAAAGTTATTATGTCACAGTTTGGTAAACCCAAAAGCAAACTATTTTACATTCACTATTTCATCGGATTATTTCTGATGTTTCCCTTTGGACGAATCGTTCCGCCTATTGAACCTCTGACAGAAGTAGGGATGCAGGTAATGGGGGTTTTCGTCGGTGCAATATGGCTTTGGTGCTTTGTCGGGTTTTTATGGCCAAGCTTTATCGCACTAATTGCCTTTGGACTCACTGATTTTGCAGCATTTGGGGCAGTTGTAACTTCTGCTTTCGGTAATCACGTGCCGGCGCTTTTGCTATTTTCAATGGTTTTGTTTGGTTCACCGCAACACGTTGGTGTCACAGATTATATTACCAGATGGTTTTTAACAAGAAAAATTTCTAACAACAGACCTGTTGTTTTTAGTTTTGTCTTTATCTTCGCTACATATGTATTGGCTGTTGCTGTAAATGTTACTCCGGCATTAATTTTGATGTGGACAGTGCTATATGCGGTTTTAAAAGAGTTAGGTTATAAGCCGGGCGACAAATATAGTACGGTTATGGTTATAGGCACATTCTTAGGTGCCATATCCGGCCAAGCTTCCCTTCCTTTTACCGGTGGAACCCTTGCAATTGTCGGCGTCTTTCGGGACGTATCCGGCATAGCTATGCCTATACCGGAATATATGCTTTTGGGCTTCATATTTTCAAACATTGTTTTTGTCGTTTATTGTCTGTTTATAAAGTTTATATTTAGGCCGGATATGAGTAACATAGAAAATATTAATATTGAAATTTTCGACAGAAATCCATTACCGCCTATGAACATGCTGCAAAAAACAAACTTCTTTGGCATGTTAGGTTTTGTTGCTTTGGTGCTTTTGCCAAGCTTCTTACCAAACGAGTTCATCGTAACCAGAATACTTCTCGACCTTGGTCCTGTGGGCTCAGCAATATTGTTAATCGGAGTTATGTGTATGGTAAGGGTTGAGGGGCAACCTATTTTAGACTTCAAAGCTGTCGCTGCAAAGAGTATTAATTGGGAAATCTATATTATGGTAGTAACCGCCATAGCGATATCAGCTGCGTTAACTAACCCGGCGACAGGCGTGTTAGATGGAATGGTGGCTCTTTTCTACCCAATACTTGGAGGTCACTCACCTATCATGTTCTTTGTAGTTATGCTGCTTGTTGGGATTTTTGCTACAAGCTTCGCAATGAACTTAATAATCGGCGTAACACTAATGCCGATACTTGTTGCGTTTGGCTCAATCGCCGGTGCAAACCTGCCGGCTGTTGCAGCAACTACGATATTGCTATTGCATTATGCCATCATACTTCCGTCAGCGTCAGCTTTTGCTGCAATGCTTTGGAGCAACAAAGATTGGGTAAAACCTATAGAAGTTTTCAAATATGGCGCTGTTATCATAACTATTGCAACTATTGTTGCCATAACTATGATAATGCCTATTTCATTAGTTCTGTTTTAGGCATATATAAATTTAGACATATTAAACGTGGCTGAATTCACAAGGCAAGTGAGACAAAGATTAGTAATTTTGAATGTTTGATATTCTGAAATCAAAAAATACAAATTTTAAAATGAAAAGTATAGTTTAGCGCAAACAAATGCGCTGAGCTATACTTAATTTTTTGAAGTTGCTTTGAAATCGTTGCTTTTAAAGTAGTTGAAATGCGATAATATTAATTGATTAAACTGCGCAAGGAATGTATAATATATCAATAGAAAAACGTAAGGTTATTTGCAAATTTGAATTTCAAAGTGGAAAACTGAAAAACTGAATTTTCAACAGAATTTTCAAATGCAAATTAGTATTCCTAAAATTAAAAAGCTAGGTGAAAACAATGGAGTCAGACAAAATAAAAGTCAAAAAATTATCTGCAGAGGATTTAGATCAATACAACGAATTGCTTAGATATGCTTTTCAAATAACTGAAGCAGACTTATTAGAAACAGGTTGGGAACGCGACGAAATTCGCCAATCGAAGTTTGCAATCTTGCAAAATGCGCACGTTTTAGGGTGCTTCGACGGCGATCAACTTGTATCACAATTTGCTGTTTATCCTATCAATATGAATATACACTCTGTAGTTTACCCGATAGGGGCAATTACAGGGGTTGCAACTTATCCGGAGTATTCGGGCATGAGGCTTATGACAATTCTTATGCGCCAAAGCCTTGAATATATGAGAAAAGAGGGACAATCACTGGCACTTTTGTATCCGTATTCAATTCCTTTGTACCGTTATCGCGGATGGGAAATAATTTCAGACAAGATGAAATACAAAATAAGCGACAAGCAACTTCCTCAAAACATTGAAGTGCCGGGATATGTCAGGCGAGTAGATGAAGACGATGACGAGCTAATAGATTTGCATGCAAGATTTGCGGCGCAAACACACGGCTGTCTGTTTAGAAACGAATTAGCATGGGAAGAGTATTGGCGCTGGGACGAAGAGGACATCAACGTTGCGATTTACTATAACACGGACGATGTCCCTATGGGATATATGGTGTATCTTATATCTGAAGACATTTTTCGCATCAAAGAAATGATTTATTTAAATCACGAGGCGTTCAAAGGACTTTTAAAATATGTTGCGGCGCATGATTCTATGATTGACGAGGTGCGAGGAAGTCATTATTATAGTGAACCCATCGCATTTAAACTTGATGACAGCGAGATAAGAGAAACAATTCGGCCGTATCTTATGGGGCGCATAGTTGATTTTGAGCAGTTTTTGGAAAAATACAGGTTTGCAGATTATGCTTCCGGAGTTAAAATTACATTTGATATTGCGGATCCTTTCCTTGAATGGAACAATCGCAAGTTTACTGTGGAGATAGAAAGCGGCAAAGGCAAAATTGCGGATGGCGAATCAGAATACAAAGCGTCATTGTCAATTGGAACGTTAACAACGCTTATGCTGGGATACAAAAATGCAATGGAGCTGGCTAAAATAGAGCGAATCGAGGCAAGCGAAGAAACGATAAAATTAATTCATCAGGTCTTAATTGAAGGAAAACCGTATATTTCGGATTATATTTAAGGAGGAACAATTTATGAAAGTTGCAATTATTATGGGGAGTATAGAGTTATATCCAATTGTTAGAGAGGCTGAGGACATTTTGAAGTCCTTTGGAATTTTAACAGATACGAGAATAATGTCCGCTCACAGAACACCAAAAGCCGTTATGGAGTACGCATCAAAAGCGGAGCAAAACGGAATCGACATTATAATCGCAGCGGCAGCTAAATCGGCACATCTTGCAGGGGTATTTGCAGCATTAGTTCCGATGCCTGTTATTGCAATTCCAATGAGTTCAAAAACGCTGGATGGCCTTGACTCGCTTCTCGCAATGGTGCAAATGCCAAAAGGCGTACCGGTTGCGACAGTTGCAATAGATGGAGCAGAAAATGCAGGATTGCTTGCAGTGCAAATGCTCAGCATCAAAGACCCTGAATTACGTGAACGATATAGAGAATATAAAGAGAAACTGGAAAGACGAATAATCGAAAGCAATGCGGAATTCCAAAAAGATCGTTTTATCGATAAAGAAGAACAGAGGTAATAATGTGCGATTTTGAAGGTAACCATACAATTACTGAACAAGATAAACCGCTTGACGAGTGCGGGATAGTAGGCGTTTATGCTCCCGGTAAGCCGGATATAGCAAGAAGCGTGTATTTTGGATTACATGCGCTCCAGCACAGAGGGCAGGACAGCGCAGGGATTGCGGCAAACTTGGCAGGAAAAATCCAGTACTACAAAGATAAGGGTTTAGTGCAGGAAGTATTTAACGACGAAATAATTGAAAGATTAAAAGGCGATATAGCAATCGGACATGTTAGGTATCCGGCAGAAAGCGACACACATGTCATAAACGCAATGCCGCTTGTTGTATATTACAAAGGTGGCGGGTCGCTTGCCCTTGCGCATAACGGCTGTATTGTTAATGGTCAGATTCTCAGGGAAGAGATGCAGGATCAAGGAACTATGTTTCAGACCAGCGTTGACTCTGAAATTATTGCCGTGCTTATTGCAAGACATCTTAAAGACAATTCCACTGAAGAAGCAATCCTCAAAGCCCTCGAAACGATAAAAGGCGCATATGCCTTAGTTTTGACTTTGGAAAACAAACTTATCGGTGTTAGAGACCCTAACGGCATCAGACCTCTTTGCATAGGAAAAACAAAAGACGGGTTTGTTCTTTCGTCCGAAAGCTGCGCTTTTTCACTTCTGGATGCAAAACTTATAAGAGACGTTGAGCCGGGGGAGATGGTAGTCATCGAAGACAATGAAATTACTTCCTATAAGTTTAACAAAAATGCCAAGAAAGCAGGTTGTGCATTCGAATATGCATACATCGCAAGACCGGACAGTGATATAGACAAAAGAAACGTGTACGTAGCGAGAAGTTTGTGCGGTGCAATTCTCGCCAAAGAATCACCTGTCGATGCGGATATGGTAATTTCTGTTCCGGATTCGGGAACTGTGGCGGCAATTGGTTTTGCAGAGTCATCAGGAATTCCTTATGGAGAAGGATTCATCAAAAATCGTTATATAGGCAGGACTTTCATTGAGCCTGACAAGAGGGTGCGCGAGATATCTGTTAAAATTAAGCTCAATGTGCTTAAAGACAACGTAAAAGGCAAAAGGGTAGTTATGGTTGACGACTCGATTGTCCGCGGCACGACCAGCATTAAAATAGTAAAAATGCTCAAAGATGCGGGCGCAAAAGAAGTTCACATGAGAGTAGCTTCTCCGCCTGTTATTGCGCCGTGCTTTTTTGGTATAGATACACCAAACACAAACGAATTAGTTGCGGCAACAAAAAGCGTTGAAGAAATACGCCAAATGATAGGAGCAGATTCAATTGCATACTTGAGTGCAGAGGGATTACAAGAAGCGATTGCACTTGGTGACAACTTGTGCCTTGCTTGTTTTAATTCAAAATATCCGGTGGAGATACCGGGGATTTAGCATAGTTGCTTAGCAAATTTACAATCACAAAAATATATGACTGTAAAAAATGATTAGAAAAAAATTATATTATTAAAAATATATGGAGGCGGGCAATGAAGCAAGATACGAAACTAACATATAAAGACGCGGGAGTTGATACGAAAGAGGGAGAAAAAGCGGTAGAGCTTATGAAACCTCACGTCAAAAAAACTTGGAATAAAAATGTACTGGCGGATCTGGGTAGTTTCGGCGGTCTTTTCAAATTAGACATAGCCGGCATGAAAGAACCTGTTCTTGTTTCGGGTACCGATGGAGTGGGCACAAAGCTGAAAGTCGCTTT
>JGI20163J15578_10001308_pt1 | contig 10287 bp, 7 predicted proteins | sample TergutCu122P1_FD_15578 | JGI IMG/M metagenome (IMG submission 15578)
TTTGGAGATTGTTGTATTTCCTTTTGTGGACATGCATAACAATTTGATGATGGCACTTGATTCGGGAGTGGGGCACCTGATTTTGCAGGTATTGAAGCAACCATGTATGCGAATTTCCTTCGAGGTGAGCCACAACTTCTTCCAATCAATCGTATTGTGGAGCCTCAGTTGGATTACATTATCAGATCTAGAGTAGACATGTACAGCAGAGATGGGATTTTCTATGGTGTTTGTGCTCATGTTGGAGCGGCAGTACACTTCTATAACACTGCAATACTAGAAGAGGCTGGTATAGACTATAGAGATATCATTACTTGGGATGATTTCAGAGAGGCCGGCGAGCGGGTTTTAGAAGTGGTTGGTGTTCCCATGGTAACCTTTGAAGCTACCGATACTTTTGGTCTGCATGTTAAACTTGCCCAATTGGGCTCAGATTTCCTGACAGAAGACAATGAATATAACATTAACACACCAGAGATGATACATGTACTGACTTGGAGCCAGGATATGATTAGGGACGGCCTTGCCATTGTAGCTCCTGGTGGATTTCATCATGCTGAAGAGTACTACGGCTTCATGAACGCTGGTGGTGCAGCATCTATAGGAATGCCCCAATGGTATCTGCAAAGATTCAGATCCTACATGCCAGATTTGCATGGACAGATTCGTTTGGCTCCTTCTCCTGTGTGGGAAGTGGGGCAACAACGTTCTCTAGGCCTTGGTGGTACAGGGCACAGTGTAACCAATCAAACAGAGCATCCAGACCTTGTGAAAGATTTTCTTGCATTTAGTAAATTGACTCCAAGAGGTTCTGCTTACTTCTGGACATGGATGGGAACTGACCCGATTTTCAAAGAGATTTGGAGAGATGAATCGGTAGTTAGAGCGGAAAATGCTTTTACGGATTATTTTGGTATAGACTTATTTGATGTATTGATAGAAATCGAAGATGAAATACCAGCGCCTATTCTAACAGACAGATATCCAAGTGTGGTTGACATGATGCGAACCGTGGTTTTACCTCGTGTATTACTTGACATGGAAGACCCTGCAACTGTTTTAGAAGAAGCACAAGGGATATTAGAAGCAGCTCCATAAAAATTAGTTGAAACTAAATTGAAAAGTATGGTATGTTTGACTGGGTTCTAAACTAGTCAAACATGCCATTTTAGGAGAGAAAAGTATGAAGAAATTCATCTGTTCACCAAAGGTTGCCCCTTATGTCTTTGTCCTGCCTTTCATACTATCATTTACCATATTTTTTGTTTATCCGTTTTTTTCTTCAGTAGTCATGAGTTTTCAAGAGATAATTCCTGGTAGTAGAGAGTTTGTTGGATTAAGAAACTATCGAGCATTATCCAATCCAATATTTCAAAGAGCGGTGACCAATAGTTTTATATATATGTTTTTTTCAGTGATACTTGTTGTGATAATTCCCATGATACTTGCGTGTTTGCTTAACTCTAAGAAGATATTTGGGAGGAATGTTCTTCGTTCGATGTATTTCATTCCGATACTGGTTTCAACAATTGTTGCGGGAACGATTTTTAGGTTAATATTTGGAGAATTGCCAGGAGCGCTATTGAATCAAATCATAGGGCTTTTTGGCTTTGAACCAATGAGATGGTTGATGAGGCAAGATACAGCGTATGTTGCACTTGTTGCAGTGACACTTTGGAGGTGGACTGGGGTAAACATGTTGTACTATTTGGCTGGTTTGCAAAGTATTCCAACGGAACTTTACGAATCGGCTTCGATTGATGGGGCTGGAGGGGTGCAGCAGTTTTGGCACATTACAGTGCCGTTAGTAAAAAATATAACTGTATTTATCACTACGATTTCCATATTGGGAAGTTTGGCGATGTTTGCAGAGAGCTTTGTGCTCTTTGGCGGAAATAACTCACCTAACAACATAGGTCTTACGATTGTAGGATATTTATATAGGAATGCATTTGAACGTTTTAATACTGGATATGCAGCCGCTATTGGCTTATTCCTTTTAGTTGTAGTTTTAGCTGTAAATACTATTCAACTCGCCATTTCAGGGCATTTCAAAAAAGAGGTGTAATGTGATTCTAGCGAATAAAAAACCAAGTAATATAATCGTTGTGCTTTTTTTGTTTATTACGGCATTAATTACCATATTTCCAATATATGCGATTTTTCTCGCATCTCTTAGACCTGCTCAGGACTTGTTTCGTTTTGGATTGAATGTGAATATTGATTTAGCGAATATGAATTTTGCCAATTATTTATTTTTATTTACTGGTGATTCTCATTATTTGTTGTGGTACAGAAACAGTCTTTTTGTGGCAGTGATACAGACCATATTGTCATGTTTTATTTGTGCTCTTGTAGGATATGGACTTGCCATGTATGAATTTAAGCTCAAAAGGATACTGTTCTTTCTAGTGCTTGTCACCATGATTGTCCCCATGGAAATTATGATGTTGCCATTATTTAGATTGATGATTAACTTGGAATTGGTGAATACATATTGGGGATTAATATTGCCAGCACTTGCCGTACCTGTTCCAATATTCTTTTTTAGGCAATACCTGATGAGTGTACCGAAAGATTTTTTGGATGCAGGGAGAATTGATGGATGTAACGAGTACATGATCTTTTTCCGTCTTATCTTGCCGATTATGAAACCAGCATTTGCCGCTATGGCTACATTGCAGGCGGTTGCATCTTGGAACAGCTTTTTGTGGCCGATGATTGTTTTACGGGACCGGAGGGCATTTACTTTGCCAGTTGGGTTTTCCACATTGTTGACACCCCATGGCAATAATTTTGATATTTTAATTGCGGGTTCGGTAATGAGCATTGTTCCTATTTTAATCTTTTTCTTAATCTTCCAGAGAAATTTTATTGCAGGAATGACAGCAGGTAGCTTAAAAGGATAGGTGAAAGAGGAAGAATGAATAGAAAGTGAGGATAAATCCATGTCTTTATATGATGGAGATAAGGCTCGATTACTGGCAGCTTATGCAAGAAAAAAACATGATCGAGTTCCAAATCTTGAAATATCCATAGACCCAGGAGTGCTTTCAAGAATTATGAATTGGGAGGAAGAAGGGCTTGTTCGCTCAGATATGATGCCTCCTGAAAAACAAATAGAAATAGCAAAAAGAACTTATCAAGACGCTATAATATGTAACGCGCAATTCTGGCTTACGAAAAAAGAAGGTTCAATCTCAACAAGAGAAGAGTTGGAGTTGGCAGCCGCTGCTCCATTTCATCTTGATGCCATTGTAAAGAACGCGAAAGACACTGTGAATGCAGTGTCAGGAACGAACTTAGGGGTAGGAGCAATGCTAGCGGGTCCATTCTTTACTTCTTATTGGCTGATGGGTCCAATACCTATCCAGAGCTATATGTATATGCTTTATGATGACATTGATTTTGTAAAAGAGTTTATGGCAATACAGACAAAGCGACAAGTAGAGATTATTATGGCACTGGAAGGGGTTGGGATTGATTTTGTAGAGATTGCAGAGGATCTCTGTGATAACAGTGGCCCTTTGATTCGACTCGAACTTCTTGAAGAATTGTGGTATGATAACATGGAACAAATTGTCAAGGCTATAAAGAATTATTTAAAAGTACCGATACAGTTTCACTGTTGTGGGAAGATAGACAAAGTAGTCCAGTATTTTACGAAGTTAGAGGTTGATGTGCTGACCCCTATACAAACCAGTGTTAACGATATTGTTCAATTGAAGAAAGATTATGGCAAACAGTTTTCTTTTGCAGGCAATCTTAGCATTGATGGTGTACTGGCTTTTGGAACACCAGACGAAGTTCGCAAGCAAGTAAAATATCTCATTGAAAATGTTGGTTATGATGGTGGCTATGTTGTGGCGTCAAGCCATTCAGTTGTGGATGCTATCCCTGCGGAAAATTATTTTGCGATGATTGAAGCCGCAGTAGAATATGGAGCATATTAATTAAAAAAACAAATGGAAATGGAGAGTAAAAAAATGATACCAAGAGCAGAATTTCCTCGACCAGATTTTGAGCGTAAAAAGTGGCTATGTTTAAATGGCGAATGGGATTTTAGTATGGGAGCAGTTGCGGCAGGCTCCTTCCCAACATTTGACAAGAAAATAATGGTGCCTTTTTGCTATGAGTCGAAATTAAGTGGTATTGGTCAATGGGCAGACGTAGATACTGTGTGGTACCAAAGAGAAGTTGAAATTACCAAGGAGCAACTTGCAGGGGCGGTGTTGCTGAAGTTTGGAGCAGTCGATTATGAAGCATATGTGTGGGTGAATGACACTTACATGGGAACCCACCGGGGAGGACATACTCCTTTTGCTTTTGAAATTGCATCTGCCCTACGAGAAGGTGTAAATGCCATTACTGTAAAAGCGGTTGATACTTTAGCAACTGACCAACCACGAGGAAAGCAATCCTGGCTGGGTGAGAAGTTTGGCTGCTGGTATACTCCAACCACTGGAATCTGGCAATCGGTGTGGTTAGAATTTACAGGTAGAGATTATATTGAACATATAATGCTGACGCCAGATATTGACAATCACTTGGCAGAGTGTGAAGTGTACGTTAGCACCAGCGCCAAACGCAGGGTTAAGATGACCGTGAACTTTGATGATGAGAAATTTCCATTCACTCAGACCGTGATAGGGAGCGCAGAAAATGGCTATGTGAGAGGAACATTCTCCTTTGGAGACTGGGATTTTTTGAGTTACAAAAAGATGTATTGGTCACCAGAAGAACCGAATCTCTTTGATGTAAGAGTGGAGCTATTGGATGATGAAGGGACCGATACAATGGATACGGTAGACACTTACTTCGGGATGCGAAAAATCAGCATCCAAAACGGAGTGATTTTGCTGAACAATAATCCGTATTTCCAAAGATTGATTCTGGATCAAGGGTACTGGGAAGATTCACTGCTAACTCCTCCAAGTGATCAAGCGATTATCGATGATATTAAACTGACAAAAGAGATGGGCTTTAACGGTGCCAGAAAGCATCAGAAAATTGAAGACCCTCGCTATTATTATTGGGCAGATAAACTAGGCCTTTTGGTATGGGGCGAATTGCCAAGTTCTTATATGTTTAACAGCAAAGCTGTAATTAACGCCCAAGCTGAACTAGGTGAGTTTATCATGCGGGATTATAATCATCCTTGTATTGTCACATGGGCGACTCTTAACGAGAGTTGGGGGGTACGAGGCATTGTTTCTGAGAAACAGAAGCAAGATTTTGCGCAAGCACTTTATTATACCGCAAAAGCTTTGGATAAAACCCGTTTAGTAAGCTCAAACGATGGTTGGGAACAGCCAGATGCTTGTGATATCTGTGCGATACATGATTATGCTATTTTCCAAAACAACACGGACAAATATGATGATGTAGAAAAAGTAATTGAACGGGGTTTGACTGGAAAAATGATTTATGCGGATGGTGTCACTCGCAATGGGAAACCTATTCTGATGACAGAATATGGCGGAATCGCTTTTAGTGATTCTGACGAGGAGAGCTGGGGTTATTTTGATAAAGTGAAAACAGAAGAAGAGTTCTTAGAAAGATTAGAGGCAGTAACGGATATCTTTATTAAGAGCAGGTCGTACAGTGGTTTTTGCTATACTCAGCTAACTGACGTGATGCAAGAGGTGAATGGTTTGTTGACTCCAGAACGCAAACCAAAAATAGCGGTAGACAAATTACGAGAGGTTTTTGGGAAGAAATTCTATTAATTCCTAAGCTGACCGACCATTTTGTTTTTTGGTCGGTCAGCTTTAGAGGTCTGGCATTACCTTTCTCCATTAAAGATTTTCACTGCTTCAACTAAAGCTACTACATTCTCAACAGGTACATCAGGAAGAACATTGTGGATGGTATTAAAAACAAATCCGCCACCTTTAGCGAGGATTTCGCAACACTGTAGTGCTTGCTCTCTTACCTGCTGGGGTGTTCCGTTGGGGAAGGTGTTCTGGGTGTCTACGCCACCACCCCAAAAAGTAATGTCCTTGCCGTAATGTTTCTTCAAATCTTCTTTTGCCATATTTGCTGCGGTCCACTGAACGGGATTTAAAATATCGAATCCCGATTCTATAAAATCAGGAATCAAATTAAAGACGCTTCCGCAGCAATGTTTGAATGTTTTCCAGGTGGTATTTTCATGAATCCAGCCATTTACTCTTTTGTAATAAGGCATATACAAACTGCGATAGGTTTCGTTGGAGCAAAACTGAGCGGATTGAGTTCCTAAATCGGTACCACAAACAAAATTCACCTGTATGGTTTCTCCCAAAACATCATGTATCTTTTTTATATTCTCCAGTGCGCAGGTGGTTTGATATTCAAATATCTCATGCAATATATCTTGCCTTATGACGGTTGAAACATACCATTCTTCTATGTCTCTGATCCCTTTAGGTTCTCTAAGCATAATTCCTGGAACCAAAGCAATATCTCCCAGGCCTGCCCCGCCTAAAGTGCCGATTACTGCATTTGGGGAGTCTTCTAAGCGATTACGTTCCTTTCTAAGCCAATCTAAAGTTTCGTCGGAGATGGGACCGAATTCTTCCAAATTGTCTTGAACGTTGTAATTATCTTCATCAAACTCAGGGGCCCGATTGGTGGCATCAAAGTAATAGCCTCCCTCTGGCATGCAACCTGCAGGTGGATAGTTCATATCACCGCAAGCATAGATATAGGTGTTTCCTTTGTCGTCTTTTGAGGTATTAAAATCCTTAGGTATGATGACTTCTTGTCCCCAAGGGGTTTTCCACTCTTTGAACTGATCTGTTTGTTTAAAGCCAAACATGCCTTTGTCTGCTAAGAGGGACTCTGTTTGAATTCCCATGATTTCTTTTAAATCTTGATCCAAGCCTCCCAGCATCTGCATTGCTTCTACAATCACAACAGGTCTTTTTTCTAAACCATAATACTCTCGCAACTTTTCAACAACAATACAATGTATTCCAGTTGTAGGTGTTCCGCCAATATCAAATAAAAGTGGTGCTTCTTGATGGCTTAAAGCCAACTTTAATTTTTCTTTTCCGTTCATCATCAAACCCCTTTCACTATTCTTGCCTCATGGAATGGCTTTTGATTAAAGATATCATGAATCATCAATAATGTCTATAAAACAAAAGATTTTTATTCGTTTTATCACTTGGAAACGGGTTGAAATCTCTTATCCCATATGGTGCTCTGCCATGGGCGATGCGACGTTTCCAATCTCATGTTATGGATGATGTTCCCGCTATACCAGAAGATATTGCTCATCTTCGAAAAGAAGGAGCCCAGCTTGTGGTCGTGGCACTTCATTGGGGGGATGAAGAATTCATCCGACGATAAATGAAAAACCCTCCAGAACCTAGATTCTAAAGGGTTTTACGTGCGGTAGAGGATTCGAACCCCCGACCTTCTGGTCCGTAGCCAGACGCTCTATCCAGCTGAGCTAACCACACACGCGCAAATATGTTCATCTGCAACGAAGATAAGTATATAACAATCTTCGGAATTTGTCAATGTGGCAAGAAATATTTTTCAACCCATTTTCAACCTGTTTTCAACCCAATGGCATGGTCTTTTAGATCAAATTATGTCAGCATATCATTCATGTTGAATTGCCTCTCCAGTTGTTTCATCAATTCATATGCACCTTCATTTGCTATGATTTCCAGGCATGTATTTACTTCTTCTACAAAATTATCGATTAAGCTTAAGTCCTCTCCCTAGCTTTTCCCGTTGAAATGGTGCAATGTGGATTCTCGAACAATCAGCAGAGGCTCCAAAGGTTCATATGAAAAGCCTTGGGAGCTATTTTGAGTGTTATCAAATAACGCCCCTACAGCAAGACGAGCAAAGTCGTGAATGGGTTGTGAGATGGTGGAGAGTTTCGGTGTCATATACTGCGCTAGAGGAATATCATCAAAACCCATGATGACAATGTCCTGTGGTATCTTTTTGCCGTATTCCATTAGCTTTTGGACAATGCCATAGGCCAGGTTGTCAGAGGTTGCGAATACCGCATCAATTTCACCGTCTAATAAAATTTTGGCGCCAATATTATATCCCATCTCTACTTTTTTATATTGACGCTCTTCAACAATGGAACACCATTTGTCATCAGTAAGATGATGCTTTGCTACTCCTGCGCAGAATCCTTTGTATCGGTTTTTCAATGATCTGTTGAACAGTGGTTCGCTTGCAAAACAGATTTTCTTAGCACCTGTATCCAACAAGTGAGATACAGCGATTTTGCCAGCTTTAATGTTGTCTATTTCAATGGACGGGATTTCTACATTGTCAAATTTAATCAAATCATCCACCACCACAATTTTTTTATTATGATTTCTGGTTTGTGTATAAATGGTTTGGTCGGCAAGTCCATATCCAATGATGATGCCAGCAACATTTTGCTCGATTAGGGTGGTAACATACTGCCTTTCCAGCTCTGGATTATAGGAAGTGTTGCATAGAAACATAATATAACCATTTCTACGCAAAAAGTATTCAGTTTCTCTAATCATCTCTGAATAATAGCCGCTATCAATATCAGGGATAAGAACACCTACAGTATTGGTTTGATGTGTTTTGAGTGATTTGGCATTTGAGTTGGTCACATATCCTAATTTTGCGATGGCATCATTGACCCTTTTATGGACTTCTTGGGAAATAGAAGCAGAATTGTTAATTACGTAAGAAACAGTGGCTTGGGAAACATTGGCTTCTTTTGCTACATCATTCATTGTGGGCGGTCTAGTCATAGGTTACACATCTTTCATTATCATTGTTTTTAGTTTCGTACTTATCATAGTTGAGAGCGTTTTCACCCTTGCGGATACAGGCTGTCGATACTTCTTGCACACATCAGTATAGGTCGCGAAGACATAACTGCGTAGCAGTTCTATCGCATATAGTAAGTGAGCAAAGGGCGCTCACTGACATGTACCGTAAACCAACAAGCAACTGTGAATGTTCAAGGAGGCTCCTTGATATCAATTAAATATCAATAGGATAAACAATCCAGGGGATTCAATCAAATGTGATGGTTATTTATATGAATTATAATATAAACAGAAGTGAAATACAACTGGAAAATTAGCGAATAATGAATAATTTTTGTGCAAATTATCGAAAACAATGTTGACGAGCATATGAATTGATGTTATAGTTGACAAAAGAAAAGTGAAAATAAGCACTTTATATTTATACATGTAACTTATACGTATAAATTAAATAAATTACAACAACCGATTAGCCTACTAAACATTTATCACTTGAGGTAATCTAGGAAGAGAAAAAACACGCCTGAACATCGGCAGAATGGAAGGTAGTATGGACAAAATGAGCATTAGGGTTATCATTGAAAGCGAAATCAAAAAGAAGAATGGTGTGCTAAATCTGCTCCCTTGTTGGGTCGCGCGTAAATATCTTTTGCCAGGCAAAAGGTTAAAGCTAGATCCTAGGGATATGTACATTAGAGGGGCTGAAAAAGGTGCAATTACAGAGCGTTGGCTTTCATCCACTGGAATGGCAGATAATGGTGAACTTACTGTTGAGAATGAGGGCTTAAGTCAAGTTGTAATTGGTGAGGATAAAGAGAGAATTCTTTTCAAAGATGCGATAGAGCAAGCAGGGGACATGATTATAGGTGTAGAGGAGATGGAAAAGTATGGCAGCTTACTTTCCTTTGCAAAGCTATTTGATTTTCAAACACCTATTGGACATCATGTTCATCTAATGGATAAAGATTGTTCATGGCTGGGAGTAACTCCTAAGCCGGAAGCCTATTATTTCCCAAAGCAACTGAACGCTATTGATTATGATAGTGCGTATACTTTTTTCGGTGTAATACCAGGAACTACAAAGGAAGATATAAAAAAATGTTTAATGGATTGGGCAAAATATGGCGATAACGGCATTTTGGAATATTCTCAAGCATATAAGCTTCGAGTTGGGACAGGATGGGATATTCCTGCTGGTATTTTGCATGCGCCGGGTAGTTTGGTAACCTATGAACCTCAGAGAGTGAGTGATACTTCACTCTTTTGGCAGTCTATGATTCGCGATAGTTATACAGAAAAGGACTTAGCTGTGCGCTTTATTCCGCCTGAGAAGCGAAAGGATTATGACTTCATTGTTGATGTATTGGATTGGGAAGCAAATATGGATCCCAATTTCAAGGCGAATCATTATCACGAACCAATAACAATAAACGCTGACGTTGAAGAAGATGGATATGAAGAAAAATGGATTGTTTATGGGTCGAGTGAGTTTTCAGGCAAAGAACTTCGCGTG
>JGI20163J15578_10001309_pt1 | contig 10284 bp, 6 predicted proteins | sample TergutCu122P1_FD_15578 | JGI IMG/M metagenome (IMG submission 15578)
TGTTGACACTCGCAGGTATTACATACAAAAGCGCAGTGTTGGCACTCGCAGGTATTACATACGAAAGCGCAGTGTTGGCATTCGCAGGTGTTGCATACGAAAGCGCAGTGTTGGCACTCGCAAGTATTACATACGAAAGGACAGTGTGGGCATTCGCAAGTGTTGCACGGTCCGCTACACGGAATTTCGTAAAAATGCCACGTACTACCTGGCATGTTTATGCCAGAACCCAAACCCGATAATCGTACATATATTGTAAACCCACTGTTTCCTATTGTATGATAAACGCCATCTTGTGGAGTTGCTCCAACAAGAGTCTGAGGTCCAACCCATATGTAGCCAGCAGTATAATATACTACATCATTAAAATAAATTACAAATTGAAGACGCCTAGGATTCCCAGAAGTATCTAACCAATAAGCTTCTACTGTCCACCTTTGAGCAATACCTGGGGCTGTTGGATCTTGGCAATCACAACATAGTATTTGACATCCACTCAATGGCGCAACTGGCACAGCACCATTATTGGCAGCATGAACCAATGCCGGGTACTGTGACATTGAAAACGAAAACATCATTGCACTTACTATCACTATAATTAGCAATCTTTTTAGTTTTATTTTCATAAAATGCTCATCTCTCCTTTCCAGCTGATCGGTTTTCCAGTTTAAGATTGTAAATTGAAATTCACAATCTTCCATCATGTTACGCCAGCTTTCTAAGGTAAAATCACCTACAGATATAATACCATAAAACCTAAAAAAATCAAGCAAAATCTTAAGAAAACATAAACTTTCCCCGAAACCACATTAATTAGTCTCGAGACTTGACTGATTTTTCTCAAATATGTATCTCATCAAAGAATCATCATGAGATAATTTTATAAAACTTTAATATTTAGATTCTCTCTCGTGTCATTGACAGAATGCAGGTTGATGCCTATAATTAAATTAGATAATTATAGGCATTTTTGCTAAAGATTCACATTTTTAACCCTTTCCATTACAGAAAACCACAAGTTCTTCTAGAATCAGATTGGAGGTATAGGTTGTGCAAATGGATATCAGTACTTATCTCAAGGGAAAACTTAAAGAAAATAACTTACAAATAGAAGATTTAATTGCCAGGTCTAGCGCTAGTAAATCCACCATTTATCGGGTGTTGACTGGAGCTCAAAAGCCATCAAGTAAATTAGAGGAAGATATCATAAGTATCCTGAATCTGAACTACACAGAACAACAGGAATTGCATTATTATTTCTCTATATCTGATGTAGACAATAACATTATTGAAGCCAGAGAGGCTGTATATGATTTTCTATTTAAGAAAGAGACTCATCCTCTTCATAGGATAGAGTTAGTCTATTATGATGAGGAAAAATACATCCGCACCTATGAAAATATCCTGGAGAATGTCCGAGGAGCCTCTAAGGAAGCTAATTTCACCTGCCAGTTTCAATTAATTAACTGCATTCAGAACCACATTATTACTCCCCTAGCATATTTAGCAGCGGATTTACTGGCAAGCAACAGCTCCTATTCCATTGAGCATCTCATTAACTTTTCAACCCATGATTACAAAGACAACATTAACACTCTTGCAAACATTATCCCTTTACTCACCTTGGAAAATTATTCCTTGGAATACCGTGAAGAGGAAAATGTTTCCAAATCCGGCTTCTTTCACGACTGTCTTATCCTCCACTATTCTTATGATAACAAGGAAGGCAACACAGAAAAGGTAAGCTTATTTGTCACCTTTCTCCCTGACAGCCTATCCTCTTGTTACGTCATCAATGAGCATAATAAAAGCCTTCTGGACTTTTTTGGGCGCAATTACGATTCTTTGAAAGAAAAATACAAACCCGCCTTAAGCAGTCGCAAAAGTCTTGCTGAATATCTGGACACTATCATAGAATTGTTCCAAAAAAATGATTCTGTTCTTTTCAGATCCGGCCCTGCTCTTTGCAGAATCCCATCAGCAGTTTACCGCAGTGTTGTGGAGCGGACTCCTGTTGAAGATTTTGTAGAGTTTTTTATAGAAGAGAAATACAAAGAGAAAAACCTTGAAACCCATATAGAAGAATTGCTTGACCAAGCCAAACTTGTAGAAGAATCTACTCGCATTAACAAGCAGTTAGATGTCTATACTAAATCTGGCATGGCAGAATTTGCTTCTTCTGGCTTAATTAAGGATCATCTCGAATTTCTCCCTGCTTTTAGTAAAGAAGAAGTTAAGACCGTCTTAGAGTCCATTAAGTCAAGAGATCAAGACCCGGAAGACCCCTTTAACTTCGTGATTTTAAAAGGCTCTTATGCCAATGAAGAGCTTTCTCTTTCCGCAGAGGACAATCATTGCCTACTTTTCGAAAAATATGTGGATAGCCATACCCCATTTTGCATGATCAATCACGAAAAACTAAGCACCCTCTTCACGGATTTTGCTTACAACTACGTTCCTGCCATGATATCAATCCCTCAAAGTGAAGCTCATGAGTATATTGATTATTTGATTGGGAAATATTGTTGATTTTGAAATTCCCCAAAGAAAAAAGGGCTGTCCCATTGGATGGCCCCTTTGTTATTCTTTGGTTGATTATTACTCTCTTGAAAATTCACTGGGTTGGAAGTTCATGTTCCCTACAATCTCATTAAACTGAGTTAGCAGTTCTTGACTGAATCCCTCTATTGGTTTCCTCAGCTGAATGTACTTGATATTCTCGCCACTGGGAATCAGGAAGGTGTTAAGGCTGGCTCCTCTTTCTCCTGATAAGTCGGTGTAGCTGTGTCTTCTTGTTGGTGTGTTTCCAAATTGCTTCACGTCTGATTGGAGGTCAGTTACTCCTTGGTGAATTCTGGCGGATATTTCATCAAAGTTCGCCTCTAGAGTAGAGCCTAGATTACCCGCATGGGTGCTAATGGTCATTGCTCCAATAATGTCACCTTGCCTGTCGCGAATTCGGATAATCGTGTTGTTGCCACCTCTTTCTAGAACGTTCCAATTCTCCGGTACATAAAAGCTTAGGTCTTCATGGGTCACCACTTCATGCATCATATTCACATCAGCAATATCCCCTTGTACCCGGTCATTTACCAAGATATAGATAGCAAGGGCAGCTCCACCAATGAAACAGATGAGGGCTATCGTGATGTAAACAACATCTAAGAACTTTCTTGTTTTAGAAACTTTCTTCGGTGCCGTCTCCTCTTGCTCTTCCCTCTTCTTTCTAGGCCTTGCTGGTCTATCGGCTTTTCTTTGTTTATCTTCTCTAACTTCTGCTACAGGTTTCGTTTGCTTTCTTGGTTCTGTAGCTTTCTTTGATTTTGGAGGTTTTTTAGGCTCTGATGCTTTCACTTCCCCTGTTGTCTTTGCAGGCTTGGCTGTTCTGGCCGTTCTTCTGGGTCGCTCCTCTTTCTCTTCATCTCTCTTCTTTGGCAAGGATTCTGGATCTTCAGCAGTTGCCTGCTGCGTGGCTTCGTACGATGGAATTGGCATGGTTTTCTTAGACTCAGGATCTGCAAGCTTTATTAATTCAGCCAATGTTTCTGGTTTGATAGGCGCTCCAACCTCTATTACATTCAGGTCTTTTTTAGGCTCCTGAAACTCTATTGCTGCATCTGGTGATGCTGGTTCGTCTTCTTTTACAGATGCTACAGATCTCTTCTCTTCAACATCTTTTGAAGACTCTTTCTTAGCAAGCTCCATTGGTTCTACTATCGTGCCTGGTCTATTTTTTTTTATGGCTTTCACAATCCAGTCCGGTCTTGATGTTTTGACCACCCAAGCTTGATTTATTGTTTGAAAGGATTCCATCTCATTGGTAACATCCAAGCCTTCTTCATCTACTATTCTTACAGGCGCCTCTTCTGATAGCTCAAACCTCATCTGATTCACAGAAATATCACCGGGCTCTCGCTTCTTGGCCCCTCCTCGGAAACGAACCAATAATCCTTTACCTTCTAGTGTATCCAAATCTCTCCGAATGGTCTTTTCAGACACGTCAAAATCACCAGCCAGATCACTTACATTAACTGTTCCACTTTCTTCTAGTATGGCTAATATCTTTTCTCTTCTTTCTTGACCAGTCATCTTATTTCCTTTTAGAAATAAACTCGAATCACAGTGTCATCATTAACCAGCGTATACTCCTCCACGGCCGAGTTAACACTCAACTCCTCACAGATTATCATTTCATGTCGTCCATTGTCTTCTTGTATTTCTACATTTTGATTTCTACTGGTTTGCAAAATATATATGGCAAGAATCGTCCCCCCAACGAAACAAATTAAAGCTAAAATAATATGAATTAAGTCAAAAATCCTTCTTGACTTGGAAGGTTCCTTAGACTCCGACCCTTTCTGCTTTTGATTCTTTTTGATAGACCCGACTGCTCCTTCTTGTCTATTTGCCCGTTCAATCCTATCCTGTCTGGCCTTTCTTACAGGTCTTTTTTGCCGATCAGATTCTTCTGCTTGACCTGCCCTTGTAGGCTTTGCAGATTTAGCTATTCTATTTGCTCGCTCCTTTGAAAGCGGTTTTTCCAGCCTATCTTCTACCGGCTTATTCCTTCTTACCTTATCTCTTTTTTGCTTATCTTTTGTCTGTTTCTCCTTTGTTTGCTCCTGATGGCCAACTGGTTCTTCTGGCGGGGAAGAAAGCTCTGATTCTTCCTTTGCTTTTGGGTTTACAAGTTTAATCAACCCTTCTAGTACATCAGGGGTAATGGTTTCTCCAACCTCGATTACATTAATCTCCTTTGAAGCTTTCTTAGGTTCCTTCGCTTCATCAGTTGAGCCCATTTCTATTTCTTCAGGAGTTGACTCTGGTGCTTTTGTGGTAAGCACACCTCCCTTCTCCTGCACAGGAGATGTCTTTTTCTTCTCTTGCACAGAAGGTGTCTTTTTCTTCTCTTGCACAGAAGGTGTCTTTTTCTTCTCTTGCACAGAAGGTGTCTTTTTCTTCTCTTGTACAGAAGGTGTCTTTTTCTTCTCTTGTACAGAAGGTGTCTTTTTCTTCTCTTGTACAACAGATGTTTCTTCTTTTTCAACTACTGGATGAACAGGCTCTACGATAGTACCTGGCCTCGCCTTTTCTATCGCCCGAACAATCCATTCTGGTTTTGAGGTTTTAACCACTACTCCTGGTGATACCTGCTCAGATTTATTGTCTGATTCATCTGCAACCTTAACTTTAGAACCTGGCCTTTTCGAAGGTTGTTTTAGGGGTTCTTCTGACAGTTCAAGCTTCATTTGATTCGCTGAAATATCAATATCCTCCAGCTTAATTGGATCAACAGGTTGAGCAACCTCCTTTTCCTTCGTCTGTTCAACCGGCCCAACAGCATCCTTTGTCTCCATCTGTTCAGTCGGCCCAGCAGCATCCTTTGTCTCCATCTGTTCAACTGGCCCAGCAGCATCCTTTGACTCCATGTTTTCAGCTGGTGCCACATGGTTGTCTAGCCTTTTTGCTCCTCCGCGGAATCGAATAAGCAATCCTTTGCCTTCCATTTCAATTAAGTCTCTACGAATGGATTTTTCAGACACCCCAAACTCTTCAGCTATCTCAATTGATTTAACTGATCCACTTTCTTCTAATATGGCGAGTATCTTTTCTCTTCTTTCTTGCCCTGTCATACTTATCTCCTAAATAGTTATAATACCATGATTTTAGCACAGATAAAACTCATGACTTTACCTTTTCACCGATGAACATTCACCTAATTGCAATGTGAAAGTATTTCCGCCACCACTTCTTCAATGCTCATGTAAGTACTGTCCACCAATATTGCATCATCGGCTTGCTTCAAAGGAGCCACACTCCGATTGGAGTCTCGATAGTCTCGTTCTTCTATATCCTTCCGAATGTCCTCAAAACAACAATCTATTCCTCTCTGTTGGTACTCTAGATATCTTCTCATCGCTCTCACATCCACTGTTGCTACTAAGAATATCTTCAAATCCGCATCAGGCAAGATATAGGTGCCAATGTCCCTGCCATCCATAACCACATCATTTTCCTTTGCCAGATCCCGCTGTAGCATAAGCAAATGGGCACGCACCTCTGGAATAGTAGAAGTTTCCGAAGCCAGATTGCCGATGTCTTCCTCTCGAATCTTGGTGGTTACATTCTCTCCATTTAGAAATACCTGTTGAGCACCTTCCTTATAATCAATTCCAACGATAGCATCAGGACAAGCATCAATAACTTTTTCTTTATCTTTTTCATCGCCACTAAGTCCCTTTCTCTTAAAATAAAGTGCCAATGCTCGATACATGGCTCCTGTATCTACATAAATATACCTTAACTCTTTGGCCACTCGCTTAGCCACCGTACTCTTCCCTGCGCTAGCGGGTCCATCTATTGCTATATTATATCCCATTGATTATCCTCCGACAACTTTTCTGTTCCCTTATATCATACCATCTATCTTTATATTTAACCAGTATTTTTAGTTTGACCGCTTCTCGAAACCGCATTTAAAAGGGTTGTAGCACTTAGGCAAGCCCTCTAATACGGTTTAAACGATATCACTTCACACTTGCCCCTGCCAATGCTCCTGTCGACCAAGCAATCTGCAGATTGAATCCCCCTGTCACCCCATCAACATCCAACACTTCTCCGGCAAAATACACATTCTTCACTAATTTAGACTCCATAGACCTTGGGTCAATCTCTTTCACATTCACTCCACCAATGGTAATGATTCCCTCTTCAATGGGTCGCAAGTCCGTTAAGGTCATGGTGAAATTCTTTATCACATTTACAAAGTGTTGTCTTTCCTTTTTGGTAACACTATTCATCTGTTTTTCAGGGTCAATACCACTTCTTTCAATCATCACTGGTGCCAATGTAGAGGGGAATAGCTTCCTCACCCCATTCTTAAACTGTCGATTGGGATTTTCCGAAATCTCCCTTAATATTCTTTGTTCCAATTGCTCAAAAGACAGCGCTGGTTTTAGATCAAGAATAAGAGCTAAGTCATTTTCTTTTAATTCCTTTCCGATTACGCTACTGGCACTTAGAATAATGGGACCACTGACTCCAAAATGAGTCAACAACATTTCACCAAATTCTTCAAAGAGCAATCTTTTCTTATCATACAAGAAACCTTCTTCCTTTAACAATGGAAAAATTTTAACCTTCACATTACGAAGAGACAAGCCCTGTAGCCCTTTTACATCCTCTTCCTTTACTTCAATGGGTACCAATCCTGGGTAAAGTTTGGATACATGATGTCCCATTTCTTTGGCAAAATAATACCCATCGCCTGTAGAGCCTGTAGTGGAATAAGTCAATCCTCCTGTAGCGATAATGCAAGCATCCAGATCAATTTCACGGTTGTAAGATAATCGTAGCCCCTTAATCTGGGCAGGTTTTTCGTCTTTTTGTTTTTTCTTTCGATTCTTTACAGGTTCTCCTAATACCTGATCAAATATTTTATCTACCTCTTCAAACTCAAAGGAAAAGTCTTCAGGATTGATTTCCCCCCCTTCTGACAACGGGTTTTTCTCTATGAGGACTCTCTTTACTTCTGTATTTAAATATACCTTTACTCCTAATTCTGTTAAAGCTTCCTTCAAAGCAGTAATAATATCAGAGGAATGATCGGATTCAGGAAAAACACGCTTCCCTCGCTCCACTTTTAAAGGCACTCCTCTTTCCTCAAAAAAGGCCATTACATCTTCATTGCTAAAATGATAAAAGGAACTGTATAAAAAGGCATGATTGGTTAATATCCCATTCAAAAGTTCATCACTCTCACAGATATTGGTGACATTACACCGCCCTTTTCCAGTGATAAATAACTTCTTCCCTAATTTTTCATTCTTCTCAAACAGATGAACCTCATGACCATTTTTTGCTGCATAGATGGCGGCCATCATTCCTGCCGGACCACCTCCAACTACTCCAACTCTACTCATCGACCCTACCGCTTTCTTCTGCAGTTCTTTCCTCTGCAGTTATTTCCTCTGAAGTTCTTTCTCCCAAACGTTCTCCCAAACTTTCTTTTTCAGAGTTTTCCTCCTCTGAGTGAACTTGCATTTCATGTTTGATGGGATTAAGGGCATCCCGATTATAGACTTCATATTCATCCCATATTAATTCTAAGTTTTCCAAGGTATTGATTACTGCTTTTTGGTTTCGGATAAACAGAGCCACAATGATTGCGTTAATTACACTTAAAGGAGCAACCAAAGAATCCACGATAGATGTGGTATCGCTTTTGGCAATTAAGTTACAGGAAGAATACAGATTAATGGGTGAGTGGATACTGTCGGTTAAGGTAATCACCTTTGCTTGTCGACTACTGGCAAACTCCAAGGCCTTTAAGGTACGCATAGAATACCTGGGATAACTTATCCCAATGACCACATCTTGATTACTCACACGCATCATCTGCTCAAATACTTCGCTAGAACTGTTATAATGAATCACTGCCACAGATTCACAAATCAAATTCAAATAAAGTCCCAAAAAAGATGCCAATGGGGCACAGCTTCTAAGGCCTACCACATAGATTTTCCTGGCATTTGCAATAGTATCCACCGCTTCGTTGAAAGCTTTAACATCCATCTCAGCCAAGGTGTTTTTGATTTGACGAATATCAGAACTAAGGACACTTTCTATAATCCCAGATTCGACCATTCGATCAGAAGTCACCTCCATTCGCTGAATGGAATTCAACTTGTTTCGCACCACTTCCTTTAACTCTCGTTGAAAGCCAGGATAACCTGAAAACCCTAGAGTAGTAGCAAAACGCACTACCGTAGATTCACTTACTCCAGCGACTTCGCCTAGCTTGGCCGCAGTCATAAATACTGCCTTGTCATAATTGTTCACCACAAAATCCGCAAGTCTTTTTTGACCCTTGCTAAGCTTTGCATATTTCTCTTCAATGTTCTTTAGCATATCCATGATTTGTCACCTCGTCCTTTTGAAATCGCCCAAACCTAACCTGACTGAACAAAAAGTGCGTTCTATATCTCTCTTGTTGCCACTCCTAGCCAAGCTCTTTCTTCTTCTGTCAAGTATGGTCCTATCTTTGATCCTACTTCTCTATGATAGTCATTCAGTAATTCCTTTTCATGCCCTGTCATTAAGTCTGGCTCGATGCCATCCAAATCAATAGGAGCAAAGGTGATGGTCTCGAAATACATGAACTGACCAAAAGGTGTTTTTTCCCCTTTGCGAACCACCAATTCATTCTCCAGACGAATTCCAAACTTGCCTTCTAGGTAAAAACCTGGTTCATTACTGGTTACCATATATTCTTCAAGCACTACTGGCTCATAAGCTCGCCGTCTCCAGTGAATAGAAAGGGGTGGCTCGTGTATTCCTCCAACGTGGCCCACTCCATGACCGGTTCCGTGATTATAATCCACTCCTTGTTGCCAGAATGCTTCTCTAGCAATCACATCTAAGTTCTGTCCCGTACATCCGTAGAGGAATCGAAGATTTGAAAACCTCAGCATACTTTTGGCCACAGTGGTAAAATATCTCTTCTCTTCCTGGGTGGCTTTCCCAATCACATAAGTTCTGGTAATGTCAGTACTACCATCCAAGTAATGTCCTCCAGAATCTGTAATCAGTAGGCCTTCTCCCGTAAGTAACTTATAAGAATCTTCAGAAGCAGAATAATGACAAAGGGCACCATTTTCTTGATAGGCACAAATGGGTGAGAAGCTAGTGCCAATAAATAAATCTTGTTCTTTTCTTAAGGCTTCCAGCTTTCTGGCTAAACTCAACTCATCTTCACCAGCAATGTTTGGATGGTTCTTTAGCCAGTACATGAACTTGGTATTCACCACCCCATCCTTAATGTGAGCATTGCGAGTGCTCTCTATCTCTACCTGGTTCTTTACTGCCTTCATCAACATTACAGGATTTCGTTCTTTTATCACTTTTACATCTGTTGGCAGGCTAGAATATAAGGTATAATTCACCCCTTCAGGATCCAATAGCACAATTTCATCAGAGGAGAGGTTCTTTACATCTTCGTAGATTTCGTTGTATCCTTTGATGGATATTCTTAATTTTTCGAAGTCATCAAGGATTTCTTTGTTGAACTTCTCTTTATCTGCATACAGCACTACTTCTTCTTTCGTAATCATCAAATAAGACAATACAAAAGGCACAAAGGGAATATCACTGCCTCGGATATTCAACAACCAACAGATATCATCTAGAGTAGTGAGAAGGAATACACCAGCTCCTACTTTCTCCATATGCGCTCTCACTTCTGCTAACTTGTCCCAGGCAGATTGTCCTGTGTATTTTTCCTCT
>JGI20163J15578_10001311_pt1 | contig 10281 bp, 7 predicted proteins | sample TergutCu122P1_FD_15578 | JGI IMG/M metagenome (IMG submission 15578)
CATTCCCCTCACAGAGAACACGGAGAGAGGGAAAGGGGGGTTTTCCTCTGTGACCTCTTTGCCTCTGTGAGGGATAAATCCTTAAGTTGTTGACATTACTGCTATCAGGGGGTATAAAGCGCGCTGCCCGCGCGAAACCCACAAAAAAGGAGAAAAGCATGATCACAAACAAATTATTCCCGGACGTAATGCCGGAATTTACAATTGAAAAAATTGATGAGAAGCCATTTAGCATTAAATTTGAAGAAGTCTCGGGCTTTTTCATAATCCCGAAAGTTGGCGAGAAAACAAGCTTCGCCTTTTACGACGACCCGGACAGAAAGTTTTCCGGCATGCACATGCTAACCTGTATCCGTGAAGCGGAAATACATGGCATTCCTTGCGTTCAAGTAGAGATGGAATATGACACCACAGAAGAAATATCCACCAATTTTATACGAATGACAGAAACCCATATTTCGTATGTGGCGCAAATGTACAAAAAAGATAACATATTCTACTTCGGTTCATTTTACGATGACGAATTTTTATCACGCCTGGGGGCAGGCGAAAACAACATCGGCAGGGAAATTGACCAGAAGGCCAGAGGTGTAGCGGTACTAAACGATGACGGCACATTTACCGTATCCAAAGAGAAATGCCCCGACATTTTTGGCAGGTACAAGGTACAAATTGGCCCACATGTCTACGATACGGTTGCAATTATAGAGATTGTGGACGGAAGAATGTCAATCCAGTACGTAGACCAAAATGGCCGCACAGTATTTTTCAGGCGGTATAACCGCTTTGACTGGAAGCTGGACCGCTACAAGGCACTTTGGACAGAAAAACTGCCCAACAGCGAAGTGCTGCTTATAAACGAAGAAAAATATGTACACTGGTACGATTGCATAAGCGATTACGTACTAAAATAGGAGATGATACGCCATGAATTTCGATTTTGACCAATGCAAATCTACCACCCTTGCCTACTACGACAATTGGCTTGGTATCCCCGGCTGCCTTGCAAGCGACAAAGGCAGCCAACAAATTTATACGACAGAGCGCAACAAAACACAAGTGGGGTATTCCCACCAAATGGATATGTATATCTGGGTAGAGCCGGGCCGCGTAATTATATCTTACGGTGACGGGGTTAAGTCAAAAATCCCGGCACTTGCAAACAAATTAACAGGCACCGTTACGAAAATTTCCGCCGTCTTGGAAGACTCCTTCGGCAAACTACCGACTCATGCCGTTAAATATGTCTACCAAGGGCTTCCCACGGCAAAGCAACCGGAAATAGAGCCCAAAACACTAACCTCCGCAGATTACAGCGATTATAAACGCTTTTTTCTATCCTGTTTCCCACCAAATGAAGACAGCCAAGACGACACCGCCTGGCTTCAGGAATATTTTGAAGAGATAGTACGCTTAAATTTTTGCGTCGGTGTATACACAGGCGGGCTGTTGGCAAGCTGCACAGACGCACCGTCCATGCCATACTTACCGGATAAAGTCCAGGAGATTGGAATAAATACGTTAAAACCTTACCGGGGCCGCGGTTATGCAGGTATCGTTTGCCGCAAAGCCGCGGAAAACATTATCAAAAGCGGAAGATATCCAATTTGGTCACATGGTTACGGGAATGTTGGGTCCCGGCGGCTGGCTGAAAGTATAGGTTTTGTGAAACTGGCCGATGTATTGATGTTGACTTTATAGTCCTGCTCTATCTTCACGTATTACAATCAGACAAGCAACTCAAGATGAAGTATCAGCCTGGCTTGAAAAAGATTCTTACATGAACAATGTGGTTGAATAATGGCTATTGTGATACAATTTTGAAGCCCAGAGAGCATCAGCTGTCCGGGCTTTAAAATATGCTTGACATTGACGTCACGTCAACTGATATACTTGTAGAAAATTTATATACCGCGCATGGAGGAGAAAAATGTTAAAAAGAACAATGGAAGATGTAATTAATGAAGTTTTCACGGGTGATTTACAAAGGAATGCTTTAGATTTAGCTGCCTACTTAAAGGAAAATCAATGTTCCGCTGAAGACCCCGGAAATCATATGTGGGATGCCAAATATAAAGATGAAGTCGTATGCTTTATCCATTTTGTGGTGCCTGAATATAATCCCGAATATAACTCGGAAGTCAAAGAAAACGAAAGAAACTTACTCATTTACTCTGACTTAGAACAGGGCACTTGGGTTAATTGGACTGACAGCGAAAAAAATGATGAAATTGTAGCTTATCCTGTGGATGAACGTATCAAAAAAATCGCATGGTCAAATTTGCGTACATGTACCGAAGAATGTAGCGGACCATGTAAACCAGGAATGTCTAAAAGAGTTCTTGGAAAAACCTTTAATAACCTTTGTTTTTCAGCGTTGATGTTTAGTAGCTTGGATAAAGAAACATTGGAATGTGTAAAAAGAATGATTGACGCAAAAATAAGCGATATTGTAAAGAAATCGCAAAAATAAGCATGCCTAGGAGCAACTTTCTAGAAATAATCCTTGCGAGTTAGATACAATTTAAGGAAAGGTCAGTAGTGGCGGTTTAGAGGTGTGCAAGCGGTGAGGGGGTGCATAGGCAAGAAAAAAGCCCGTGATTGTGGGCTTTTTCGAGTATTGCTCATTCTTGACAACATGATCGCTACGGCGTTTTGCTTATACACCAACGGGATTTATATTTGCATTTTCAAGCTTGCCTACGCAATCTACAAACCGCATATCATCTCTAATTAACGCATAATCATCACGTTCGCCGCTATTTAATGCCGCCAAAAGTGACTTTACGGCATTAGGACGCAACTCCGGCTTATCGTTCCAAACAAGTTTTCCGGTAAAGGGGAGCGTAACGGGCATTGCATCAGCGTCACGTAAAGCATATTCAATGGCCTTTTCAAAATTAACCAACGCTTCTTCTTTGCTGTTTAGCCGTGAATAGGCATATGCAACATTTTCATACGCATAGCTGATATTACCATCAAGAAATGATTGCATATCGTTTGTAACCAGCTTAAACAGCGAAATCAACCAGTTGTTAATTTCTATCACCTTTTCAGGTGTGTCATAATAAATTTGCGTAGACCATGATACAGCACCTTCAATATCCATCAATGAGTTGTGCAAACAGCGTTTAATCAGCTTCTCTGCGGTGGTTAAATCGCCTTTTTTAATATGAATCATGTATTCCGCATTGGCGATATTCACTTGTTCACTCGGTTTCAAACGATTGATGATTGCAAGTTCTTCGTCATACTGCTTTTTCGCAGTATACGTCATGCTTAAAATGTATTGCGCATCCTCATACTCGTTGCGGCTAAGTGAATTGTCCGGCATAGAAAGGAGTATTTTTTCCGCATCCGAAATAAGTTTCTTGTGCCTTTCATTGTCATATCTGCCATGTGTTGCGTAAACTTGCAAACGTGCAAAAGCGATTTTCAATTTATTATTATTGGGGTATCTTGCCAAGATGCCGCTTAAATATTCTACGGCTTCTTTGGATTTTCGTTCAAAATACAGCTTCATAGCTGTGTCGATATATGCTTCGATAGTTAATTCCGCCGCCATATCGTATCCAAGCAAATAATCTACCGACACTTTGAAAAATTCCGCAATCTTTGGTAACAATTCAATATCGGGATAAGCAACCCCCGTTTCCCACTTTGATACCGCCGCAACAGAAACGCCGAACGAGTTTGATAGCTGTTCCTGCGTTAAGTTCATCGCTTTTCGGAACTCACAAATATTCGCACCTATTTTCATTTCATAACCTCCCAAAATTTTATTATCGCAAGCTTGCAATAACATTGTATTAAGAAGTGATAAAGAAAACAATGGAATAATTTTCGATTTAGTGTAGCAACATTCAACTATTGGTTGAATGTTGTTTGATAAAACAAAACTGTATAATATAGATTTCCCAACGCTTCGCACACAGAGCCAAAGTGAAAAATCTAACGCGCAAACCAATTCTACCATAGCAAGCCGTCCTGCTTGGCAAGTTCGTTAATGTGAAGGTCTTTTGCAAATGAGCGTCGCCCTTAAATTTGACATTGGTCAGAATGCTTTTGATTGTGGCGGAATTCCACTTCGGTTTGCCGCCGGGGGAAGGAATGCCTTGGCTTGTTAAATGTTTGGCAATGGCATGTAGAAAGACGACTTCCACATTGTATCAATAACTTGAACTTTCTAGAGTATTACATTACTGGCATCCACCATTGTCTGCAGCTGCTCCAGGTTCCGTACACCGGTGATGGGTATCGCATCAAAGGGAAGGCTGAAGAAATAAGCCAGCGACAACTGGTGGATGTCAATATTCATTTCTGCGGACATACCGGCTAGTTTTTTGTAAGTAATCATGTTTCGAGTGGTGAGATAATCCGGGCTAACTTTCTGTGACAGCCGCTGTTTTTCTTCCGGGGATATATTTCCCATGTGGTCAATTTGCGGGTTCATTTGGTGGATTTTATAGAAAAATCCTGCTGCCGTAGAGGAATAAGGTATCGCGGGCATACGGGTATTCACATGCCAGGTATAAAAATCATCATCGTTTTGTATCATTGTGGGGTCGCCGTATTTGGGCGCGTCAGGGTCTGGGGCGGCAAGTGCCCATTGATTTTGCACGGCAGAAAACCCCTGCAAGTTGTGTTTGCGGGAATATTCCCACGCCGCTTCCATGCGATGCAGCTTAAAATTGGACGCACCGTAGTAGCGTATGTCTCCCGCGACTACAAAACGCTCCATCATATCAATAATTTCTTCTACAGGCAGGTTCTCGTCGTCCCTATGCAGCCAGTAAAAGTCAATCACATCCAGCCCCAAAGCTTGCCTGCTCTCGGCTAAGTCATCTATTATAGCGGCATGGTTAACCCGATGTGGCTCACGGCCATCTAAGCAAGGGTGTGCCCCTTTTGTAGCCACAACCATTGTGTTATAAGCATTCCTGGCCCGCAGCCATTTTCCGATAATAATTTCACTGGAATTGCCTGCCCCCGGAATCCATTTGCAATAAACATTGGCGGTATCAATAAAATTGCCGCCGGACTTTGCAAAAAAATCTAATATCTCAAAAGCTTGCGCTTCATCCAGCCCTGCACCAAAATTTGCCCCTCCAAGACAAATGTTTGATACGGTTAAATCTGTTCCGAATAACTTTTTCTTTTTCATTATGGCCTCCTAATTTCAGCTAATTTTTCCTACACTATCTTCACATTACCCGCACCCAGCAAGCCCTCCAGTTCCCTTACCAGTAAATGATTGGACGATACCCAAAAATCACGCTTCGCATTGTACCTCTTACTCTGGGATTCGTGGTAAATTACTACCGGGGTTTCGCCATGGTGGGCGGTTAGAATATCCGTAACGTCCTTTAGCTGTATTTGTCGGCCTTTAGGCACTTTTATCCAAAAGGTTTGGGTTGGGCGGGCCGGGGCTTCCGCCTTAGTTGTTTGTGAAGTACCAAGCACCGGATTAGAGCTTATATCTTCAAAGGCCACGTCTTCATAAAAGAGAATATCCTGGGCGTTTATTTTTGTGGCTTCGTCTTCCCGCATATTTACTTTGCCTTGCACAATTATTACCTGGTCTGTTTGCAAACGGCTGCCATACTTATCGTACATTTTGGAAAATACCGCAACTTCAACGGCACCGTACATATCTTCCACTGTTAGGAAACAAAAGGCTTTGTTGTCGGCCTTGGTGTACAATACTTTCTTGGCGGTAACTATGCCGCCGTATCTTACAGTGTCGCCATCCTTCATTTTTACAGTGGCAATAGGGGCGGTTTCGCCGTATTCACCGTCCGGGGGAATGTCGTCAATAGAACTATCTATTTCTGCAAAATCGTCTGCGGCGGCGTCCAACTCTGCAAAGTCCAGGCTGGTAAGGTTGGTATAACGGCGCAGGCCTTCCTCGTATTCTGCCAAGGGGTGGCCGCTTACATACATACCCATAAGTTCTTTTTCATCCTGTAATAAGAGGCGTTTTGGGAACTCATTCATATTTGGTAAAACGTCCGTCATAATTTCCTCTTCCATAGATTCATCCATGTCGAACAAAGAAAGCTGACCCGAAATGGTTCTTTTTTTTGTGTGGGCTTGTCCGTCCATTATGTTGGCATACACGGTCACATATTGGGAACGTTTACCCCCCAAAGAATCAAACGCACCGGCGCGGATTAGGCTTTCCATACATCGTTTGTTTATGTCACTGTCGGCCATGCGGCGGATAAAGTCTGTTATACCCTTAAACTTACCGTTTTTCTCCCGTTCTGCAACCAGCGCGTTTACTATGCCGCGGCCTACATTCCGTATACTGGACAGGCCAAAGCGTATACTGTTACCCGTAACGCTGAATGCTGTATGACCTTCATTTACGTCCGGCGGCAGCAGGTTTATGCCCATTTTCTTACACTCGCGGATATAGCCCGCAACTTTGTCGCTGTTGTCTATTACAGATGTCATGATAGCGGACATAAATTCCACCGGGTAGTAAAACCGCAGCCAGGCGGTTTGGTAGGTGATAAAGGAGTACGCCACACCATGAGGTTTGGGAAATGCATATGAGGCAAACGCTGTCATAGCATCAAATATTTGAGTTGCGGCTTTTTCCGGGATACCATTTTTAAGACAGCCCGGAACATTTTGGGTAGGGATTCCATAAATAAAATTTTGACGTTCGTGCGCCATTACATCTGCTTGCTTTTTACTCATGGCGCGGCGTATCAAGTCACTTCGCCCAACGCTGTAGCCTGCAAGGTCACGTACAATTTGCATTACCTGTTCTTGATAAACCATGCAGCCATATGTGGATTTTAATGCAGGCTCAAGGGATTTGTGAATATAAGTTATTTTTTGGGGGTTCCGCTTTCCTTTTATATATTGGGGGATAAAGTCCATTGGTCCCGGGCGGAAAAGTGATATGCCCGCCGTTAAGTCTTCTAAATTTTCCGGCTGCATTTCCTTCATAAGGCTTGTCATGCCGGAACTTTCAAGCTGAAACACACCGGTAGTTTTACCCTGAGAAATCATTTCGTACACTTTTGGGTCGTTATAATCCCAATTGTACATGTCTATGTCTATATTTTTGTTTCGTTTAATTTCCTCTATGGCCAAGCGGACAACAGTTAGAGTACGCAGGCCAAGGAAGTCCATTTTTAACAGGCCAAGTTCCTCAACCGTGTCCTTTGGATACTGAGTAGTCACAAGGCCGTCATTGGTATTAAGGGGAACATAATCGTCTACAGGCCGGTCGGCTATTACAACCCCTGCCGCGTGAGTGGAAGCGTGACGGGGCAAACCTTCTAAACGAAGGCTCATGTCAATTAGCTGGCGTGTCTCCGGCTCTGTATCATATGCGGCTTTTAGTTCTGGGCTCATGGTTAAGGCTTTTGTTAAAGTGGTGCCAAGGTCCGAAGGTATCATTTTGGCAATGCGGTCAACATCACCGTAGGCCATGCCAAGCGCGCGGCCAACATCACGGGTTACCGCCTTTGCCTTCATTTTCCCAAAAGTAATTATTTGTGCTGTATGGTCCGCGCCATATTTTTGTACAACGTAATCGATAACTTCCTGACGGCGTTCATAACAAAAATCTATATCAAAATCCGGCATAGAAATACGCTCTGGGTTAAGGAATCTCTCGAAAAGTAAACCAAACTTAATTGGGTCAACGTCTGTAATCCGCAGTGTATACGCAACAATGCTACCCGCGCCGGAACCGCGCCCGGGCCCTACTAAAATGCCGTTATCGTGGGCGTATTTGATAAAATCACCTACTACAAGGAAGTAATCTTCAAAGCCCATGCCGGTAATTATGCCAATTTCGTAATTTAGGCGTTCTTGGTAAAGGTGGGCATTGTCCCCATAGCGTTTCTTCAGCCCATCTTCGCATAATTCCCGCAAATATTCCGCTGCCGTTTTGCCTTCCGGCAACGGAAAAAATTTAGGAAGATGATAATTGTTAAACACTATTTCGATATTGCATCTGTCAGCTATTTTTTGGGTATTCTCCAATGCCTCTCTTGCGTGTGGGAACATGGTGTACATTTCCTGCGGGGATTTTAAGTAAAAGTCATCGGATTCAAAGCGCATTCTGTTGTCGTCGTTTACAGTTTTGCCGGTTTGCACACACAGCAAAACATCATGGGCTGTTGTATCGCTTGCATCAATATAATGTACGTCGTTGGCAACTACCAAAGGTATACCCGTCTCTTTGGATATTTGAATAAGCATTTGGTTAACCCGCTTCTGCTCTTCCATACCGTTTTCCTGCAATTCCAAGAAAAAATTGCCCTGGCCATAAATTTCGTTAAACATTAGGGCCCGTTCTTTTCCCATTTCATAACCATGGGATAACAACACCCTTGGCACAACGCCGCCCAAGCAGGCAGACATGGCAATTAAGCCCTTGTTGTATTGACGCAGTACATCCTCGTCTACACGGGGCCTGTAGTAAAATCCTTCCGTAAAGCCTATGGATACAAGTTTTATCAGGTTATGGTAGCCCTCTTCGTTTTCCGCAAGCAAAACCAGGTGCTGGGCGTTGCCATCCTCGCGCCGTTCCTTTACGTAGCGGGAAGTTGGTGCCACGTAAACTTCACAGCCCAAAATAGGCTTAATCCCGGCTTTTTTTGCGGCCTTGTAAAAATCTATCGCCCCGTACATTACACCGTGGTCGGTTATGGCAATGCTGTTCATACCCATTTCTTTTGTACGGGAAATTAACTCGTCTATTTTCGCGCTGCCGTCCAGCAGGCTGTATTCCGAGTGAACGTGCAGGTGTACAAATGGTAGTGTGTTTGCAACTGATTCCATAAGAAATACCCCTTTTGTAGTGGATTGTATAACATTATATCAGGAAAACGATAATATTTACAAATCGTACACATTTTATTCAAGAGTATGCGTTATAATTATCTCAACGTTAAAGCGGCTATACCGTTTGGAAAAAATATTTTTGGAGGTGCAGTATGGATGATTTAAACATCATAGACACAACACATACTTTTGAAGAGCCTAAACCGGCCCCGTCAAAACGTAAAGGGTACAAGTTCTTGCTTGTGCTGATGCTAATTATTGTAGGCAGCGCGACCCTTGGTTTGGGTATTGGCATTGGCAATGCCGTAGCGCAAAATTTCATACAGGAAGCGTCAGTGGAAACCGATGCAGACACCCAAGTTACAACAGTAAGGGTTAACCCTTTAACAATTCCCATAAACCCGCAAGACCCAAGCATCGCGGACATAATCCCACAGGTTAAGGACGCTGTTGTAAGTATAAATGTTTTGTCAGGCGCAAGCCGCCCGTTTGCCAGGGAAATGCCGGGCTCCGGCTCCGGTTTCATTTTCTACCAAAACGACGAGTCTGTATTTATTGCTACAAATAACCATGTAATTGAGAACGCAAATGTAATTACTATCTCGTTGGACGATAACGAAAATGTGGTTGCTCAAGTTGTAGGTACAGACCCCGGTTCCGACCTTGCGGTAATTGCCGTAGACAGGGCAGAACTTATGGAAAAAGGCGTACCGTATACCGTCGCCGCAATTGGCGACTCGGATACAATGCGCATGGGTGACACTGTTTTAGCAATTGGCAACGCCATGGGTGAAGGCCAAACCGTAACAAAGGGAATTGTTAGTGCCCTAGACCTTACAATTACAGTAGGCGACCCAAATATGAGAAACCGCCTTACCCTAGACGTAATGCAAACCGACGCGGCGGTAAACCGCGGCAACAGCGGAGGGCCGCTTCTTAACCACCATGGGGAAGTAATTGGCGTTGTTACCGCAAAAATGATGGGTTACGACATTGAAGGAATGGGATACGCCATACCAATTAACCTGGCATTTTCTGTTTTGCAAGAATTGAAAGAAACAGGCTCTGTGCGACAGCCTTTTGTAGGCATTGTGCATGACGAAATATCAGAATTTTTACGCAGCCTGTTTAACCTGCCATACTCCGGCATACTGATACGTTCCGTAATCCCGGACAGCCCTGCAGAAGCGGCAGGTCTTATGGTAAACGATATTATTGTTTACTTTAATGGCACACGTACCTACGGCCGAGAAGAATTTTTTAACGAACTGCAAGCCAACCGCCCCGGCGATGAAGTGGATATTATTGTATTCCGCGACGGGGAACGGGTTGAGCTTAAGTTAACACTTGGGATACTACAACATTAATAACGCGAATCAAGAGTTGAAATAAGCCCCAAGCAATGAAAAACGGCGAACCATGTGATAAAGTGGTTCTATGTCAAAAGAACTGGAACTAATCACATTG
>JGI20163J15578_10001312_pt1 | contig 10280 bp, 9 predicted proteins | sample TergutCu122P1_FD_15578 | JGI IMG/M metagenome (IMG submission 15578)
AGTTACTGTATTTATCCACACTTCCAGTTCTAAATCTGTGCCGTTAACGATTACATTATAAAAATGTTGTGCATTTTCCACCCGTGTTGGCTCTCCTAAAATTGCGTACACATCACTTTCAGTCATTCCCATTTCCAATTGACTGAATTTGTAATAGCCATCACCGAGCTCGCTTTCATCTGGCTCCATGCCTGTATCTTCATCATTCATCGCAATTTCTTTACCATTTGTATCAGTTACAATGTCATTCGCTTCATATGCTTCTGATTGATTGTTATCATTATTTCCACATGCTACAAGTATAATCATTAGAGTAAATGCTAATGTCAGAGATATCATTTTTTTCATTATTCTTTCTTCTCCTTCATAAATAATACGTTGATATAAAATTTGTTGAATTATCAACACTACCATGATATCACAATTGAAAAATAAATCATAGAACGAAATATCGGTGATAACCTTTACAATAAGTTCTAATTAGGAATTCTATTTAATATTTTTCGCTTCCACCCTTACTTTTTCCCCCTTCTCAGTGACTACTACTTGAGGAGTTTTTTTGTTTCAGAAAGGTTTTCTCCTTTAGGGGGTTAACATCTCGCATTCTCAGCACCTATAAAGCAGAGGGAGAAATAAATCTCATGAATGAAATAAAAAACGGAAAACGTCATAAAATATCAACGTTTCCCGTACTTTTCTAAGGATGCGGAGGAAGGGACTTGAACCCTCACGAGCATATTGCCCACAAGATCCTTAGTCTTGCTCGTCTGCCAGTTCCGACACCTCCGCCTGGTCAATTTAATAACCAGTTATCACTATACCGTTTTTTATGATTGGTTGTCAATAGCTCATGGCTAATTAGGTGTGGTTTCTCACTCTTTACTCTTTGCCTTTTAAGCTATCCCAATCTATTGCATCGGAAATAGATGGTGTATTAGAATCGCTATCTTCTGTATTGTTTCTATTGCTTTCTATTATTCTATCAACTCTTTCATCCATACACTCGAATTCTCGTGTTACAGATATGCTGGAGTGATTCTCCTCTACATAGTTAAACAAAGCGGTTGCTATGTCGAAATGACTCAGAGGAGTTGCTCTATTTTGTGCTGTGTTCTCGACAATTAAGGCTGATGTAGCATCACCATTTTTTCTAGTTAGTCTTACACCTAGTACATGTTTGTATCTTGTGGCATGACGAGAGCCAATACTTCGAGACATTGTAAATGCACTTAACGACAACACGTCACTCCATGGCGCCACAGCTGAATTGGTGCCATCTCCAAATAGGAAATACTCATCATCTACTCGAAGTGCTTTGGTAATTTGCACACCATTTTTCCATGTTCTTTCAAGTCGATCCATAGTTAATATAGGGTTTGGTGATTGTTCAACAAAAACCTTGATATTTCTTATATAACTTCCTTGTGATACATTGGCCCATCCAAGCACCGCAGAATACGTCATTACTAAACCCAGTGCAACCCCAAGAACTAAAAATGCAGGGCCACTAAAGCCGAAGTCATCCCAAGCTCTAAGCGCAAGAGTTACTAATGTACATGCAAATGCAGATAATGTAAATCTTACTGCTTTATTAACACTCTTTTTCCTAAGTTCCTTTTTCATAATTAGTCCTCTAATGCAAAAACACAAAAAGCATCTGCTTCATATTCAAATTTTCTAGAAAGGATATTTTACTAGGGTAAAATTACTTATCCACACCTGGTAATTTTGCAAACCCTTCTTCCATAGCCTCATCAGTGGGGATACAATTGTCTAGATCGTTATTGTGATATTTTTCATATGCCGACATATCAAAATACCCTGTTCCTGTTAGTCCGAATAAAATTGTTTTCTCCTCACCTGTTTCTCTACATCTAATTGCTTCATCAATAGCAACCTTTATAGCATGGCTACTTTCAGGGGCTGGCAAGGTACCTTCTGCCCTAGCAAATATTTCCGCTGCCTCAAAAACCTCTGATTGCAAAGCGGATCTAGCTTCAATTAATCCGTCAGCATAAAGCTGTGACAGTGTGGAGCTCATGCCATGATAGCGTAAACCTCCTGCGTGATTTGGTGGCGGAATAAACTGGCTACCCACTGTATACATTTTAGCAAGGGGGCATACTTGACCTGTATCACAAAAGTCATAGGCATACACTCCTCTAGTTAAACTTGGACAGGAGGCTGGCTCTACAGCAATAAACTGATAGTCATTCTCTCCCCTTAGCTTCTCTCCCATAAATGGTGCAATCAACCCTCCTAGATTTGAACCTCCCCCTGCGCATCCGATAATAATGTCAGGCTTAATATTGTACTTTTCAAGTGCTCCCTTAGCTTCTAGGCCAATGATTGATTGATGAAGTAGTACTTGATTTAATACACTTCCTAGTACATAGCGATAATCCTCTTGCTTTACAGATGCTTCAACAGCTTCTGAAATTGCACAGCCTAAGCTACCTGTAGTGCCTGGGTGGTCGGCTAACATTTTCTTTCCAATCTCTGTAGTCATAGATGGAGACGGTGTCACACTAGCCCCATAAGTACGCATAACCTCTCGACGACCTGGCTTTTGTTCGTAAGAAACCTTTACCATGTATACCTGGCAGTCTAAATCAAAGTACGCACATGCCATTGAAAGCGCTGTTCCCCATTGACCAGCTCCAGTTTCAGTTGTTACCCCTTTTAATCCTTGCTCCTTAGCATAATATGCCTGGGCAATGGCTGAATTTAATTTATGGCTACCACTGGTATTATTTCCTTCAAACTTATAATAAATCTTGGCAGGAGTTTGCAGCTTTTCTTCTAAGTAGTAGGCTCTTACCAAAGGCGAAGGGCGATACATTTTATAAAAGTTACGGATTTTCTCAGGAATTTCAATATAAGCATTCTCTCTATCTAGCTCTTGTTTTACTAACTCCTTACAAAAGACTCCCTCTAATTCCTCTGGGGTCATTGGCTCCAATGTTCCCGGATTTAATAGAGGTGCTGGCTTTGTCTTCATATCTGCAGTAAGGTTGTACCAACTCTTTGGCAATTCATGTTCCTCTAGAAATATTTTGTAGGGTTCTTCTTTTACTTTCATCATTTTAGTTACCTTTCCTTTCATGATATGTTTATCAAACTCAGTGCTACGTTGACATTACAAAGTCATATTTTTTCGAGTTTCCCTTTAAGATCGAGTAGGAGGCGTTCTTTAGCCTCTCTACTCGCTGTGCCAGGGCGATATCACCTATGTCGAAACGGGATTCACTCCCGTGTAGGCATGCTCAGGTGATTCACTTCATTATCGCCCTGTGTACGTCAAAAAAATCCTTGACAAAGATAATGTCTTTGCCAAGGACGAATTTGTTTATCCGCGGTACCACCTTGATTCACAGGTTATCACTAACCTATACACTTAATAGAGTACTAATATACTCTCCGCAACTAACGTGTGCTTTACGTCATGAAGTACTAAGCATTTGTTGCTTTGCTTTTGTTCACACCCTCAGCAGCCCATTTAATAAGTTGCATCTCTATTCGGCTCTCAGCTACCCGAACTCTCTGTAAGCGCATTTCTTATTTTTATTTCTGCGTCAACGGTTTATCAATATTTAATTAGAGAGTATTATGTCATAAATCATTTTCCCTGTCAAGAAAAAATGAATAAGTTTTCTTTTAAGCAATTTTAGCTTTTGCTTGCTCTGCTAGTGTAGCGAACCCATCTTTATCATTTACAGCTATTTCAGCTAACATTTTTCTATTCATAGAAATATCAGCTAACTTTAAACCGTGCATAAACTTGCTGTAAGAAAGTCCGTTTAATCTTGCTGCTGCATTAATTCTAACAATCCATAATTGACGCATTTGACGTTTACGTTGCTTTCTACCTGCATAAGAAGTAGCCAATGCTCTAATTACTGATTGCTTTGCAACTTTAAATTGTTTTGAACGTGAACCTCTATAACCTTTTGCTAATTTTAATATTTTTTTATGTCTTTTTCTGGCAGCTACTCCGCCTTTAACTCTTGCCATCTCTTAACTCCTCCTTTTTAAGCCTTCTACAGATATGGTAATACTTTCTTCATGTTCTTAACATTACTTTCATCTGTCATAGCTGGTAATCTAAGGTTTCTCTTTCTCTTTGCAGATTTCTTTGTTAAGATGTGACGTTTGTAAGCTTTGCTTCTTTTTAATTTACCTGTTCCAGTTAACTTAAAGCGCTTTGCAGCAGCTCTTTTTGTTTTTACTTTTGGCATTGTTAATCCTCCTAAAAATTCTGATTGCGCAAGGGTCCCTAACGCTTTTCAGTTAAAATCATAGTCATGCTTCTGCCTTCCATCTTTGCAGGCTTTTCAACATCTGCAACATCCACTAGCAATTCTGCAAACTCATCCAAGATGCGCTTGCTATGTTGCACATGGGCCATTTCCCTACCTCTAAAACGCAATGTCACCTTAACTTTATTACCTTTAGTAATAAACTTCTTGGCATTAGTAATCTTAGTATTCATATCGTTAGTGCTGATATTTGGCGATAAACGAATTTCTTTGATTTCAACAATTTTTTGTTTCTTCTTTGCCTCCTTTTCCTTTCTAGCCAATTCGTACTTGTACTTACCATAATCAATAATTTTGCATACGGGTGGCTTAGCTGTAGGAGCAACTTTAACTAAGTCAAGTTCTGCCGCTTGTGCATGTCTTAAAGCCTCACTTGTGGGCATGATACCTAACTGTTCTCCATCTACACCAATAAGGCGAACTTCCTTGTCCCTTATTCGTTGATTAATCATTAAATCGTTAATTGTCGTATACCTCCGTGGAATTTAAAATAATCTAAGGTTGCATTTTAACATAGTGGAATGGATTTACTTAAAATAAGCATTTTAATAAATACTCTTTCAAGTAAAAAGGTTGAGCAGATTCATAATCCACTCAACCGAAAAAACATATATCATAAACGATAATATGATGTCATCAATCTTAACCAATAGTCACCCCTTTGTGCTATGGTGAGAGTGGATACTCTACTTTCTTTATGCATAACGCAATTAGAAGCGTAACATACTTTCTATAGTGTGTCAACGATTTTTTGCTGTTTACACACATTTTCCTGCATTATTATTTATCGTTTATCACCCATAGCAAAGACAGCTATTAGCCCTGCACCTGTGTGACTTCCTATAACTGAGCCAAGAGGATTAATTAACACATTAGATACACCTGTTTTCTCTTGGATAAGCTGTTTTACATATTCTGCATCCTCTAGGCAATCACCATGTGTGACCATAACCTCGTCATTTTCTACGCCTTTCATTCGCTCAGCCAAAAGATCAACCGCTTTATTTAGAGCTTTTTTACGGCCTCTTTCTTTGCCAATAGGCTTTAGACCTCCCTCATCATCCATATGTAAGAGAGGCTTGATTTTCACTAAACCACCAACCGTAGCCGCAGTTTTAGAAACCCGGCCTCCACGGTGCAAATGATCCAAGTCATCAGCTACAACAAAGTGGCACACCTTTAGCTTATTATCTTCAGCCCACTTGGCAACCTCTTCTATGGTTTTACCTTCGTTTTTAAGTTTTAACATTTTCTTAAGTAGTAGACCACCGCCCATGCTTGCACATAAGCTGTCAATCACATAAATCTTCGCATCTGGATACTCTTCTTTTAATTCTTCTACAGCCAGGCAAATCATATTGTGAGTTCCGCTTAAACCTGATGAAAAAGAAAGGTGTAACACATCATTTCCATCTTCCAACAAAGGTTTTAGTGATTCTTTTGCCTCTTCAGGATTAACTTGACTAGTAGTAGGCATAGCACCTGCTCTTAATTTATCAAAAAACTCCTTTGGGGTGATTTTACCGTCATAGTCTTTGTAAATTACACCCTCTAATGTATAAGTAATAGGCATAATGGAAATATTATTTTCATCCAACCACTCTTTGGGCATATCTACCGTACTGTTTGTACTTAATACAAAATCTTTCATTCTTACCTCCTAAGTTGCTTATATTATTAGCGCAAAGAATGGTACTTCTTTTCCTCACTGTTTGATATTATATCACGAATTCAATAAAAATACACCCTAAAAATATTTTATTTTAAAATATTTTGATTTTCAAAGTATTTTTCCTTCCGTAGTGCTTCCAAATCCACCATTTCTAACATCTTCCACACAATCATCAAAGGTAATACCATACTCCATGAAAATCCCTTGGATAAACCCAGCTCCCTTGGGTACATTCACCTTATTTCCTTCCTTGCTATCATTAGTAATTTTAGCAAAAATGTGCCCCTCATTTTCCGAATAAAAATAATCACTGTCAATTATTCCAACTGTATTGTTTAGTTGCAATCTAAATTTAAATCCTAGTCCACTTCTAGGATAACACTTTAGTACCCAGCCATCTTCAATAGATACTCTTATTCCTGTAGGAATCAACATACTTTCACCAGGGTTTAAGTTAATTTCAACTGGCGCAAAAAAGTCATATCCAGCTGATCCAACGGTTGCTCTTTTTGGAAGTTTAATCTCGCTGTAAATCTCATCAACTTCTCCATTGCTTGCATTTGTAAAACAATTACTCCAGTCCTTTAGAAACTGGGCCTGACTTACTTTATGAAACTGTGCAACTTTTCTCATATTGTCCTCTATTCTAATTTATTCTTTTCTAGGTGAACCGCACTTAACAACCTCTTACACAAATTATCAAGCTTGAAAGACCCCGCTAAAGAATTCAAGTACGCCGTGGCGTACTTGGGCGAGATTTGCGTAAGATACCATAGATCCTCAAAGAGAGTCAACAAGTTGACAGTTACTCCGAATCCGCTTACGCTACTTCCTCGTAACAATAAGGGATTTCCCCGTCATTTCTTTTGGTTGCTCTATTTCCAACAGCTCCAAAAGAGTTGGTGCTATATCCGCTAATGTACCACCCTCTCTTAATGCTAAGCTAGGATTTGCATTTACTAATAAAAATGGCACCTGATTTGTTGAGTGAGCAGTAAATGGCTCTCCTGTTTCTTCATCTATCATTTGCTCTGCATTACCATGATCTGCACAAATAAACATCTGTCCATCCACTTCTTTTACTGCTTCTACTGCCCTACCAATACATTCATCCACTGCCTCAATTGCTTTAACAGCCGCTTCCATAACCCCTGTATGACCGACCATGTCAGGATTAGCATAATTTATAATAATGGCGTCATACTTAGAGGACTTAATTGCTTCTACCAGCTTATCACTAACTTCATAGGCGCTCATCTCGGGTTGCAAATCATAGGTTGCCACTTTAGGAGAATCTACTAATATTCTATCTTCTCCTTTTGTAGGCTTCTCAGTCCCTCCATTAAAGAAAAACGTTACATGAGCATATTTTTCAGTTTCAGCTATTCTTGCCTGATTAAGCCCATTATAAGATAACACCTCACCAAAAGTATAAGTAATATCTTCTTTTACAAATGCAACTTCCTTGTTTTTGATAGTTATGTCATAATCCGTAAAACACACAAAGGTTGTTTTAATCCTTGGCCCTCTATCAAAGCCATGAAAATCATCATCGCAAAATGTTCTGGAAATCTCCCTAGCTCTGTCAGGTCGAAAGTTAAAGAATATTATAGAATCATTATCTTTAACAGTTGCAACAGGCTTCCCATCATATTTCGTTACCACCGTCGGAATAACAAATTCGTCGGTTTCTCCTCTTTCATATGCAGCCATGATACCTGACGAACCTGAAGTTGTATGTTTTCCTTCTCCATAGACTAAAGTCCTATAGGCTTTTTCAACTCTTTCCCAGCGATTATCTCTATCCATTGCATAGTAGCGCCCCATAACAGTAGCAACTTCTCCAATGCCAAGTTCCTTCATTTTTGCTTCTAATTCCTCAACATAATCTTTTCCTGATGAGGGCGGAGTATCTCTCCCATCTAAAAAGCAATGAACATATAGGTTCTTGATTCCTTGCTTTTTGCTTAATTCCAATAAGCCAAAAATATGCTCAATATGACTGTGAACCCCACCATCAGAAACTAAGCCAAACAAGTGTAAGTCCGAGTTGTTTTCTTTAACATTATTGCAAGCAGCTAACAAAGCTTCATTTTCAAAAAAGTCTCCATCTTCAATGGACTTTGTGATTTTGGTTAAATCTTGATATACAATTCTTCCAGCACCAATATTAAGATGCCCAACTTCAGAATTGCCCATCTGCCCATCAGGAAGCCCCACAGATAGTCCACTTGCATATCCTTTAGCAAAGGGGTAATCTTTAATTAGTCCATCCATAACAGGGGTGTTAGCTTTACTAATGGCATTCCCTGCAACATTGTCACTTAAACCATATCCATCCAAAATCATTAGCACCGTTGGCTTTTTCACACTCATTTAATATTCCTCCTAGAATCTATATTAATTTGCTATCTAAACATCTAGTTTTGGCGCAAGCTTCATAGCATGAGAATAAAATTCCTTAGCGAATTTATACTGTATCATAGCGTATTCCCCTTGGTCATCTCCCATAACTCTTTTGTACTCGCTCCACACAGTCCACAAAAAGCCACCTAATGCGGTGTAACTGTATACTTTAAACCTTGATAAATCACTAACATCGCCATCAAAGTATATATCAATTACCTTATCAATTTTAGCTTTATCATAATAAGCGAAAATCCCAAACATTGCTATATCAAAATGAATGTCGCACATCCCAGCATACTCCCAGTCAATTAGATAAGTCTTCTCATCAACAAACATGAAATTCGCATATACGGCGTCGTTATGACATAGGCATCTATCTTCTGGTAGCTTTCCTAAAATGTCCAAAAGCTCCATCATCTTATTTCTTGTTTTGTCATAGTCTGTAAATTGAGAAGGGGAATTTCTAAGTTTTTCAAACCATTCTATTTTTTCAAGCAGGTTAAAAGAATGATCAACTTCCAGTTCCATGTCATGAAGTTTTTTCAAATGCTTAATGCAAATTTCAACCTCTTCAAAGTTCTCTGGATCACAATTTCTAGATTCTTCCCAATACTCAGTTATTTTATAACCTTCCTCTGGAGAAATATAGGTAACAAGGTCGGTAATCCCTTTACCCTTTAGAGTTTCGTAAATATTAAATTCTTGCTGTCGATTGATTATCTCATTGCTTCCCTCTCCTGGTATTCGCAGCAAATAAGGTTTTCCATCCACAGAAAAGCGCATATGACGATTGGTCATTCCTTTAAACAGGCCAGATATATCCGTTACTTCCTCATCAGTAATTCCAAACATTTCACATATATACTTAATACGTTTTGATTGTAGGTTTTGAGATTCACTATCAAGTTCTCTTAATTCATCATATGTTTTGACAGCATAAGCAGACTGGCCTGTCATGATTCTGGCATAAGCTATCATTTTTTGCCCGTCTAGTAGCGCTCTTTCCCAAATCCTACGATTATATTTACGTTTACTATTTAATTTCTTTAGCCGAGTACGAACACCCTTTGCATCCTTTTCAAGAAGGTAGCATAATCCCACCATTGAATTTCCGCCAATTTCATCCTCTGTATACACCAGCTCCATTTTTCGGTTAACTCGAACAAAACTGTCATCATCTACATACTCTGAAACTGCATACCATGAAAAGAATTCATTTTCATGAAATGGATTACGGGAAAACCATACATTACTAGAAATTATATAGCAATTAGATAATTTGTCTTCGGCTAAATATAGAGAATACAAAGTGTCTCTATTGGCATACTCCAAGTTATAGATTAACTCTACATTATACTTGTCAGTTAAATATTCGAATCTCTCCATCATATGGCCTACAACAATATATATCTCCGTTATACCAACCTCATGAAGTTGCTCAATGATGTTTTCCACTAATGGCTTGGAGTTTACTTGTAATAACCCTTTAGGAATCATGTTAATAGGAGTCATTCTAAGTCCAAGACCAGCCGCCAAAATAACTGCTCGTTTTGGTTTAGACGCCGCCATATATTCCTTTGTTTTATCTGTAATTCTATGGTTACTATCGAGATATCCTCTTTCAGTAAGCTTTCTTAATGATGAACTTATTAATCCAAGAGAATATCCCGTTCGTTGAACAATGTCTCTAAAGTTACCATGTCCATGTGTTGCAATAACCGCTAATATAACCCAGTCTCGTTTGTTCATAAGTATCCACACTCTCCTGTTCATGAAATTTAAAATCCACTTTTTAAAGAATAACTCATGAAAGAAGCCTTGTCAACTTTTGCTTTGAAATGTGCTTATTTAGAGTCCAATCTAATGATTCACTATCTTCC
>JGI20163J15578_10001314_pt1 | contig 10274 bp, 7 predicted proteins | sample TergutCu122P1_FD_15578 | JGI IMG/M metagenome (IMG submission 15578)
AGGGCTAATATTAATGTTTGAATACAAACTTGGCATCATATGGTTTTGGTAATTATTGGCAAATTGAGAGTAGATACCACCACCGTTATTAATTGCGTGGTTGTTTCGGATATGTCCATTTTCTATAACAGCCATGGCAAATGAAGAAGTAGATATAAAAATACCTCCTCCATCGTTTGCTTGATTGCCTTGGAGCATTCCATCTTGCATAGTAAAAGTTCCTTCTCCAGAAATTGAAACTCCACCGCCTCTAGTTGCTGTATTTGCATCGCTTGGATTTGATCCTCCGATAATACCGCCATTCATATTGAACTCTGAACCGATTGAAGGTATACCGGTAGTTGAAATATGAACTCCGCCTCCATTACCCTGAGCATTAATACCGGCAGCCTGATTGCTACGAATTAAACCGTCATTCATAGTAAAAATTCCTCTGCCGGTAACAGCCACTCCACCACCATTGCTTCCTGCAATATTCCCTTCTATCACACCATCATTCATGGTGAATGTACTGCCAAGATGTTGAACGCCACCCCTCCACCTTGAAATGTTGATTGATTATTGCGAATGATACCGCCTTCCATGATAAATAAACCACGACTGGTAACAGACACTCCACCGCCAATACCTGCCGTATTACCTTCAATAATACCACCATTCATGGTAAAAGTGCCACCAGTGACATCTACGCCTCCACCAGCCATCGAGTTACTATTAATAATACCGCTTCCTTCTTCCATAATTAAATGTCCGCCAGAATGTATATTTATACCTCCGCGACTTTGATTGGCAGCACCGTCGCCACTTAAAATAACATTTTGCAAAGTTAATGTGCCACTTACGGAAAAGTGCAATGAATTATTTATTTGACGTGTATAAGTAAACACATTATCCCCATAGCTTGTAAGAATAATATTAACCCCTTCAGGTATTAATATTGCACCTCCTGCTGTTAAGCTAAATGGTGCTGCAAATCCCTGTAACAAAGGCATACCATAGGTTATTTGTTTGTCACCATATTCATCGAGATAACTACCTTGCATTAAAGTAATATTTTCATAACCCACAAAACCTTCGGACCTTGCTATTGAGTTATCTATCAATCCAGTGAGTGAATCATTAAAGTCTTGCATCATTTGAATAGTATATTGTTCTGTATAGCCTCGAGAAACGATAGTTTGTACTGCCGATACCAATTCTGCATGATTCCAGACTTGAAAGAAAGAGCTCGTAATATCTAAAACATTATCCTCAGGCTCAGAGGTTACAGATAAATTAAATTGAGAAAAAGGCTGCTCTGCCAACTCTTTACTATAGTCCACATTTGAAATGCGATTTCCCTCAGCAAAATGTTGCACAAGAAGTTCCGGTTGACCTACAACACCTTCTGCACGAAATTCATAAGCACCCGGTTGAAGCACATATTGATATCGCTGAGAAACCTCATCTATAAGCCATCTATAACCAATCCTTTCCATATTTCTGGCATTATCGGATCTGTATAATGCATTACCTATAACGATAATTTCGTTACCTGTAGCACCAAAACCAACATATCCCCTTGCCGATGACTCAAAAATACTAACGTTAGCCATACCTTGAATCGATATAGATACGGCATTACCTTCCAGTTCCCATGTAGTTAATGCTTGAGCATCACAAAATGCCAGGACATTTTCTAGCGTGAAGTTAGCAGGCAAAGATGCCATAAATGCCTGTCCATTCTGTGCCCAAGCAACTACCCAGCCGTCCGGTTCACGAGTATCATGTCTTACCCATTCTGATATGAAATAATCCACACCATTGCGTTGTATTATATATTCGGCTATGGCTCCACGCCCAAAGAAATCGGTTGTTGCATTTGCAGCCGATATGGAACGTGACCATATGAAATTTGCAGGATTACCTGCCGTATCACTGTGGAGAAACGCTATAGCATCAGAAGATCGAACATTTATACCATACATTTCAAAACCAGACCTTACATTGCTTGGCATATAAAGCCCTCTAACTCCGCTTAAAATATCAAAACTCCTGACATCAATAATATATGAATCGGGTACTGTTCTTCCCATTACAGCAAACTCACTGAATTTAGCCATGCCAGTTGCTTGTAAAAGTTCATCTATATCAGAATATCGTAAAGGTGCTTCACTTGCAGAAACAAGCAAACCAGCACAATATTCATCCAAACAACTATCCTTAGCAACGGCGTAATAGCTATTGCTATTACCAGCTAAAAGGAGCAATGTTAATACAATTAAAGAGCTTAATAGCATTAATAAACGTTTATTTTTACACATATTTTAAACCTCCAAAAATTATTAGTAAACAAAGGTTAATAATATCTGATAACCTCAATCGTTCTTGTGACAGGATTCCAGCTTACATCAGCGTCCAAGCTTTCTGCAACGAAACGCAAAGGAACCATAGTGCGACCATCAATAATCTGTGCCGGAACATCCATTTCACCAGTCAATTCACCAACTACAAGAGATACCTCTTGACCATTGAGTATAATTGCTATTGTCTGTGCCATTTCATCCCATTTTACGTGGGCACCCAATTTTTCAGCAATAAAACGAACAGGTATCAAGGTGCGACCTTCTTGAAGCAGTGGTGATACGTTCATAGTTAACACTGTTCCATGAATCAAATCAGTAATGATAGGCGAATCAAGTGTTAAGATCAGCCTTCGCATATTTTGTTCCAAACGCAAAGTTTGTTCTAATGCCAACCCATCAATCGTTAGTATAAATTGATTTACCGGCTGCCCAGAAAACTTTTCTGTGTAATCTTTACTTGATACAATTTCATGATCAACGAAATGTCTTACAAGCAAACCTTGTTCACCTATAACACCTTCAGCATTGAAAGTATATATTCCCGGCTTAAGCACATATTGATATCTATGCAAACTCTCTAGATTTATCCACCATTCCTCGTTTATCGGCCAACGATAGCCTATTTTGTCTCTTGTTCCATCATCATTAAGTCTGTACAACATATAAATCTCTCGGTGAGTCTGAAAGGGTCCGAAATCAAATCTTTCCATAATTATTTCACTATCTTTAGCATCAAAAACATTAATATTTTCCATACCCTGAATAGACACCGATACGGCATTGCCCTGAATCTCCCAAGTAATTAGCGGAACAGCAGTAAGGAAAGCATCAAGTTTCTCTTCACAAAAGTTTTCATCTTCAATAAGGCTTCTGGGAACTCTAGCACTAAATATCTGCCCATGCTGTCCCCACTGAAACTCATAATCATGGATGTGCTGAACCCTAATAAGAGGCAATGTTTCTTTATCAGCTTGTTGATGAAGAAACCAAGAAAAGTCCACTGCTTCATTCCCTCTAATATACCAGAGAATTAAGGGAGGTAGGTCAGAAGCATACACACGACCTAAAAACCCCTGACCAGAAATATTAGAAGCAGGTGTTATTAAGCTTAATACTATTTGAAAAAGATCAAAATCTTGCCAGACAGCATACGGTACATAGAATTCTTTTATTTCTCTCAAATTTTTAGATAAAGCAGATAAAACACCATCATCTTGTAATTCTATAAACTTTTCCATAGCAATAATTATCAAAAATTCCTCCATACTTTCAATAATACTGTACGTCCAAAAAAACATCTTATAATCTTCACCCTGCAAAACATCATCTGCATAGCCAGCACCAGGCAAAAGAAATAAAAACATTATAAAAAGAATTGTTATTACTAACAAGCTTAATAATTTATTTTTTTTGATCATATCTAATACCTCCTATCAGTGCAATCCTCGCCTAGTAAGAATAGCAACTCTGCATCTATTACACCATACATTATGGACGTCTTGTCGAACATCATACCAACCTGCAGCCATAATACAAGTAGTTTCACAAGGATTACGATCGAATGGATTAAAACCAGAATCATAAGCTCCATAGTTGTGTGACCATTCATGCTGCGTAACACGTATTGCAGTCCAAAAAGCATCCGAAATAGGATTACCGTCACAATCTTGCTGTACAGCACTGCTGGTAACAATTGATTTATTTCCTCTCATTGTAGCAAGTCCAAGAACTGGGCCACATAGATATCTCCCCCCATGACAAGCTAGCCCTGCAAAATACATGGTATGTATACCTTGGTTAGAAGAGGAAGGGAAAAGTACATCATGAAGCATATGGTGTGCACTTGAATGATGTTGAAGACAAGCAGTGGGAAGGTTGTTTCTCGTTACTAGTGTTGCACAATTAGGAGTTCTGCAAAGAAAATCAGGACCAACCATGGTAGGCGAGTTACAATCACCTTTAGCTGATGATAAACCTACTATATTTGTCGATATATTCATTCTTATACCAAAAGTTCGATCAAAAGAAAGTGCTGCTCCTTGAGCAATATTACGCAAATCCCTTGTGTCAGTTTGAAATCTATCATAATACAAGTTTACATTGACAGGAACATGATTAGTCCATCCTATAGACTGCCAGTGTGCATATAACGTGATATTGCCCGGGGTATTTATAACAACACCTCGCTGACCTGCTCGAAAATCAGGTTCTGGGTTTGCAAGATTATTGATAGTACTCCATCCTGCTAATATAAAACCCGGTCTATGTAAGTTACCTCTATTGTCTGCAATATTAAATGGCAAACCAATATAACGAGGATTTTCATTCGGTGGTAAAGATCCTGTTGTATTAAGAGCATTATTTGCATATGTAATAGTAAATGTTGTCAAAGCTTGCTCCACAGAAAACTCTCTTGTAGACCAACTAGTTCGGTTGCCTATTGTTGCAGATACAGCAACCCTATATTGATGTCCGGCCGTAAGAAGATTTTGGTTTATCAGAAAACTAGTTCCATTAACCAGTTGATTGTCAATTAATGGCGGGCCTGTAGCACCTGTGGTTAGATTCCGTAATGATATATTATATCTGGCACTAGGAACTGCATTCCAAGTGACAGTCAAATTCTGCATAGGCATTTGTAAACCATCACGTATCGGATTTGTTATTGTCGGTTCTGGTAAAGCCATGGGTCCAACTACTCCACCAATCCTTTGCTGAATAACACCTCTATCTCTGGCAGATACCATAGCAAAAACATCACGACCGGAAAAATCGCTCAATCTTGTTACAAACATATTGAATCTATCTATATCGCTTCTTGGAAGTTGATTTGCTGACAACCCATTAAAATGCCGAAATGTCTGTCTAAAAGGCTCCCAGCCGATTTGACGTGTATGTCCACGAAAATAGCTGAAAGACCCAGAGCGAAGTTAAAATCATTACCTGCATGAAATCCTGCACGGCTATTATAACCCCACATATCATGTTCTCTGAAAAAGTTGGCATAAGCATTGCCTATAAAATATTGTTCCATGTCTTCTCGATAAAGCCTTACACCAGGTACAGTATCAGCTACATAGAACGTTTTGAAATAAGCAAAAAATTCTTGATCAAATTCCCAAATAGTAAAACTTCTTTCTTTTGGTATAGTATATTGCTCACACTACATAACGTAAGTCGATTAATTTTATGGTTTTATTCCCTGCTTTGCAATGCATTGACATACATTACAATAAATTGGTATTATTGTAATGTGTTTTAATATGTATAATTAAATGCACTTTAATATATGTATTTATTTTTGTCAAGATGTTTTTCTGTTATTTTTTAAAAGTAAAGATATTCATTAAATTCCCTCAGCTTTTTTGCCTATTCTCTATTAAATTTTACTTGCCGATTCACTGTGGGATTTATTTTGAGAATTAACCCTATTCACAAGATATACTAAATAATGATAAACTTAAAGCATAATAAGAATTCCCAGCAAATAAATAAAAGAAAGAGAGCTGTCACTTATGACACCTATTATTACTTTTGATTATAAAAATGCAAAAAACTTTATTGAAAATCATGAAATAGAAAATATGCAAAGCCAAGTAACTGCTGCCCATGATCTGCTTCATAACCAAAAAGGGCCCGGCAGCGAATATACAGGATGGCTGAATCTACCAAATAATTTTGATAAAAACGAATATGAAAAAATTAAGAGAGTCGCTAAAAAAATCAGCAATAAGGTTGAGGTCTTTATTGTTATAGGCATCGGTGGTTCTTATATTGGTGCTAAGTCTGCAATAGAAATGCTTAAAAATTCTTTTTATAATCAACTTTCGAAAAACCGTCCCGGTACTCCTGAGATTTATTTTGCCGGAAACAATATCAGCTCCACTTACCTTGCAAGACTTGTGGAATTAGTCAAAGATCGAGACTTTGCCATCAATGTTGTATCTAAATCAGGTACTACTCTTGAGCCTGCTCTTGCATTCAGAGTATTTAGGAAGCTGATTGAAAACAAATATGGTCTGAAGGAAGCAAAGGAAAGAATAATTGCTACTACCGACAAATCAAAAGGTGCTTTGAAAAAATTAGCAGAAGAACAGGGTTATGAAACCTTTACTGTTCCAGATGATGTAGGAGGGCGTTACTCTGTACTAACAGCAGTTGGGCTTTTCCCTATGGCAGTTGCCGGTATAGATATAGATGACATTATGTCCGGAGCAACAAAAGCCTATGATGATTACAATAATAACATTTTTGCAGAAAACCCATGTTACCAATATGCTGCCATTAGAAATATTCTTTACGCTAAAGGTAAAACTATTGAACTACTGGTAAATTACGAACCTGATCTTATTTCTTTTGCAGAATGGTGGAAACAGCTTTTTGGAGAAAGTGAAGGCAAGGATAATAAAGGCATCTTTCCTGCCAGTGTCAGTTTTTCTACAGATCTTCACTCTCTTGGTCAGTACATTCAAGATGGCAGACGTGATCTTTTCGCTACAACAATATGGGTAGAAAAACCACCTGTAAACATAGAAATAAAAGCAATTGACGGTGATATTGACGGACTTAACTTCCTTGCGGGAAAAACAATTCATCATATAAATGAAAAAACCTGTCAAGGTACAATTATGGCACATACCGAAGGAGGAGTTCCTAACCTAAAAATAAATATACCTGATCTCACCCCTAATACATACGGGCAGCTAGTATATTTCTTTAAGAAGGCGTGTGTAATAAGCGGCTACATTTTAGGTGTAAATCCTTTCGATCAACCGGGTGTAGAAGCATACAAAAAAAATATGTTTGCTTTATTGAATAAAAAATATTGACAACACAAATTACTGTAATATACAATGTCTAAGGTGGATTTAAATTAAATATAACTTGTTAGGTGAGGCTCCTAAAAGAACACAGGCTACTGCCCTGAAATGTCGAGAGACACTAAAGGGTATAACAGGCACAGTCGGATTAAGGCTTGCTTAATGTAGCTGTTTTGGATGATGTTTTTATAAGCAAAAATCATTTCATCTGAAATCTACGTCTTTTAGTGCTAAAGCTCATACGAGGGGTTGCAGTTATGTGCATCCGGATACAATTTAATGTCACAATTTTTATTTTGTGCATTGATTATATGTATCTACGATTATTCACATTTTAAATTACAACCCTTTGAAGGTTGTTTTTTTATTACCCTAATGAAAACTTGCCTCACTCATACATAAAAGGGGATGATTATATGGACCCGGACAGTACTTATTATAAAAAAATACATACTAAGGAAAAGTTTTGCCAACTACTAATTAAACAAAACAAAATTTATATACAGAATCAAAGGTCAAATATGCTACCGGAAGTTCTCTTCTGATTTCTGATTTCCGACCTCTGATTTCTGTTATCGGAGGTGTAGTATAATGTTAAATGAAAATATTTTATCCTACCTTAAAAATAAAGACATGGAAAACCTAAAAAAACTACTTATAAATGCTGAAGATATCGAAATTTTCCATGCATTTCACAGCCTGTCTTCGGAAGAACAGGTCATCGTATTTCGATTACTTGCAAAGGATAGTGCGTTATCTGTATTCGAACTGTTGGACACAGATCAACAGCAAAATTTGCTCCGTTCTTTTACTGATGAAAAAGCCATAGAGTTTGTAAATGAACTTGCTCCTGACGACAGGGTAAGACTACTGGACGAACTACCGGCAACAGTAGCAAAGAAACTCATAAATGCTCTAACACCGGAAGAACGTGAGAATACAAATATTCTGCTAGGTTATGAACCGGAAACAACGGGACGTATCATGACACCTGAGTATATTTCACTAAAAAAAGATATGACAGTGGAACAAGCTTTAAGTAAGATACGTAAACAAGCAAAAGACAAGGAAACTATCTATACTCTATATATTACCAATACCTCTAGAAAACTAGAAGGGGTGCTTTCTTTAAGGGAATTACTTGTGGCTGATTGTAGTTCCAAAATAGAAGATATTATGTCTAAAGCAATCAGTGTATCAACAGACACAGATCAAGAAGAAGTAGCCAATCTCTTAAAGGAGCTTGATCTTTTAGCAGTACCCGTTGTTGATAAAGAAGATCGTATGGTTGGTATTGTAACTATCGACGATGCAATTGATATTTTGGAGGAAGAGGTTACGGAAGATATTTATGACCAAGCAGGACTTGTAGATATCACAAGTAAAGAATCGAACCGTAGTGAAGTTCTAATACGAGGTAGTTTGTGGGAGATCTGGAAAGTAAGATTGCCATTTTTAGTAATTACTCTAATTGGTGCTTTACTTGCCGGATTAGTAATCGATGGTTTTGAAGAAGTTTTAGAATCTATTCTGGTTGTTGCAATTTTTATTCCTCTGATCATGGATATGGGTGGCAATGTAGGAACACAGTCCTCAACAGTTTTCGCCCGTGGAGTAGTACTTGGGCACATTCATGTAAAACGCTTCTTTAATCATTTTTTGAAAGAAATTGGCGTTGGACTTAGCCTTGGTACAGTTGTTGGTTTGGCTTCAGGAGTAATAGCTGCCTTTTGGACAGGTCTGCCTATGCTTGGACTGGCAGTGGGTCTTTCCCTTGTGGCTACAATGACTTTAGCTGCACTATTGGGCTTTTTGGTTCCATATGTCCTTGTAAGATTTAATATGGACCAAGCAGCAGGTTCTGCACCAATCATCACATCAATTAAGGATGTTCTGGGACTTATTATTTATTTCGTGTTTGTCAGTATTTTCTTAGGACATTTATTATAATAATTTAACAAACCGCAGTCGGCAAAGAAATTTGTGGCTACGGTTTGTTGATTCTTATTTGAAATAGTACCCTATCTTATAGTGACCCGATACAAGTTGTACCATAAAAATATAAATTAAACTGCTAAAACGGTTAACTCCTTGAAGGATATCTTCTCTCTCCACTTGTTCTCCTCTACAAAAAGCATCTATAGCAACCAGTTCCAGTTCCCTGGCTTGGGTTCTAAGATAGTTTAGTTGTATAAACAGTTTTCCATGGTTAGCCTGCGGAACCAAATGATTAGTATCATAATATTTTTTAACATAATGGGAACGCTCACGAATCTCCTGAGGTGACCAACCTCGAATCTCTATTTGTGCCAGAGGTTCTTGTTTTACCTCCGCCCTCATCATCTGTCGTGCATAGTCCAGAAGGTCTTGTAAATCTCGGACCAGTTCCTCATAACCTAAACTTTCGGATTCTATTATAGCTAAAAGCAGCAGAGCTTCAAAGGTGTCAAGTTTCCCTCTGAATCTAATAACAGGATGACTTTTAGCAACTAGTTCTTTTCCCCTTAAGTGGGTCATATGCTCCGGTTTTTCATTATTATTTTTTTTGTTTACTTCTTTCACGGGAACTTGTTGTTCTGTAATAACTTCAAGCCTTAGTTCATTAAGAAACTGAGCTGCTGCCGGTGTTAATTTGCATCCTGCAGGCAATTTATATGTACTAAATGGAGCCTTTTTGTATTCATCTCTAAGTTCAATTTCTGTTATTACTCTCATCTTATCACCTCCTATTTCGGATGTCGGATGTCAGAAGTCGGATGTCGGAAAAAACTCTAATAACAAAAGCCAAACCAAATGTGAATGCCAATTAAAGGTGGTATGATACCGCCTCTACTATCCATCAAAAGAACGTGATATTCATATCTATTAATGAGATCGAAACTAGCTTCTGGCATCAGTATCTAGCTTACTTTAGCAAAAATCTTTTGGGTTTTTGGCTACACTTAGCACGGCATCTCTGAAGGCTTCAGTAGCAGCTTTACATGCACTTTGAGAGCCGGTTAGTAAGCCGCCGCCAAAGTTGGTTTCTCCCGGAGGTCCATACCAAACAGCCATCTTTACATCTGCTGCTTTTAAGGCGGCATCTATTCCATAGACTGATTCAATTGGG
>JGI20163J15578_10001315_pt1 | contig 10269 bp, 10 predicted proteins | sample TergutCu122P1_FD_15578 | JGI IMG/M metagenome (IMG submission 15578)
TCTATCCATTGCAATACAGAGTGGATGCTATGAGTAAAATTTTAAATTTACCGGAACATATAATTCCTCTGTCTATCGTATCGTTAGGTTACCCTGCAAAAGCTAAAGAACCTGCGAATCGCTTTAATGAATCTCGTATACGCTACAATTCGTGGTGACATATAAGAGTTACAGACTTGATTTCTTGTATTTAGTTGTGAAAAAGAGACCCCATATTAAGAGGTCTCCTATCAATCGAAAATGCATAAACCACAAAAGCAAGTTTAGAGGTCTCTGTAATTTTCGCCATCTAATGTAAGGATTGGTTCATAAAGCTCAGGCCTACGGTCACGGAATACTCCCCAAGAACGCCGTACAAACATTAATTCATCAAGGTCGAAAGTTGCCGTTATAACTCCTGTTTCGGTTTGATCCATTTCTACAACTTTCTGCCCCTTATTGTCAGCAATAAAGGATGCTCCATAGAACGTGATGGAGTAATCCTCTTCATTTTCCACTCCAACTCTGTTAGATGCGATAACCGGCACAAGGTTTGCCGCTGCATGACCTTGCATGCATATTTGCCAATGATCTTTTGAAATCAGAGTTGCATCTTGTGGTTCTGAGCCTATAGCTGTAGGATAGAAAATTAATTCCGCGCCTCTCAGTGCTAACACACGCGCGCACTCCGGGAACCACTGATCCCAACATATGCCGATTCCAATTCGCCCAAAAGCAGTATCGAACACCACAAAACCTGTGTCTCCCGGATTAAAGTAAAACTTCTCCGAATATCCCGGTCCATCAGGAATATGCGATTTGCGATATATACCCAGCACCGAACCATCAGCGTCAATAACCGCAATCGAGTTGTAATACGCATTGTTGTACTTTTCAAAAAAGCTTATGGGAAGCACTACGTTTAATTCCCGTGCAACTTTAGAAAAATGATTTACAGCAGGATTTTCATCAAGGGTCTTTGCCAAATTTATATATTGTTCTTTCTGCTTTTGACAAAAATAATTTCCTTCAAAGAGTTCTTGCAACAGGATTATGTTTGCGCCCTCTTTCGCAGCGCTACGCACCAACTTTTCGGCATCAGCCATGTTGTTTTTGCCACTTGGCATTTGCGTTGCAGCAACAGTTACTTTTCTCATAATACATCTTCTCCTTCCAGTGCTTCGTAATATACGCAGAAAATCCTCCATCTCTGCCGGTTTTGCGCTTGCCGAAAACGGTCGCTTTTTGCAAAACTTCTCCTTGGGGAATTTCTTTGCTGTACTTCGCCCCAAGCCCAATAATCATCGCAAGACCTGATGGCGTAACCATTTCAGTTTTAACGCTTTCATCAGTTATAAATACTAAGTCCGTTTCTTTTCGCATCGCCATAACTGCAGGAACCGGAACAGGAATCGTCCCGTGACTGCACTCTATAAAACCGGTTCCGTCACAAATCTCAGAGCACATTACTTTCTCAACTTCCAGTAAATCAATGCAAATTGCCGTACCAACTATGTTCAAGACAGCTTCATTTCGCCCAACTTCATGAAAATGCACTTCTTCAATGGTCGTTTCATGGGCGAAGGCTTCCGCTTTTGCTATCACTAAATAAATTGCAAGCGCTTTTTCTTTTGCGTTTTCGCTCAGCTGACCACTTTCTATAATTTTTTTGATTGCAGCATAGCTATTCGAGTGTCCATGTGTGTGATGTCCGTGGTCATGTTGATGCTCATGGTCATTGCTTCCATGGTGATGGTCGTGGTCGTGGCAATGCTCGTGTCCAAACTCGTGTGCGAAGTCAAACATATGCTCTTGAAACTTCTCAATTTCCGTAAAAGCTTCCTCGCGCTTTTCACCAAGAAGCTCCTTTAGTGCCATGCTTACCATGTCACCGCTCACACCATTTGTACAATCAAAATATAGGGTTTTCATGACCTTACCCTCCTATATCCGCGGCGGGATTTCGAAATAACAAGCCATCTTTATGGCGCAGGAATTTTTTCGTATAGCTAGGCGCGCAAGTGAATCCGTGAGGCGCGTACAAACTAGTACGTAACGAGCGGATGAACGAGCAGCAACAACGCTAGGCGGAAAAATAACAAGCCATCCTATAGGCGGTTGATCATGGACGCCAAATACCCCGCTCCATACCCATTATCTATATTCACCAGGCAAACTCCGTTTGCACAGCTATTTATCATCGATAATAATGTTGCAACTCCACCTAGATGTGCGCCGTATCCTATACTTGTTGGAACTGCCACAACCGGCTTGTCAACCAGACCTCCGATTACGCTTGCAAGTGCGCCTTCCATTCCTGCAACGACAACGATTGCTTGTGCAGATCTGATTTTATCTAAGTTAGCAAACAATCTATGAATTCCTGCTACTCCAACATCGTAAATTCTCATAACTTCGTTGCCCAGCATTTCGGCAGTTATTGCTGCTTCCTCTGCAACCGGAACGTCTGCGGTTCCCGCTGCTACTATTGCAATTTTTGTGTCCGCAACAGGAACGGGATTTCTTCTTACTGCTATTATTCTCGCTTCTTCGTACCAAATTGCATCAGGAACTACTTTTTTTACTGCTTCATAGTTTTCATAAGTTGCTCTTGTTCCAAAAACGTTATCGTTGTTTTCGGCGAGCTTTTCCATAATAGCTGCAATTTGCTTGCTTGATTTGCCTTGACAGAAAACTGTTTCAGGATAACCTGTACGCAAATATCTATGGTGATCGATGTGCGCAAAATCAACGTCCTCGTAAGGCAAATACTTGAGTTTTGACATCGCCTCCTCCGGATTAATTTTACCACTTGCGACATCAGTTAAGATTTCTTCTAAAAACTTTTTATTCATATTTCCCTTGTATGATGAAATCAAATTAAAATTACATCAATACGCTCCTCTCTTTTTTATTTTAACTTTGATATAACTTTTAAAAAAAGGATTAAGCTTGTAGATTTCAGAACTTAACCCTTTTATTAATTTTTGCTTCAATTTAGCCTATATTAGCCCATAAACCTGTTTGGCAAAAGCAGTACCAAATCCGGGTTAAAAACTATCACCAAAATGGCTAGAATCATTACCGGCAGATACCTTAAACTTTCTCTTTGTACGTCTTTAACAGGCAGTTTTGCAACGTCACTCATAACAAACACGCATATGCCAAAAGGAGGTGTTATGATTCCGGTTATAAAGGATACTATCATAACTATTCCGAAATGCACAGGGTCAAGTCCGGCCGCATGAACAATCGGCATAAGTATAGGTGCCGTCATAAGTATAGCCGCCGTGGTGTCAAGAAAAAGTCCGATAAACAAACATGCTATAGCAAGGACAAGCATCGTAGCATGCGGGCTAAACTCAGTAATCGGAGCCAGCGCATTTGAAATTATCATAGGTAGTCCCATCTGAGTAACTATCCATGTGAAAAATCCTGCCACCGCAATAAGAAACATAAATACTCCGGTAGTTACAACAGTGTCTGTCATAGTTGTAAGAAATTTGCCCGGCGTCAGTTCCCTATATATAATGCCCAAAAGTATTGAATAGTTAATAGCCACAACAGCGGCCTCTGTAGGAGTAACCCAACCGGTCATGATACCGCCAACTATAATAACAGGAGTCATTATAGGCAGAAAAGCTTTACCTATGTCCACAGGTATACGTTTTAGAGGGACTACCTCAACCGGCCACTCTTTTCCTTCCTTAGTAACACGTGCTCTAATTCCAACATTTATAAGCAATGCACCGGCCATTATAAAACCGGGGATAATTCCTGCAAGAAACAGTCTTCCTATTGAAATTTCAGCAGTAGCTCCAAGAATAACCATAGCTACACTTGGAGGGAATATAGCTCCCAAAACGCTTGACGATGCAGATAGACCTGCAGAAAATACCGGTCTGTATCCCGCCTCTGTCATCATCTTCATTTGAACCGGTCCAAGTCCGCCGGCATCACCAACCGCCGTACCTGACATAGATGTAAATATTACACTTGCTACAACGTTTGCATATGCAAGGCCTCCTCGAAATCTTCCCACAAGAGATATTGCAAGAGCATAAAGCCTCGTGGTCACCCCCGATGAATTCATCATGCGCCCTGACAAAAGAAATGCCGGAAGCGCAATAAGCACGAAGTTAAAAAGAGGCATCGTCATAGTGTGCGGAATAAACTCTATCGGTGTGTTTCCGTCCTGCATGAAAAAGAAGTAAACCAATGAAGGCAACCCGAGCGAATACGCAACGGGAACTCCTGCAAGCAATAGAATCATAAACAACGCAAAGAGCACAAATATTTCAAATCCCATTAATCTTCTCCTTCTTCATTATTTTTCTTGCGAAGTGACTGAATTGATTCGAGTAAGTCCGCAAAGTTTATCAGTAATATAGCAACAGCTGCAATCACAATCGGCACGTAATACAAGTTTCTGGGAATCCCAAGAGCTATAGAAACTCCTCTTATTCGTGGATAAAGTGCAATACCACCAATTATAATCAGTACCATAAAAATCATAACCATAATTCTGATGACTATGTTTAATGGTATCAGAGAGTTTTCCGGGAATTTACTCAAAAGAAAATCAACAACTATTTCTCTGCGACGATAAGCGCAACACGATGCGCCGAAAAACGCAACACATATAAACAAAAATGTGCTGAGTTCCTCCGGCCACGCCAGCGGTGTAAATGGAGTAAGCGGAGTACGCGCAATAATCCCGGCGCTTATTGATATGATAATTCCTAAAAACCCCACAACGCCCAAAGATAGCAATATTTTATCAATAACTGCATTTATTTTTTTCAGGACCAATACCACTATGGATATCACCTTAAATGTCATTGTCATTTTCTATTTCACCTGCTTATCTTAATGCACGTATTTCGTCAAATAATCCCGCACGCCATTCGCCAGCGGCTTCAAGTTCTCTTATTTTTGCTTCTGCAGCTTCGGCAAAACTAGATTTGTCAACATAAATGAAAGTAGCTCCGCCGGCGCTCATATTTTGTGTGAAAGTTTCAAGCATATCAGCAAGTCCGTCATTAAAGAATACTCCTGCTTCAACTGCCGCAGACCTTAATACCTGCTGCTGATTTGCGCTTAAACTGTTAAATATTCTCTCGTTTATCATAACAACATAATTGTCATAAATATGCTCTGTCATGATGATATATTGTCCCGCTTCATAAAAATTCATAGTATAAAGGTTGTCAAAAGGAGCTTCAGTAACATCAACAACACCTTGAATCATAGCCAGATAAGTTTCTCCGAAAGCTATTTGAACCGGACTTGCACCAAGTGCATTTACTGAGTCAAGATAAGCTCTGATATCCGGTACTCTGAATCTGAGTCCATGTAGATCTTCAACTGTGTGAATTTCAACTGTTGATGCCATTGATCTTGGAGCTATAATCCAGTTGTTCGCGATGATGGTTATACCGAGTTCTTGTCTGAACTGTTCTTCAACATCTGCCATAAGGTCACTTTCAACGTAATTTACAAAATGATCTCTGTCATGAAAAACAAAAAACATTCCTGCAGCTCCTCTATCAGCAACATATGTCGCAAGCCATGTGCCGGAGCCCTGGAACATAGCCTGGCTTCCCAATGAAACAGCTTCAATCTGGCTAATGGCACTGCCCAGCTGTGATGCCGGATATACTTCGATTATGATTGTTCCGCCACTTTTTTCATACGCAAGTTCAGACATTCTGTGAAGCGCCGCAGTTGCCACATCATCCATAGACTGAATATTTCCTACAGCTAACGTTACTGTCGCGTCCGCTACCTCTTCGCCTCCGTTAGCATCAACCGTGCCGCCATTTCCTGCATCGTTTCCGCCACAAGCTGTAAGCGCCAATGCCAAGCTTAAAACTAAGATGGTTAGTAATGTAAATTTTTTCATTTGTTTTTTCCTCCAAAAACATTTTTTATTTTTCTATGAGTTTTATTTATTTTTTCATGTATACAGAGCGTATACTTAATGAACATCGTTTTGTTGAATATTCTAATCTCTTGGTTTAATCTGCTTCGATAATTTTGCGATAGTACGGATTCGGTTGATATCAGCTCCGGGCGGAGTAGTATCCGCAACCGCTAATATGATTCCTTTTGCTCCGTCATCGCTAATTTCCTGCATAAGCTGATTTATGTAACGGTCAAATTCAACATCGTCTAAAGTATTTTTTAGTGTCGATACCGACGGTATAACGCCGTAAAGCACATACTTCCCTTTAGATGCTTGCCTAATTTCGCTGTAACTCTGATTTGTAATCGGAGAAATACAAATTGAATCGGCAACATCCATACCTGTTTTGCTATAAAGATCAAAAAGACCTTCATTGTCACTGTCCGTATGGCATGCCATCATCTTATCTTTACTATGTAAAAGCTCCGAATATCGTTGCAAATATGGTAACATGTGTTCCTCAAAGAAAGGCGGATAAGTAATCATAGAGTCAAAATGTGCTCCGCAAGTAATAAGTTGTGCCGGAGAATCCGCAGAGACGTCAACGCAGCGCGCCAGATACTTTTCAATAGGTTTGCAAAGCTCCACAAGTTCATCCGGATGATCATATACAGCATAAGTGAAAGATTCATAATCCATAAGCTGCATCTGTATAACACGCATAGGGGACTCTCTCTGGTTTGCCACAGCAGTTGCTATTCCTCTGTTTCCGATACGCTCTACAAATGCATTGTACGTGTCGTAAGTCGGAATAACTTCCATATTTTCATAAATATATGCTGCCGCTTTAAAATCATCAACTGACTGAATCAGCTTTTTTGTATGGGCGGGAATCGTAATTCCTTGTTTAAGCATCGCCTCATCATGAACGGTTGCAGTGCTCAATGTACCGTGTGGTGTTTCGTAGGTCGTAATCATTTTATTACCTTGATACTCCACGGTGCGTTTAACATTATGGATACGCATTTTAAAAACTGACGATGTACGAGTATGTATAAAGTCAAGTCCGCGGTCATAAGTTTCTTCTTCACTTTCCACGTCAACATAATCCGGAATCATAGTATTGTATCCTATTTCCAAATCGTCCAGAACATCAAAAAGTGTTGCATTTTTATATTCATCGGGTAAAGTTCCTTCAAGTTTGTTACTTCTGTGCCAAATATCCAATCTTGGTGCAAAAGGCAAAAATTCTGCAGCTTTGCCTTGAAGAACGTCACTTATTATTTTTTTGTGATTAATCATATTATTCCGATCCTCCTTAACGACCTGCCTTTTGCCGAGCTACCACCGCGTCTTTAATTGCGATAAGGTTTTCATTTTTCACACGACATGGTATGGCACATTCCGGAGATATCATCTTAACGCCTGCGTCCGCTACCTGGTTTACCTGATTTATTACATCTTCTCTGCTTCCTTCCAAAAGCACGCTTACATTGCTGATGCAACCTGTCAAAAGCATTTTACCATTTACGGCTTCCATAGCTTTAACCGGGTCATTTTTTGAATCAAAGTGGAATGCATCAAAACCTGTTTCTGCAAACATCGACATCCTGTCAAGAGTATTTCCGCAGGTATGAAGTATAATCGGAACTTTTTTTGGCATTTTTTCTTTAAGCTCTTTTACACATCGCTTATGAACCGGCAAAAGAAGTTTTTCGTACATTGCCGCACTGACCATGTCGCCTGTGGCATGATCGGCCCATGTAAGCATATCAGCTCCCGCCTCTATCTGCGCCAATGCAAAAGTTATCGAAATTTCTTTGAACTTCTCCATAAATTCTTGTGCTCGCTCCGGTTCCATTAGCGTATCTACTAAAAAATTTTCAGTTCCATAAAGGTTGTAGGAAAGCGTCCAAGGACCCATAACCTTTCCGCAGACAGCCACATCATCACCGTACTTTTGCTTTAATATTCGTATACTGTCCAAAACTGTTTTAATAGGCACAAGTTCAGTAAAGTTCGCCGGCATAGTAAACTGCTCAGGATCGTCATAAGGATGGCTTCGTACTGCCGGCATGGAGTCTATAGCACCCCAGACCATCTCTGCACCAAAAGCTGCCGCCTCCTGCTGAACGCTAAAATACGGTGCTACGTTATCAAAGCCCAGTAAATCATGCCCTGTGGCAGCAAGTGCCGCCATCTTTTCTGCATCCAGATGGGCATCAGGAAACGCTGCACCTGTAATCTGCATACTCTCCACTGTAGCAACAGATGTAGGCGATATAACGGCAAGTCTGTCTGTGGGTTCACCATTAAAAGCCGCAATAACTCTTTCTTTTGAAGTCATCTCACTCATATGAAATCCTCCTGCCTTTCAATTTAAATATATCAAAGCTTACTGCTTGCAAAATTCAAACGCCGTATCAGCCGCAGTTGCCGCATCTTCTGCGTAACTGTCAGCACCAATTTGGTCACTGTATGATTGTGTAACCGGTGCTCCACCAACCATAATTTTAACTTTATCTCTGATTCCTGCTTCTTTTGCTTCTTCAATTACATGTTTCATTTCAACCATAGTAGTTGTAAGCAGCGCGGAGCACGCAATGATCTGACAGTCATTTTCTATTGCAGTTTGAATAAATTTTTCCGCCGGAACATCCATTCCTAAATCAATAACTTCAAGCCCTTTGCCTTCCATCATCATTTTTACAAGATTTTTGCCGATGTCATGGAGGTCTCCTTTAACAGTGCCCAAGCAAACTTTGCCACTTGATTCCATGCCAGCTTCATTGAGAAGAGGTTTTAATACAGCCGCTCCTGTGTTCATTGCACGTGCAGCAACCATAACTTCCGGTACAAAAACTTCATTATTTTTGAACTTTGCACCTATAATCGACATGCCCGAAAGCAATCCGTCCGCAAGGATCGTTTTTGCTGAAATGCCTTCTTCCACTGCTTTTTCAACAAGTTCTTTCACTACTTTCGCTTCTCCACTCTGCAATGCGGTGGAAATATCATTCAAAATTTCGCTCATGTTTTTTTCTCCTGACTTTTTTGGATAAATTAAATCTGAGTAATTATACTATGAAAAATATCTTTAAGCAACTGTTTTGACCGTAAAGTATACGAATAAATTAAACTTTGATATTCTTCAAAAAACTCCTTCTGTGGATCTCACAAATTCCATGATTTGCGATGCCCTCATAATGCGCTTTTGTTCCATATCCTTTATTTTTGTCGAACCCGTAATGCGGATATTTTTCATGGAATTCCAACATCATCCTATCTCTTGTTACTTTAGCAACTATAGAAGCTGCCGCAATAGAAATGCTGTTTTCATCGCCTTTAATAATGTTTCTCTGCCGAATTGCAACGTTTTTGAGTGTCAATGCATCTACAAGCAAATAATCAATGGTCGCGCTGTGCGTGTTTTTTAAGTTTTGGGAAGCTTCATTAACAGCTTGCTCCATCGCAAGTTTCGTGGCTTCCAAAATATTTATCTCATCAATCACAAAATTGTCTATTAGACCGATACCTACCGCAACTACCTGCTCTTTGATAATTTCAAAAAAACTCTCTCGCTTCTTTTCACTAAGTTTCTTTGAGTCATTTATACCGAGCAGCACAAAATCTTTCGGCAAAATCACTGCAGCCGCAATCACAGGTCCGGCTAACGGGCCCCTGCCCACTTCATCTACTCCTGCAATATAAAAAGCACCTCTACCATATAACTCATCTTCATGAAATTTCATAAAGTTAAACTTTTCTTGCAAAAGTGCTTCTTTTTCTTTCTTATCCATATAATTCTCCATTTACAAAGCTTTGCTCAAATCCTAGCTTGATTAATTAATATGCTACATACCGTTTAGAAGCCACTTTCGGAACCGGTCCAATCACGAGATGTTTTTGAAAAAAACATTACATACCCCGAGCGTGGCTGAGAAATGGTATGTAGCCTTACAAATTCAACTGCTTGAATTTTCAACCGGTTCAAGCGTGATTTTGCCTATTAACCCTGCTCGAAACTCGTCCAGTATAGTTCTGCTTACTCGTTCGTAATCTATTCTTTTTCCTGCAAGAATGAAACCTCTTTTTCTTGCAATCTCGTCCATATTTTCAAGGGGCACTTCAGAGAGTTCTTCAAGCTTATACCTTGCCATAAGTAGCTCAGGGTATTGACTTTGCAAAACTTTGATTAACTCTAATGCCAGACTTTCTCTATCCATTACTTCATCTTTTATTGAACCACAAAACGCTAAGTTTAACCCGGTATTGGGGTCCTCAAACTTAGGCCACAGAATTCCAGGTGTGTCAAGAAGCTGGATTCCGCCATCTAAATTTAGCCACTGTTTACCTCTTGTGATTCCCGGTCTGTCGCCTGT
>JGI20163J15578_10001317_pt1 | contig 10267 bp, 7 predicted proteins | sample TergutCu122P1_FD_15578 | JGI IMG/M metagenome (IMG submission 15578)
TATCGTCTGGCCAAGCATGACGTGGCTAGGTTCAAAGATATCATTACCGCTAACGAAGAAAGTGGCACTCCATATTATACCAACAGTTCTCACCTGCCAGTAAGCTTTACCGAGGATGTATTTGAAGCTTTGGATATTCAGGATGAGCTTCAAACGCTATATACCTCAGGTACAGTGTTCCATACCTTCTTAGGAGAGAAGCTTTCAGACTGGAAATCAGCCGCCACTATCGTTCGAACCATTGCCAACAACTACAAATTACCTTATTACACCATGTCGCCAACCTATTCCATCTGTAAGAATCATGGTTATGTCAATGGAGAAGTATTGGCCTGTCCCACCTGCCAAGAAGAGACAGAAATATACAGCAGAATTACAGGTTATTATCGCCCTGTTAAGAATTGGAATGATGGAAAAGCTCAGGAATTCCGTGAGCGAAAAGTATATCTGGTTTCTGGAGAAGAAGAGAAGGAAAAGTGTTGTGCCGGTGAGGAGGCGGATGGTTTAGTGGGAAGCAAAACCCTTTTATTCACCACAAAGACCTGTCGCAACTGCCAGACAGCGATAGATTCTTTGGAAGATGCCAATGTTTCTTATGAAGTGGTTGATGCAGGAGAGAATGTTAGGCTTGCCAGAGAATATGGTGTAATGCAGGCTCCTACTTTGGTGGTGATTCATGAAGATGGGGTAGAGAAGGTGGCGAATGCTTCCAGCATTAAAGCATATGTTGAAAAACAATAAGAAGTAGTAATTCAAGAAATAATAATGAGAAATAATAATAAGGGGTAGTCGGGTAGAGGGGCGAATGCAAGTGGCTCCCTACCCGATTATTAAGGTTCCTTTTTTATTGAGCATTACGGAAGTCCCTAAATATGCAATGCAAGGAGAGAATATGTCTAGAGAAAGTGTATTAAAAAAGCTGAAAGAGTGGGAAAACAGTTCTTCGGATAAGAAAATAGTGGCAGGATTTGATGGTTTCGTAGATACCACCGTACGCCCCATCTTCAAAGTGGCAACCAGAGATCGTCAAGCTCAGATGTTTGAAACCATTAGTGATTTTGCGGACTTCATAAAAAGCAAGGCCGAAAAAAGTTGCTCGATTGAGTTAAAAGTGGAATCGAAAAGTTTAGGGGGCAATATGCCTTTTTTATCTCAAGCTGTTGGGACGTTGGGGTTTGACGTAGAATGTGTGGGGATGCTTGGGGAGTTGGGAAACCCTGAAGAAATATTCCGGCAATTACCAGGTGAATGTTACTCATTTATGCCTCCGGGACCTTCCACCTGTTTAGAATTTAATGATGGCAAAATCTTGCTGGCCCCGACGGTTGAGCTTGAAGGAAGTCCTTGGCAAAAAGTTTTAGAAGCCACCGATGATAAAGCGACTAAGATGTTCTCAAATGCAGATTTAGTGGCCTTGGTCAATTGGAGCGAACTTACCTTTTCTCAAACACTTTGGAATGAAACCTACGAAGCAGCATTCTTAGACCAAGTGACGGACAAATCTAAAACAGTTCTCTTTGATTTGTGTGATATTTCTAGGAAAAGTAAAGAAGAAATCAAAGAGGTGTTACGTCTTATTGGGAAATTTTCAAGCAAACGTACAGGAGTGTTGAGCCTGAATGAGAATGAAGCGTTGGTAATAGGGGATACGGTTTTTGGTGGAATCAAGGATCCAGAAGAAATCGCCACAAGAATTAAAGCGGATTACCGTATTGACGAAGTGATTATCCACGGAGTGTATTTTAGCCTAATGCTGACAAAACGTGGCAAGGTGTTTAAGGACACCATCTTTGTTGAAAAGCCTGTGAAAACCACAGGGGCTGGGGATCATTATAATGGAGCTTTAGTGGCAGGGATTTTGTTAGATTTTGAAGATGAAGAGAAGATAGAGTTGGCTCATTATGTTGCCAATTTTTATGTAAGCAAGGGACAATCCCCTTGTGTGAGAAAGTTGATTGAACACATCAAAGAAATTTGAAGCTTTTTGCTTTCTTTGTCAATGAAGAGATAGATGTTCAAAAGAGGACCCAGTAATTGAGTCCTCTTTTACTTTAATTTAAATGAATTGATGGTTTAAGAATAACATATGAAATATATGTGAGTGCTCATAGAGGTTTTTTAATCCAGGAAAAACTTACTTCCCATCCAAGGGCGCATGTGATTAATCATTCCCTGGTCAGGTTCGATAATAATACAAGTGCGCTTTTGGTCCAGGTTCATAATAATGGCAAAAGCCTTTTCTGTGGGGTCGCCAGAAGAAAAATCATAAGTCTTCTCGATATTGAAGGAACGAAGTCTTGGGGAATTCCTTGGGGCGATGATTTCAGCTTTTTGATAATCAAAAGAGAGTATTCTTTTTCTTTTTTGACGACTGTATATGACGTCAACATCCATGTCGTGATTGAGAAGGGTGTATTCATACTCTTTGTTTATTTTAGAGAAGATAAAAACATGGGTCAAAAAGCCTAAAATAAGCATAACCAAAAAAGCAAAGGTATGGAGAATAAAAAAGGTAATGATAAAGATTAAAACCAAAAGCAAGATAATGGCTATTTTTTTCACCAAATCCAGAGGACTGGATTTTCTGGCGACAATGTGTTCATATATTGCGTCATTCATGTTTAGCATATCCTTTCCAAAATCCGACAATCATAGTGGCAATTCTAAAAGTTAGTGCATCTTCGAAGTTTCGCAGGTCAAGGCTTGTAGCAGCTTCGATTTTTTCTAAGCGGAAAAGTAGAGTGTTTCTGTGCATATGAAGTTGCCGGGCAGTTTCTGCAATGTTTAAATTGTTTTTTATGAAAGTATTGACAATGTTATTGGTTTCACGGTCAAGTAGCCTGGGTGTATCCTCGCCGAAGATTTCGTGGATAAATTTTTTGCAAGTCTCTAAAGGAATATCTTTGATCAATCTAGCCACACCCAGCTTGTCATTGGGGTATACTTTCCTATCAGAATGAAAAAGCTTGCCTACCTCTAATGCTAAAGCGTTTTCTTTGTAGATGTCACCAATCATAGAGAGATCAGTAAAAAAATCACTAAAAGAAATATGAACCGAGACCAGAGCCTCCGTATTCAAGGTGTCTACGATTGTACTGCATAAGTGATAAGAATCTTCTGTGGTTTCTTGTTTGGCAACAGGTTTTAGCAGAACCAATTGATGCTTGTTAAGGGGGATGGCCAAAGGTTTTGGTTTTGAAACCACAAGGTTTTCTAGGATTTCTATGGCGCCCTTTGTGAGAGGAGATTTAAAGTCCACCAAAAGCATCATTCGCTTTTGGTGAGGGTCAATATGTAATCTTTTGGCTCGGTCAGCAACTTGATGAGCAGGGTAGTCTTCTGTCATAAGGGTCAGAAGAAAATTCTCTTGACTATATTTTTCCTTGTACGCCGAAATCAGAGACTTTAGCTGACGATGAGAGTGTTCTATCTCCTCGGTGGTGTCAGCTTTCACCTCTAGAGCTAAGCCTGTTAAGCTTTTAAGTTCTTTGAGTGAGTTGTCTAGTTTGGATGTGTCCATGGTTGACCTCGCTTGCCAATGAAGTTCGATTCAGGGCCTGCCCCAGCGTAGCGAGGGTACTAGGCTCGAAAAGACCTCACCAAGTGCTCTACTTAAATAACTGCCCCACAAAGTAATTTTGTGAGGCAGCCACATCATATACTTCTTATGTATATTTTAAGGCATTAGTTTGTAATCGTCAACTCTGTTTCCTTATCGAATACGTGAATTTTCTCCATGTCTAGGGCAAATGTAGCATCATCGCCTGTTCGAAGGGTAGTTCTAGGATTCACTCTTGCGGTCATTTGAGTTCCTTCCACGTCGAAGTATAAGTAAACCTCTGCTCCTAGTAACTCGTATACCTTAATGTTAGAGCGAATTACGCTGTCTGGATTAGAAGCAATAAAAGTTTCTTCGTCATGAATGTTCTCTGGACGAATTCCAAGGACAACGGTTTTCCCATCGTAACCTCCGTCAATCAGAGTCTGTTTCTTAGAAGCTGGAACTTTTAACACTTGGTTTCCAACAGTTAAGGTTACGTCGCCCCCACTCACACCAACTACTGCATCTAGGAAGTTCATCTGTGGCGAACCGATAAACCCGGCCACGAATAGGTTGAGTGGTGCGTTATAAAGATTGGTAGGAGTATCCACTTGTTGAATGACTCCATCTTTCATAACAACAATTCGAGTACCTAAGGTCATGGCCTCTGTTTGGTCATGAGTTACGTAAATCATAGTGGCGCTTAGATTTTGGTGTAACTTGGCAATCTCAATACGCATTTGTACTCTAAGCTTAGCATCTAAGTTGGATAGCGGCTCATCCATAAGGAATACTTTTGGATGACGTACAATAGCACGACCCATGGCCACACGTTGTCTTTGACCACCAGAGAGTGCTTTTGGCTTACGATCTAATAATTTATCTAGGTCAAGGATTTTAGCTGCTTCAGTAACTTTTTCCTTAATCTCAGCTTTGGGAACTTTTCTAAGCTTAAGACCAAATGCCATGTTGTCATATACTGTCATGTGTGGATAAAGAGCGTAGTTTTGGAAAACCATTGCGATATCACGGTCTTTTGGTTCAACATCATTCATCACCTTGCCATCAATCTCCAAAGTTCCTGAAGAAATGTCTTCTAATCCTGCAATCATCCTTAAGGTAGTGGACTTACCGCAACCTGAAGGGCCTACAAAGATAATGAATTCTCTGTCATGAATGTCAAGGGTAAAGTCAGTTACCGCTTGAAATCCGTTAGGATAAATCTTTTGAATGTCTTTTAATGATACACTTGCCATAATTATTAATCTCCTTTGTTATGTTGAGTACTCATGTTTACTTGTTAAATCTCTATCAACAAGTATAAATGAAACTGCTTCTGGACACAATATCACCATTATCCAATAATTTTGCCGTAAAATGTACAAATGTATTAAGGGAGGCATCACGCCCCCCTCGATGTGTTTGATGTATTCTTTTTGTCCTATTTTCTAGAGAATGGTGTTTTGATGACAAAAACGTTGGATGTTTTCAATCAGGGCAGTAGTTTCTCTTATAAAGCTTGGGTTCTTTTCATGGACAGTGTCTAGGTTTCCACCTAAGGCGGCCCTTTCTAGTTCCTCGGCTTGGTTACCGATTTCATAGGCACCAATCCATACACAAGACCCTTTAATCCCATGAACAACCACTGCATAATCATGAAGACTATCCGCGGTAACCGTTTCTATACTTTCCAGCTTTGCTTGGGTGGTTTCTGCAAAGAAAGAGATGAATTTAACGTAATCATCTATATCATTGTTGAAAAGCTCTAAACAAACTTCAGCATCCAGCCCTGGAATATTCACTGGCGTCGTCCTTACTGGTGAGACTTCTTTTTCATCCCTTTGTGATTCCCTTTCATCATCCAAGGAAATTTCGCTATGAATTGGTCGAAAGCTTTCTTCTGGTGTGGAATCATCAAGGTCATCCATCCTATCAGTCAAGTCTTTCTCGTTTTGGTCTTGGTAATCTCGAACCCAATGCTTTAGTACGTGATCCAAAGCAGAAATATCCACGGGTTTTGATAAGAATGCCTGGAAGCCATTACCAAGAAACATGTCTTTGCTTCCTACAATAGCGTTGGCGGTACAAGCAATGATAGGAATATTCTTGGCATAATCGGACCCGATTTCTTCTCGAATAATACGTGTGGCTTCGATTCCATCCATTTCAGGCATCATATGATCCATGAAAATGGCATCATACTTTACTTTTCCATCTTTGATGGCTTCAATAGCTTCGGGGCCACTGAGAACACAATCCACCAACATCTTGTATGGCTTTAAGATGTTTTGGAAAACATAGAGGTTGGTTTGATTATCATCCACAACCAGTAATTTGGCATGAGGCAGGGGAGTACGGGTAAAGCCGGCTACATTTCTACGCTTTACATCTGTGAATCGGAAATTTTGTAAGTTTTGGACAACCTGCTTGCCTAGGATTTGATCGCCACCAAGTTCTTGTTTAATCTTCGCAGTGAAAACAGAACCTTTGCCAAAAGTACTTTCAACATGAATGTTCCCATCCATCATCTCTATCAGTTGTTTGGTAATGGCAAGGCCAAGGCCAGTTCCTTCTTGTTTTCTGCTGCTGGAGTAATCAAGACGAGTATAGCTATCAAAAAGTTTGGCGAGTTCCTCTTGTTTAATTCCCATCCCATCATCTTTCACCCGAATGATGAGCCAAAAGCAGTTTGGGCTATTGCTATCTGCGTGACCTTTAACAGAGAGCTCTACCGTGCCACCTTCAGAGTATTTGAAAGCATTAGACAGCAAGTTGCTAAAAATTTGCTTTAAACGAAGGTCGTCTCCACAGAGGTAAGCGGGGAGATTTTCGTCAATTGTAAGATCAAAACGAATGGATTTTTCCTCGAATCCAGCTACATTGATATTAATAATATCGTTAAGCAGGCTAGCTAGGTCATATCGTTCGATATACAGTTCCAGTTTACCCGCTTCAATTTTTGAAATGTCAAGAATATCATTGACTAATCGAAGCAAATGGTTGCCAGAAGCATAAATTCTCTCCATGTCACTTCTTTCTTTTTCTTGAAGCCTCCCATCATCTAGGGCGAGGTCTGAAAGAGCAATAATGGCATTCAGAGGAGTACGCATCTCATGACTCATGTTGGCCAGGAAATTAGTTTTGAAATTATTGGCGTTACGCGCTTCCTCTAAAGCTACTTCCAATTGGTGAGAAGTGTGTTTGATGCTTTCCAAGAATTCATTACGCTGCAAGGCATTGACGATAGTGTGGCTAGCAGAACGCAAAATAGTAATCTCATCCTCATTGAATAAATCATCGTTGTGGCAGTTGGCAAAGGCGAGACCTCCCCAAAACTCCCCTTTCATAAAGATGGGCAAGATGAGAAAAGACTTTATTCCTAAAGCTGAAAAATAGATATTCTCGTGCTCTTCTAAGTCAGCGACGCGATAATTCATGATTTGGTTTTTTCTTAAGGTATCTCGTACAATGGCAGAGCCTTCATAGCCTATGTAAAGAGGTTTAAATTCATCAGTAGATTGGTAGTTAGCGGTACAAAGGAGTTTGTTGGTGTCCTCATAGTATTTCCAGATGTTGGCTCTTTCTCTGTTTAAGCTTAGAGACATAAGCTCAAGGCTCTGATACAGACACATTTCAAAATTCATACCTTCCTGGTACTCTAACAAACCAGCCACTCGGTGAACCAAGTCATATAACTTATCCCTTTGTTTGACGTTATGAATCATATGAGATTGTTCAAGGGCGGAGACCAACATGAAGCCGGCACTATTGATGGCAGACAGTTCGTCAGTGGAGAAATAACGTTCTTCTTTGCAATCGTCAATGCTGAAAAACCCCCACAGCTTGCCATGTAAGAATAGTGGTGTAAGAACAATGCTGGCCATACCAAAAGGAGAGAGCAAATTCTGCTCAGTTTCACTAAGCTGGTTGATGGGAGCGTTAATGGACTCTCCCCTATTAAACATCTCTTCCCAGATAGGAATCTCATCATAAGGATAAGCAAATCCTTTAGGAACGGGAGGTTTTGTGGCTCCCAGTTCACTAACCCATTCTTCGTAAAGGACAAAATGCAAACGTCCATCAATGGTCTCGTTTTTCCAGTTTTGCGCTCGGTCTGAGTTGGTAGCTTCTCCGATGATACGAAGACACTCATAGACAGTTCCTTCCATCTCATCGCTTTCTATTTCCTCAAAAAGTGTGGCCGCTACATTTTTTACGGTGGTGAGAAGTTTGTTGTTAGCAGTAAGTTTCTCTCTTTGGATAATGGTGTTCACAGAGCTAATTAAGATGGTGCTAATGGCACTTAGAAAAGTGATTTCACTTTCGCTTAAACCAAGTTTTGAAAAAGTACTGGAATAAACCACATACCCCCAAAGTTGGTTGTCAATAAATACTGGAAGAGCGATAATAGATTCTTTGTCACCGCCACCAAGTGAGTCATATAAATGGTCAAATTTTGTTTTGAAAAGAGAGCAATCAACGTATTTTCTGGTGTGTAGCAAACTTTCTAGCTCTTTTGAGTTCTCTGGGATATAAGCAAAGGAAGTACCAACAGGAATATTCTTTCTGCCAGCGACTTCCTTTTGTTTCCAACCATAGCGATAAATCAGTTGACCAGATTGTTTTTGGGATCGTTCCAAAATGTGGATGCCAGAAACGTCTAGATAGCGACACATAAGGGGAGCAGAATGATTGAGGGCAAGAGTAAGTTCTTCTGATGTTTTAGAAAACAATAAAAGAGCTCCAATATCATTTGCAGCGCGAAGTAAGTGACAATTATGCTGTCTTTCTATTTCAGTTAGGTGTTGATTTTCTATTCGTGAGATGGACATGATACTCTTTCTCCCTATTGATTCTTGCATTTATTTTTGTGGCAATTTTGGAAGGATAATGACATGGAACCATGTTTTTCTTATCCTTCGATGTCTTACGGAACAGACTTTTTTTGTTAAAGAAATAATATCACATCCATCAGTAACTGTCTATTTTTTTATCAACATTATAATAGGAATCGTTCACAAACTTCGGAACGGTTCGGATTTTAAGATACTGGAGTCTTGGATTCCCTTAAGAGAAGAGAGCATAGGTGGAATATCTTGGTTTAATGTTCCCTTCAATGAAACATAGTTAGAGGCATGATTAGAGCGGAAGATGGTGCCTTCAGAGTCAACATGCTCTAAAAAAAGAATCATCTCTTGGACCACTTCCATAGGAGAAAGTAAGTTCATCTTCCCGGTCATAATCTCATGATAAATGGGAGCAGATTCCTCCAACATTAACGTTAAGAAGCCTACATATTCTGGATTGATTTGGCTGATTAAGGTGGCCGATTCTATGGCATGTTCTTTCATCCTTGCCTGACCACCTAAACCAGAGATTAAGGTGATGGAAGAAGCAATGCCATTGTCTCCTAGTTTTTTGCCAGAGAGAATAATCTCTTCGCGAGTGACCCCTTTGTTGACCCTCGTTAAGGTAACATCGTCTCCAGACTCTGCCCCCACGTAAATCATTTCTAAGCCTGCCCTTCTCAGCAATCCAAGTTCAGAGTCAGACTTTCTTAAGATATCCGCTGGAGTTCCGTAAGAAGTTACCCTCTCCAGCGAAGGGAAGAGTGTTTTAATGTAAGATAAGATTTCCAACAGCATTTCCGTCTTGACACATAAAGCATCTCCATCAGCTAAGAAGATACGGCGAACCTGGTCACCATAAACCTGATGAGCATCCAGAAGATCCTTGCGGATGTGGTCGATGTTTCTTGTTCGAAAGACCTTATTCTTGTACATGGTGCAAAAAGTACATTGATTGTGGGAACAACCAATGGTGACTTGTATAATTAAGCTTCTGCCTTCACTTGGTGGACGATAAACCGTTCCTTCGTATCTCATAACATTCCCTTTCGGACTATTTTGTGTACTCCAAGATTATTTGTGGTTGAAGAGGGTTGGGTTTTGAAATGAAAACATTTGTTGTTATTAATCCCAGCCCATTTCTGTGCGAGCAATAATCGCATCTTGGGCTTCAGGCATNAAGGTGGAAAAAAGGGCACAATATCCCGCCACTCGTACCATAAGATTAGGATATTCCTCTGGGTTTTCCTTGGCGCGGCGCAAGGTGTCAGAGTCAATGATATTAAACTGGTTATGAAAGATGTTCTTATGGCGTGCTACCTTGATAAAAGCAGCAAATTTTTCTAGGTTATCCTCACCTGCCAAAGCACCAGGAGAGAAACGCATGTTAAGTAACTGGCCACCTGCCATTCGCTTGTTGGGTAGCTTAGAGACCGAGTTGATGACAGCTGTTGGTCCTTCACGGTCGGCACCCAGACAAGGTGAGGCGCCTTCATTCAGTGGCTTCCCAGCCTTTCGTCCATCAGGGGTAGCCCCAACATTAAAGCCATTGGGTACGTAGCTGGTGATGTTGGAGGTGGACATGGTATAACCGCAGCCAATTGGGCCCGAACCTGCTCTGTCGTTTTGATATTTAGGGAGTAGCTCCAAATAAGATTCAAACACATCCGCAACAATATAATCCACGTCATCATGGTCATTCCCAAACTTTGGTACTTTGCGGCAAAGCTGACGTATCTTGGTACCGCCTGGGCCTTCAAAATTTTGTTCCAGTACGGACTTGAGTTCTTCCAAATCAAAAATGCCCTCTTCAAAGACTAATTTTTTGACAGCGGCCAAACTGTCACCCACAACACTCATGCCGATATTGGACTGGCTA
>JGI20163J15578_10001318_pt1 | contig 10266 bp, 8 predicted proteins | sample TergutCu122P1_FD_15578 | JGI IMG/M metagenome (IMG submission 15578)
ATTCCTTCGCTTTGCTTGAAATTTTCAATATTTCTGCATTTTGCCGGAAATAAATTCCGTCAAAATGATTAAAGTCTGCGACGCTAAAGACAAAGCCCTTAGTTAATATTTTTTCATGCGTTTGCCGGTAAATATAGGAGGCAGTGAATGAAAAAATATAATTTTTTATATGGGAAATTTTAAATTCTTAATTTTTTGTCAATATTTGAGACATGTTAAGGCTTTACAAGTTATTACAAAAGTGTTATAATTTCGTTAAGTAATAAGAGTGTTAAAATACTAAAGATATATTTTTGTATATTTTTTAAGGAGGAAATTTGTGAAATGAAAAAAAACTATAGATTTGTAATTGCATTTTTATTAACTGTAGCTTTTTTATCCACATCTGTTTTTTCGCAGCGGGTTATGGCCAATGATGTGAGGGTTTTCATGGACGGGGTTGAGCTTATATATACCTATGTGCAGCCTCATATTGTTAATGACAGAACTATGGTTCCTTTAAGAGAAACGGCGCAGCATTTTGACATGGAATTTACCTGGAACCCCGAAACGGCTACAATGGTTTTTACGGGCCACGGCAGAACAGTAATTCATACGCTTTTTAGTGATACGGTATATGTAAACAATCAGCCTATAGTTTCTGAAGGTATGACATCCATAGTTGCAAATGACAGGACTCTTATGCCTCTCAGGATGCTTGCTTATGCAATAGGCGCTGCCGTTGATTGGGACCCGTCAGGCATTGTTGATATTTGGACTGACGGCGGCGGGAGTATTGGAGGAAATCAGCAGCAAAATAATCAGTTAGGGCAAGATTTACCACCGCCACCACCGCCTGCCGGAGGTGATGCCAGGGTTATTCATGCTGCGGCAGGAAGAAGAAACCATGATCAAGGTCAGCCTATCAGGATTCAAGTTGAAACTACAAGAGGAACAGACAGAGTCAGAGTTACCGATTTTGAAGGAAATGAATTGGCACAGACTACGGAATTTGAAGAAGATTTCCAAGGAAGATATTTTAATATATATGTAACGCCGGAAGAAATCGGTGAAATAACCTTAAGGGTGCAGGCAGGCAATGCGGGCGGCTTTACTTTAGGCGCCGTTAATATAATTGTAAATATAATACCGGAAACGCCTCCTCATAATATAGTAATTTCCAATGTCAGGCTTGCAAGGCAGTCACTTGATTTACGTACACATGACAGGCTAATCGAAGGTACCCTCAGAACCAGTACAGACGTAGTGCGTATTGAAATTCAAGACAATGTGGGAAGACGGATGGAAAGGATTAACAGGCACGAGTCTGCTTTTGCTAATTTCTTAACATGGGAATTTGATTTTGCACCTACAGATATAAACGGATCTCATAATTATAATATTGTTGCATTTGATAATGACGGAAATTATGAAACTCATCAACTTACAATAACAATTACAGGCGGAAGAGCAGGTACGGGCACAGGGACAGGCACCACTCAAACTACTAACCGTATAGTAAGCGTCAGTCTTGTAGGCGGCGGAAACAGAGTTGATTACAGGCAGCAGCATAGATTCAATATTACTACAAGCAACCGAGTAACGGCTGTTGAGGTGCGCGGCAGCGGCGGTTCAGTCCTCGGCTCTTTATCCGGCAATAGTTTTAATACAGACAGCTCAGACAGGCGTACTTGGGATGTCAGCATTTGGGCAGATGAGCGTATTGCCAGTGATTATTGGATTTATGTAAATTATGACGGAACTTGGTACAGCAGACGAGTTACCGATTTTATGTCAGGCTTCAATGTAAATGATTAGAAAAATAAAGCAAAAATCTTGGCAGAATAACCTCCTTCGGGAGGTTTTTTGCTTCAGGCTGTCAAAAAAGTCTGGGTTTAAAGCGGAAGGGTTCGGGAAACGAAGCGTTTCCCGAATTAAATCCGCAAGGCGGGCTTTGCCCGCCTGAGGAAAATAGCGAGTTTCAAGCCTTTTGCAGAAAGGCGATGGAACAAGCTGTTTATTCCGACAGTAGCCTCAAAAAAGTGGCTTCGCCACTTTTTTGACAGCTTGCAACCTCCTTCGGGAGGTTTTTTGCTTGTCAATAGTTTAAAGAATTGTTATACTAAATAAAAACAATCATTATAGGAGAAATATTGAGATGAAAAAAAGAATCGCTTCTTTAGTATTTGCAGCCATTATATGTTTGGGGTTATATTTTGCTGTACCTATAGCAGTATATGCTGATATTGCAGAAATTCAGGTGGTTTTAGACGGTGTTAAAGTTGAATTTGACACTCCGCCGCAAATTATAAACGCCAGAACTATGGTGCCCATGAGGGCTGTTTTTGAAGCTTTAGGGGCTTATGTTGAATGGAATGAAGAGGCTGAAAGCATTATAGCTCATACAGAAGGCGGCGATATTATAAAATTAATAATAGGCAGCGCTGATATTTATATAAATGATAATATTTATACTATGGATATTGCGCCTCAAATTATAGATGACAGAACGCTGGTGCCGGTTAGATTTGTAGCTGTGGCTATGGGATATGAAGTAAGCTGGGATGAATATGAAAGAACGGTGCTTATAATATCCCCCATTGGGGCTATTGAACAATCCGAAAACCGACGGGCGCAGTATGGCGAGACCGAAGCCTTGGCAGGGCTGATTACAATCAGCGGCAACACTCTCTATATTTACAGAGTGGATATATTTATGCTGTATGACGGCGAAGGAAATTTGCCGGGATTGCAGCCCGGGTCTTTGCGCGCTGTTAATTTGATTGCTATGGATGATGAATATAAAATGGCAGAATTTGGCCTTACAATTTATGATATGCCAAGCGGGCATTATATCCGCCAAAGGGAAGAAGAAAGAAGAAGCTTTGAATTTAGCGAGGAAGCCATATTCACTTTTGTTGATCTTTACCTGCTTTTCGGAACTGCTCCATATGGCAACAGGCTCTATTCTACAAATGATTTGGATGAATTTTTGCTGCATTTATATACATCATTCAGAGGGTTGGAGATACCTCGCACTATACCATTCTTTATTGAAGTAAAAGACGGCAAAGTTATTAGCCTTACAGAAGAGTTTTCCTTTACGCTATAATTAAACAGGAGAAAAAAATGACAGCTTTAAGCGCCAGAGAAATCGCTGTAACTGCCCTTTCTGAAATATTGGAGGATGGCGGTTACAACAATATTGTTTTAAATCACAATCTTAAGAAATATAATGATATAAGCCCGCCGGAGAGGGCGATGGTTACAGAGCTTGTGAACGGAAGTTTAAGGAATATGATATTAATTGACCATATTATTGCAATATATTCCAAAACCCCCGTAAAAAAAATATTTATCAGAAATTTACTCCGAATATCTGTGTACCAACTTATGTTTATGGACAAAATCCCTGACTCGGCTGTGTGTAATGAGGCTGTTAAGCTTGCAAAAGGCAGAGGGTTTACGGGGCTTTCGGGGTATGTAAACGGTATTTTGCGAAACATTGCCAGAAATAAGGAGAATTTGCAGCTGCCCGACAGGAATAAAGATTTGGCGCAGCATTTATCGGTTAAATATTCTCACCCGAAATGGATTATAGAATATTGGCTTTCTTTTATGGAGGAAAATAATGCAGAAGCTGTATGCAAGGGCAATAATATTTCTCCTGCCGCAACTATCAGCGTAAATACTATAAAAACAACTTTGGAAGCTGTGGAAGATTTGTTAAATGACGAAGGGGTGGAAAATTGGAGGCTAAGCCATAAAAACACCTTAAAAATCAAAGGAAGCGGAGATATAAGCCGTTTAGACAGCTTTAAAAAGGGGTTTTATCATATAATGGATATAAATGCGATGGCAGTTGTGGATTTATTAAATCCCATGCCGGGAGATTATGTCCTTGACTTATGCTCAGCCCCCGGAGGTAAATCCTTCTATGCCGCTAAGCTTATGAATAATGAAGGCAAAATACTAAGCTTGGATATATATGAGCATAAACTAGCGCTCATAGCGGAAGGAGCTAAGCGGCTGGGCCTTAATATAATCAAAGAAGGCCTAAATGATGCCGCAATTTTAAATAAAGCCTATATAGACAAATGGGATAAAGTTATGCTGGATGCGCCCTGCTCAGGCCTTGGGGTTTTGGCTAAGAAGCCCGATGCCCGCTATAAAAAATCTATGGCTGATATTGACGCTTTGGTAAATATACAACGCTCTATGCTTAGCGCCTCAAGTAAATATCCCAAAACAGGAGGAAGGCTTTTATACTCAACCTGTACTATATCGGTTAAAGAGAATGAGGAAAACACCGCTTGGTTTTTAGAGAATTTCCCATATAAAATTGAAAAAGAAATTACTATGCTTCCCGGCGGCAAAGAAGGTGCAGGAGACGGCTTCTATGCTGTTTCTATGATAAGGTGTGAATAAGATATGGATATATCCTCAATGACTTTAGAGGAATTGGAAGATTTTGTGATATATAATAATGAAAAAAAATATAGAGCAAAGCAGATTTTTCAGTGGATTCACTCTAAATTTGCCCGGGACTTTGCCCAAATGACAAACTTATCCGGTGATTTCCGGACTTTTTTGGAGGAAGAACACCCTATCTGTCAAATAGAAATTGAAAGAAAATATGAATCTTTGGAAGATGAGGTTCATAAATACTTGTTAAAACTTCCCAAAGATACTATAATAGAGAGTGTTTTAATGAAGTACTCTTTTGGCAATTCTCTATGTGTATCGACTCAGGCAGGCTGTGCTATGGGTTGTGCCTTTTGCCGCTCAGGTGAAGACGGCTTTTTTAGAAATTTGTCCGCTTATGAAATTTTGGCGCAGGTTTACAGAATTTGGGAAGAATGCAAAGAGAGAATAAGTAATATTGTGTTAATGGGTTCGGGGGAGCCTTTGCATAATTTTGACAATGTAGTAAGATTTATAGAAATTATATCACATGAGCACGGGCTTAATATAGGCAGGCGTCATATAACTTTATCCACATGCGGTATTGTGCCGGAAATATATAAATTGGCGGATTTGAAGCCGGGGATTAATTTGGCTTTATCCCTCCACGCCTCAGATGATGAAATCAGAAAGCAGTTAATGCCCGTAGCAAAAAAATATAATATTGATGAAACGCTGTCGGCTTGTGATTATTATCAAAAAACAACAGGCAGGCGTGTAACTTATGAATATGCTATGATTAAAGGTATAAATGACAGCAAAAGCCATGCCCGCGAACTTGGAAATAAGCTTAAAGGCCGCTTATGCCATGTTAATCTTATACCGGTAAATGAAGTGCCGGGTAAAAATTTCTATAGGCCTGAACGTAAGAGCATACAGGAATTTTATGATATATTATGTAAGTTAAATATTGATACAACTATTCGCAGAGAGCTTGGCAGCAGTGTAGCAGCGGCTTGCGGGCAGCTTAAAGCGGAATTTCTTAACGGATTTAATGAGCTTGGGAGATGAATGTATGGAGTTTTTAGGTTTAACGCATAAGGGCATGGTAAGAGATAATAACGAAGACTCTTTTGCTTGCTTTGCCGATGGGCTTAATAAATTGCCAAACCTTGCAATAGTGGCGGACGGCATGGGCGGACATCAGGCAGGCGAAGTTGCCAGCCGCCTTGCAATTGAGTTTTTTGTGGAATATATAAATAATTATGACAAAGAAGTAAAGGATTATTTAAAGATTTTAATTGAAGGTGTGCGGTATGCCAATGAGAAGGTTTTTGAAGCATCCCTTTTTGACCAAGGGTATTTTGGCATGGGAACTACTTTTACAGCTTGCGCCGTGGCAGAGGGAATGCTCTATATAGCTCATGTAGGCGACAGCAGGCTTTATCATATTAACGGAATGTCTATAAAGCTTTTGACTACAGACCACACTTATACCGCTGAAATGGTTAAGGCCGGCATTATAACAACCCAGGAAGCTCTTATTCACCCCAATCGTCATGCTCTTACAAAAGCTCTTGGTATAGACAGGCAAGTGGAGGTTGATATATATGAGGAAAAGCTTGATGAGAAAAGCTTGATACTAATTTGCTCAGACGGCCTTACGGAAATGGTTGATGATGATGAAATACTACAGATTGCCGGGGGTTCGAATGAGCTTAAGGCTATTGCTGAGGCCTTGATATCCCGCGCTAACGACAATGGCGGTGTTGATAATATTACTGTAATTTTGGCAAAGGCCAGAGGTGAAAATCTATGAGACTTACAGAGGGCGTCCTTTTAGCTGACAGATATGAGATAATTGAACTTATAGGCAGCGGCGGCATGGCTCTTGTCTATAAAGCTATGGATATTAAGCTTGGGCGGATTGTAGCTGTAAAAACTCTCAGAGAAGAGTATATAACAGATGATGAGTTTCTTAAGCGCTTTGCATCTGAAGCTCGTTCTGCGGCCAGTCTTTCCCATGCGAATATTGTTAATGTTTATGATGTCGGCACAGATAATAATATACATTTTATAGTTATGGAATATATAGACGGTGTAACCCTAAAAGAGCTTATTATAAGGCGTGCGCCCTTTGATGAGAAGGAGACTTTGGGGGTTAGTATACAAATAGCTGATGCGCTGTCACACGCCCACAAAAACGGTATAATCCACAGAGATATAAAACCGCAGAATATAATAGTTACCAAAGGCGGTACAGTTAAAGTAACCGATTTTGGCATAGCCAGAAGCGCCGACGCTCAGACGACTACGAGCGGCGGGGCTATGGGCTCTGTACATTACTTTTCCCCGGAGCAAGCCAGAGGCCGTTTTGTAGACTTTAGAAGTGATATTTACGCCCTTGGTATAATAATGTTTGAAATGGTTACAGGGACTATTCCCTTTGACGGGGATTCAGCAGTTTCAGTGGCCCTTAAACATATTAATGAAGAGCTGCCGGATGTGAGAGAGATTAACCCTGAAACCTCTGTAAGTATATATAAAATTATACAAAAAGCGGCTGCGAAGCCTTCTGCCAACCGCTATGACAGCGCCGACAGTATGATGTCAGACCTTAGAAAGGCCCTGACCAATGAATCGGGGGATTTTGTTACAGGGAGAATAGAGCTTGCAGGTACGCGCAAGATGAGCGCTAATGAGATAGAGCGGATAAATAATTCCTCCGAAGATGATTATGAGGACGATTACGATGAAGATGAGGAATATGATGACGATTACGACGATGACGATTATGAAGAATATGACGAGCCGGAAGATTATTATGAGGATGCAGACAGTCTTGACAAGAGAACAGAGCGAAAAATAATAATTGCCGCAATCTGTACAGGGCTTGCTATAATTGTTCTTATAACAAGTATAGGTTTTTGGCTGTTTCAAAGGGGTAATGGCGATGATATAAGCCCTGTGGTAACTATGGTTTCTCTTGCAGATATGACTATTGACAATGCAGAGAGAATTTTGGGCAATATGGGCTTAATCCTTGGAGATATTGAGGAAAGCTACAGCGATGATCATGCTGAGGGTATAATAATTGAACATTCTCCGGGAGAGGGAGAGGAAATTGCAAGAGGCAGCGAAATTGATATTGTAGTAAGCCGCGGTACTGACAGAATACCCGTGCCTGACGCTACAGGAGTGCTTTTAGCCGATGCTCTTACCATGAGAGAATTTGTTAATAATATATTTTTCTATGAAGAAAATCATGTTTTTAATGATGATATTCCTAACGGTGTGGTAGTGTCCCAATACCCTGAGCCCGGAAGCTTAGCCAGGAGAGGCTCAACAATAACTCTTGATATAAGCATGGGCAGGGAGATTAGGCGAGTACTTGTACCTAATCTTTTAGGAGCGACCGAGGATGTTGCGAAAAACAGATTAACCGAGGCAGGCCTTAATATCGGCCATGTTACCTCAGCTTTCAGTCCTGACTTTCCGGCAGGGCAGGTTTTTATGCAAAATTTTGACGGCGGCAGCGAAGTTACGGAAGGAACCGTTGTTGTATTCGTTGTTTCATTGGGGCCAAGGACGGATCAAGGACAGGACGACGAGCCTTATGAGCCCGACGAATCTGATGAGCCTCCAACTATAATTGACCCGCCCGGCGGTGGGCAGGGCGGCCTTGTGAGGACCCAAACAATTCATATACCGCCGCCTTTAGGTGCTTTGGCTCATGGGCCGGTTCGTGTTCATGTAAATCAAATTACGGCAGGGGTAGTAGAGCGGATTTATGAAGAAGCCGGCCTTCTTATGGCGAATTTTCCTTTGCCTTTGCAAGTATCCGGTAATCAGCCCTTTGAAATACATGTTTATGTGAACGGTCGGCTTGAGGATGTGAGACATATTGATTTAAGTCAGTAACGGGGAGCATAAACAGTATGGAAGGCATAATTGTAAAGGGAGTAGGCGGGCTTTATACAGTTGATACAAGTATTGGAACTGTTATGTGTAAGCCTCGCGGAATATTTAGGAAAAAAGAAATAGCAATATCTCCTTTAGTGGGGGATGTAGTTTTATTGTCTTTATTAGAAGAAGGCTCCGGCATTATAGAAAAGATTTATGACAGAAAAACTCTTCTTATGAGACCAAAGGTGGCTAATATAACTCAGGCTCTTATTGTATTTGCATACAAGGAGCCTGATTTGTATATGGATTTATTGGATAGNTTCATAATAAATTGCGAGGCGGCCGGNGTTAANGGCAGTATAATTTTTAATAAAATTGATTTGCTAAGNGAAAGTGAGAAGAAAAAAACACAAAATATAAGAGAAATCTACGAAAAAGCAGGCTACCGGGTTATAGAGGTTTCAGTATATGAAAATATTGGTATAGACCAGATAAAAAAAGCCCTTATTGGTGAAACTACCGTATTTGCGGGCCCTTCGGGGGCGGGGAAGTCAAGTATATTTAATATGATTTCTAACGGAGAGCTGATGGAAACAGGTGAGCTCAGCCAAAAAATCCGCCGCGGTAAGCATACCACCAGGCATACTCAGCTTATTAAATCGGATGAGGACAGCTATATAGTAGATTCTCCCGGGTTTTCGGCTATTCATTTTGACGGTATTGAAGCAAGTAACCTTAAGCATTTATTCCGCGAATTTAGGCAGCTGCAGGATGCTTGCAGGTTTGCAGACTGCAATCATATTGATGAGCCGGATTGCAATATAAAAAAAGGGGTATCTGAAGGACTTATAGATGAAATTAGGTATAAGCGCTATTTAAGCTTTTATGAGGAATTAAAATGAGTTATAGTGAATGCACTTTAAAACGGACCAGAATGAGCTTGTTCATTTTTGCCGTTTTAAGGTGCATGAGCGCCCCGAACATGAGCATATTTGCGTCATAGTGAATCAACTTGAAAATTATCCGGCTTGCCGGAAATAATTTTAAAGTTGTATGAGCATCCCTCAGTGAGATAAAGCGTAGCTTTGTCTCGCTGAGGAAGCAAATGTGCGAATGTTGGGCGTGATTTCAGTCCGTTTTTGACTGAAATCACTATAAGTTAATTAAGTTAAAATGAGTGAGGTGCCCAATGAGAATTGTAATTTTTGCAGGCGGAGATGCGCCCGGTATAGAGCTTGCAAGAGGCATTATAAAAGAAGGCGACTATATAATATGCCTGGACCGGGGATTAGAATATGCAGACAAGGCAGGGATAGTACCATCTGTTATACTTGGGGATTTTGACTCTGTGAATAGAGAGATTTTAGAGAAGTATGCAGCTTGCGGCATTCCAATTAAAGATTATCCTGCCAAAAAAGATTTTACTGATATGGAGCTTGGCATTGAGCTGGCTATTCAAAAAAATGCAAATGAGGTTATTTTACTTGCGGCTTTCGGCGGGCGCATTGATCATACATTGGGGAATATAGATAATTTGATGCAATTAGCTAAAAAGGGAATTAAAGGGGCAATATATGATGAAAAACAGCATTTGTATGTGATTAATGAAGGGCGGAGCTTTCATTATAAAAAAGGAAGTACAATTTCTTTGATACCTTTAAGCTATGAGGTGAGAGGGATTACTACGAAAAATTTATTATACCCTCTTAATGGTGAAACTCTTATCAAGGGTTATTCAAGAGGTTTAAGTAATGTTTTTACGGAAGATATGGCAGCAATTGACTTTAAAAGCGGTATGCTGCAGGTTATTGTAAATATATAGTTCAAAATTTAAAAATTTTATATTACTGCTAAATAAGCAACTTCTTGTATTTTGTGTTGAACTATGATATACTTTGTTAGAAAAACACAGCCACGGGCGGTTGCTCCACTCCCCATGTCAAAAGACGAAAGGGGGTGGTCGTATGTCATTGTATG
>JGI20163J15578_10001319_pt1 | contig 10265 bp, 8 predicted proteins | sample TergutCu122P1_FD_15578 | JGI IMG/M metagenome (IMG submission 15578)
AGGGCTACGAAGATAAAGCGGACAGTTAAGATACCGCTAACCCACACGTAATGCAAATCCCAGTCATTGGCAATAAGGGCATCAAACTCGTCCAAATAGCCTCCAAGGCTTGCGAAAAACACCAAAAAGATAATGGAAAATAGTGCGACTTTGCTTCCTCTGACAAACACTCCAGCCTCTTTAATGGTACTGAAGAAACTACTGGATTCTTCATGGGTTTGACTAGAGACTTTCTCGGAATAGTAATTTTTCTCTCTGATCTGTAGAGCGAATGTTGCGCTGATCAGGCAGATTGCTGCTGAAAGTAGAGCAATGGTATCAATGGGAATAAAGGTAGCAATCACTCCTGCAGAAGCAATTCCAAAAAGGGTTCCCATGTTGGCAAAAAAATGAGCTCTGCCGTAGATTTTAGTAAACTCTTTTTCTCGTCCGTCGCTTTTTAAATTGTCGTAGATTAAGCCTTCCTCTGTTCCAGAATCAAAAGCCCCTGCAATGGCCCAAAAGAAAAACCCTAGGGCAAACATAAAGAAAGTATGGGAAAAGAACCAGAGGACAAAACAAATCCCTTTTAAAACACCAGCTAGAGCAAGCATGTTCCTTCTGTTCCAACGATCGGCCAATATCCCTGCAGGAATCTCAAAAGGTATGGAAAATAAGCTCCACAGGGCAATCAAAAGAGCAACCTCAGTAATGGATTTCCCTCGTTCTATAAACAGAATGGTGTAAAAGGCATAGATGGGTAAACATTGACTGATGAATTTGTAAGTGTATAATATTTTAACGTTAAATGGTTTGTTTTCTTTTTTTATAGATTTCATATTTCGTGTCTTCCAATTGTTGTCTATTTGCTATAAAGTATCCTGATAAAATAAGAATTAAGTTGGAGGTCCTCGAATTCTGATTGAAACTTTATTTTGTCTAGATGGACAAGTGTTTATGCCCTGACAGATGTAGATTGGAGTCCTAGCCCATACTTTTATAACTTGAGCTTAGTGTTAGCAAGGGGGCCTAATATGATACACGATATAAAACTCCTTTCTACTAATACGATTGATGATACATGGTGAATATCACCACCTCAGGTCGTGCAAATATTCGAGGCCAGAAGTAGTAAACTCCAATTCCGCTACTTGTAAATACTGGAACACCATCTGCAGAAGCTGCAAAGCCATGGGCAAAACGTGTTCCGTAGCTGGTGATACTACCTCGATGTAAATAGATGGGATAGCCAAAGATGGTGATCTGTCCATGATGGGTGTGACCTGCAAGAATGAGATCAACGTCACTTGTAGGCTGCTCCATGGAAACATCTGGATTATGGGTAAGCAGCANGATGAAATCNTCTGGATATGCCCCTGCAATGGCCTGGGCAATGTTTGGATTCCTAATCCACAAATCTTGAACTCCTGCCAGATAAAANCCNTCTCTGATTCGNACACCACTGTTGTCAAGTGGAGTCATCCCCAGNTGTCTCATGGCAGTGAAAAGTTGTTGGTAATGGTCATGATTGCCCTCTACCCCGAAGATGCCATCGGTAGTTATGGTGTGAGAAATTTCTCGAAGGGTTCCCTGGTAACGATAATTGATCACAGAAAAGTCACCGCCAAGAAGAAGCAAATCCAAGTTTTTCTGATTGAGTCTGGCAACCACGTTTGCCATTTCCTCATCGGTTATGGTGTGCATATCGGTCATAAACCCAATACGATAGCCGTCTAAAGAGGCGGGCCAATTTGCAGAATAGAAATCAATCTCTACGTAGCGAATCCTGGTATCTAGGGTCAGACTATGAACAACGTGGATGAAAGGGATAACGGCAATAACCATCCCCAAAATTAACGCGACTTTAAAGTTTGTTTTGTTCTTTTTGTGTTTGAAAATGAAAGCACCAAGGGTCGCACCAATGCCACCACAAACTAAAGTGAAGAAGATTAATGTCCTCTCGCTCATTCGCAATTTTTTATGAATGGCCCTATATTTATCTACTCCATAAAGGGTGAATGCGAAAAGATTAATCCATATGAAGAAAATAAGGAATAACCTTATGAATCCAAAATGATAGATAAAATTAATGATTCTAACAATGATTTCCAAAGGTAAATCGTCCTTTCTCTTTTTACCACTTTTTCTTTGTGGGCATAAAAAATGTTTAGGAGGAAACACCACCTAAACACTTGTACATTGTAAATTAAATCTGTGGTTTTGTCTATTGATTTTTAAAAAGGCTTAAACCATGTTCCTAAGACGGTCACTTTTCTTTTTTAATTCTGAAAGCTCATGAAGAAGAGAATCAACCTTCTCTTGGTATTCTTCTGGTGCTTCTTCTTTTTGCTTTGTGATTGCTTCAAAGTCGTATGTTTCCATTATTCTTTGTAATCTTTCGTTAAAGGTTTCTTTTCCTCTTCTCATGTAAACCTACCTCCAATTTTGTTTCAATATTATATCATGATTTCACCAAAAATGTAACCGTTATGTCCTTATTTTTTATTGAGACAGTTTCACCCACGCGGGTACAGGCCTCTTAGCATCTCTTAAACACTCAGCTAAACACTCGGCGTTTCACCCACGCGGGTACAGGCCTCTCTAACCTCCTTGAATCAACGCAAGCAATGTCAGGATTCCAGAAGGTTTCTTTATTATTGCTGTGACAATAACTTTGTTGTATACTTGAGTAGAACACACTCCTTTAAGTAGAGAAAGGTGGACTTGCAAAGTTGTTACAGGAAAATAAATTCTTAATTTCAAGAAGTGTATGGAGCGTTTTACGGTCACCACTAAAAGCGCTTCTCTTCTTTATGCTCATTTCTTTGCTGAGCCTCTTTTTAATGTTAGGTGTAGGCCTATTAAATGCAGTGAATCATGTGTCCACCCAAGCAGAGGAAAACTTTACCACGATTGCTACCTTTCATTATATTGGCATTCATTATCCTGAAGAGATGGGACGAGATCAAGAATTTTATCGAGACACCAGTACTCTTGGCTGGTCTATCATAAAGGAACATCCAGATGTAATATCATGGCAACCATCTTCCAATGTTCAGGCAATAACCCCTGGCTTTGTAAGAAGGCAGTTTGATGCTCCTTTTGCTGGATATGGTATTTATGTCGTTGAGGGCTTTCTGCCAGGGGGTGCGCAGGGCATGGCCTTGGTACATGTAAGGGAGCAGATTTTCGCCTATGCCAATCGTGAGGGCAGATACATCGCGGCTTCCTTTCCAGAGGGCTGGCAAGAGACAGGAGAAGGTTGGGAATTTGTTCCTCCATTTGAGCAAGAGGGGTTATACATAGTTAAGGGGCGTTATTTGCCCGTCCTTGGCAGGTTTGCAAGAACATTTACTGTGTTAACATTTCCTCCTTTGGTATACGAATTAGTGGGGATTTCGGAAGAAGATATCCCTCATTCTTTACTGAGTATTACAGAGGGAGTGTCACCTGAAGCTCTTGATATTTATCATCGTATGGCAAGATTTTTCTATGAGGAAAACCGAGTAATCAATACTCGTTTTAGCGACAACATAGAATCTCTATATGAGTTTGCACAGGGACAAGCCTGGTTGCTTGAAGGACGATTGTTTGAAGAGGAGGAATACATCCAAGCCAATCAGGTGGTAGTCATTACCAGTTACATTGCAAACATAGGAGAGTTTGCGGTGGGAGATTCGATTCCCCTTACTTTTATTGAGCGATTTAATATGTTAGGGGGAGAGGTACTAGAAGAGCCAAGAGGAATAGAGTGTGAGGGTATTCCCTTCACTGTGATTGGCATTGTGGAGACCTTAGAGGAACATCGTACAAATATCTATCTGTCCAATGCAGACAAGCCAATGTATCTGGAAACCAATGGAATTTCAAGCTATTATCTTGGGCAGGCAAGACTATACAATGGCAGGACAAGAGATTTCTTAGAAACCATGGAAGAGTTACTGCCTTCTCGTGTGGTTATTCGAGTATATGATCAAGGGTACGAGTCGGTGATGAGAAGCGCCAATGCAGTACAGCAATCGGCAGGTATTTTATTGTTGATTTGTGTTCTTGTTGGGATGGCGGTGCTTAGTCTATTTGCTTTGATTTTCATACAGAGGCAAGGAGAAACGGTGAACACCATGCTTCTGTTAGGCACCAGTACTGGCAAGGTAAGATTGTACTTGCTGTGTGGTTGTGGGAGTCTTGCCATTATAGCGGCTTATGTAGGAGCCTTTATTGGAGCTTCTTTGTCAGGCATGGTATCTTCCATGGCTTTTGATCAAGGAGGAGAATCTACAGTTGAGTCTGTCACAACAATTGATTTCTCAGACAGAGCTATGGGGTTTGTTTTAGAGATGGATTATGTTTTCCCTCCCATACCCTTAGGAGTTGTGCTGTTAACTGGAACAGGATTGATTGTGGCCACATTTTTATTTCTCTTGGCATTTGCTAGGAAAACCATTAACCATCGGGCAGTGGAAATGAACAAGAGGGTAAGCAGGAAGCCAAGAACTACTAATATATCTATAGGTCCCAAAAAACCACGGAGGGCTTCCTTGATTCCTGGCACGGTTTTGAAATATGCTTTATTGTCCATTGCAAGAGGAGGTCGTAGGACTTTTGCAATCCCTGTTTTTTGCTTTATCATGACCCTGTTTTTCTTAGGAATGTGGGGGCTGCAACACCATTATGAAAGTGAGATTCACAAGTCTTATGACAGTGCCATCATCCAAGGTCATTTTACCAATGTATCTGGTCGAAGTATTGATCGGCTTCTACTGGACAGTGATAAAATAAACAGAGCTAGGGACAGTGGATTTTTCGCTGAATTTGATACAAGTGTTGCCAACAATTACATCTTTCTTGGGGTTTCTCGTACAAAAGAAGGGGAATTTCAACATCCAGAATTTGTATTCCCAGTCTGTGTTTTTGGGGCAGATGTGATGATTGGTCATATGAGCGAGCAGCCAGCCATTTATTACACTACCCGTCTGGAACAATCCCCCGAGTTCTATGCTATAGCCGATGAGGAAATAGAGATTGATTTTTGGGACGATGACAGTCCTTTGCTGAAAGAATTAAAGGAAAATGGTCTTCTTACAGATACTTCTGTATTTCACCAAGGAGGACAATCTTTCTTGTTGTATGGAAATTCTGTTGTATCAGAGGATGATATCATCGGGCGGTACAGTGAGATTGCTTATCCGCCTCAACTGTCAGAAACTGCCTTCCCAATTTACGCGGTGATTTTTACAGATGCCAGCAATTGGTTTGCGGTGTCTTTGTGGAATCAACATCTGCAAGATCCGTATTCCATGCAGGTGGTATTCACAGAGCTACAAAGAACAATACTTGTACCGAACCATGATCGTCCTATTATGGGATTTGAAGAGATACAAGGAGTCAATCTGGAACAGGCTTTGGTGGTCACCCCTATTGTGATATCAGAGCAGTTTGCTTACAACAATCAGGTCCGACATGGTGATGTGATTCGTCTGATGACCAGAAGAAGTCTAAGAGTTAACGAAACGGCAAGAGGAGAGACGAATACCTACGGATTTCAGGTCTGGTGGTGGCAGGATTACATTGTCATAGGTAGCTTTAATCAACATGGAAATATGCAACATTTATATGTCCCCTATAATCCAAAGATTCATGCTTACCCTATGTTTGAGGAAAGCTTAAGGATACATCACCAAGGACCATTCACCAGTTTTTATGTGGATGCAGACTTTCATGTTACAGAGGGTATTACCTATAGTGCGGCGAATTTTACCCTTGCAGATGCTAGGGAACTAGAGCAGGTCAAAGCCTTCTTTGCAGAGGAAGGTTTCTCCCCAGTGGGACGAAGAGATGGCACAGGACTTTCCATGTTTGTCATCATAAAAGACGGTGCATTTAGCGCTTTCATGGAGGATATTGAGAATTATCTTTTCTATATATCAGTACTGTTTCCGATTATGGTGGTGATTACCTTGGCCATTTCAGTATTTGTTTCTTATCTGCTTCTGGCTTCTAGGAAAAATGATTTTGCCATTATGAAAGGGCTAGGAACAGGTGGTATTCGTATGTTTTCGTCTTTTTTCGGAGAGCAAGTGATATTGGCAGGAGGCGGAAGTGGGGTAGCCTTAATTGTTTTTGCTGGGTTTTTTGGATTCAGAATAGAGATGCTTCTTAGCGTTGGGATTTACGGTGCGATCTATTTGGCTGGTGCCATATGCGCCATTGTGGTTTTTAATCGCATGAGTACCTTGCGATTATTTGCAGAGAAAGAATAGTTTTCAGTAAAATTATATTAGGCGATGAAGAATGGAGAGGAAAGTCAATGAAGGGATTAAAAGTAGAAAATGTGACTTACAGTTATGGTGGCCCTGATATACTAAGAGAAGTGTCCTGTACATTTGAATATGGAAAAATCCATGCCATTGCGGGGAAATCGGGCAGTGGTAAAACCACATTGCTTTCTTTGTTGGCTGGCCTTGATCTGCCCAAGGAGGGGGATATCTTGTACGATGGAGTTTCCATTAAAGAGATGGATTTGTCCAGGTATCGTAGGGAAAAGGCTGCCGTTATCTATCAAAGTTTCAGGCTGTTTCCTTTAATGAATGCTTTTGAGAATATCATGTATCCCATGGAGTTGAAAGGTATTAACGGAAAAGAAGCGCTAAATAAAGCCAAAGATTTTTTGGCTCAGGTTGATCTTGAAGAAAAGTTGGGGACTCATTTCCCCAATATGCTATCTGGAGGAGAACAACAAAGGGTTGCAATCGCCAGAGCCCTTGCAACAGACGCAAAACTTATTCTAGCAGATGAACCCACAGGCAATCTGGATCGGCAAAACAGCGATAATATTATCTCTATTTTGAGGCAGTTGGCACACCAGAAGGGGTATTGTGTTATTGTTGTAACCCACGATTTCAATGTGTTGGACTCCTTAGATGTGGTGTATCATATGGAGGATGGGTATATTGGAAGTTAAACCCTGTTCCTTTAGCAAAAAGCAAGAGCTATATGAAAATCTAATCATTAAGATACAATGATTACACGAAACAGAGGGTACATAGGAGGTACATATGCAGAAAACGAATCTTGGGAATACAGGCTTGGAAATTAGTAAGGTTATCTTTGGCGGAATTATCGTAATGAACGAAACCACGGAGGATAGTGCCAGATATGTGGAATATGCCATTAATAAAGGGGTGAATTACTTCGATGTTGCTCCCAGTTATGGAGATGCCGAGTGCATGTTAGGGCCTGCTCTTGCCCCTTATCGAAAGGATGTATATCTAGCATGTAAGAGCATGGAAAGAAGTGGTGAAAAGGTCAAGGCGGAATTAGACCGTTCATTGGAACTTTTACAAACGGATTATTTTGACGTTTACCAGTTGCACGCATTAGTAACACAAGAAGATCTTGATCTGGTCTTTGCAAAGGGCGGTGCTCTGGAGGTTTTGCTGAAAGCTAAAGAGGAAGGCATCATCAGAAATCTAGGCTTCTCCGCCCACAATGAAGATATTGCCATTCAAGCAATGGCATATTATGATTTTAAGACAGCATTATTTCCTGTGAATTGGGCATTGCTTTTGCAAAAAGACTTTGGTCGTAGATTGCTTTCTATCTGCAAATACAAGAATATGGGTATATTAGCCATGAAATCACTGATTGAAAGAAATTGGCGAAGTGAAGAAGAGAACAAAAGATATCCAAAGTCTTGGTGTAAACCAATATATGATGAAAAGTGGGCAATGGCAGCGTTGAAATATGCCTTAGCAACAGGGGCTGACACCCTGGTTCCGCCAGGAAATTTCGAAAACTTTAAATTCATTGTGGAGCGAATTGATGAGCTTTTAGCGAATCCATTAAACGATCAGGATCTTGCCTTACTTCAAGGGAAACTTGCTCAGGTAGAGGGTGAGTTGATTTTTTAACCATCTATGTAAACCCTTGCCTGACAATGGACTTACTAAAAGAAATAACCGTAACAATGGCAAATGATAATGAAATAAACAAGGAGTGTTGTGAATGAGTAAAGAATCTTGTTATCCCCAAAGCAGCGGCTGTTGCGCCGAAGATATGAATAACACACCAGTCATAGAAAATGTACAAAAGACATCAACTTCACTAACCTGTCGTGATGTTCTTGGCGCATGGAAAGTGCGTTGGGGCATTGGACGAATGAATTACACTGTAAATCCAGGGCTTTATGCCGTGGGTAAACCAAAAAGCGACTCACCAGTTTTGGTTAGCGCAAACTACAAAATGACTTTTGATATTTTGCGAAAAAATCTTTCAGGTTTAGATGGTTGGCTGTTGATACTTGATACAAATGGGGTCAATGTTTGGTGCGCCGCAGGTAAAGGCACATTTGGTACAGAGGAATTGATAAATCGTATTGAAATAGTTAGGTTATCAGAAGTGGTGACACATAAAAATCTAATACTGCCCCAACTTGGTGCGCCTGGCGTAAACTCAAATGAAGTAAAGCAACGTACAGGATTTTCTGTAACTTTTGGCCCTGTTAGAGCAAATGATATACAGGCTTTTATTTCGTCGGGCAATAAGGCAACAAAGGAAATGCGGCTTGTAAAATTTACTTTTAAGGATAGACTTGTACTAACGCCTATGGAAATAGTGCCAGCTGCAAAAATGTCACTTCCTATTTTTGGCGTGCTATTCTTAACTAATCAGTTTGCAAAAAGACCGTTTGATAAACATGATATTATAGCTTATTCTGGAGCGGTTCTTACTGGTGCAGTTCTTACACCTTTATTACTCCCATATATCCCTGGAAAGGCTTTTGCTTGGAAAGGATTTGTTGCTGGGTTATGTTGGACTGCTGGCTCTCTTTGGGTGTCAAAACGATTTGCACCAGGTAACAGGCTTTTGTCGGCAGGGCAATTATTGCTGTTCCCTGCTATATCCTCATTTTTTGCTATGAATTTTACAGGAGCATCCACCTATACTTCACCGTCTGGTGTGAAAAGAGAAATGCAAAAAGCGTTACCCTTGATCATTGGTGCAGCAACAATAGGGGCGGCATTGACATTTGGGGTACATCTATTTGGCAGGAGGAAAAAATAATGCGTCATAGATACTTGAAAGATGTTACAACACTTTCACTTAATGCTGAAAAATGTGTCGGTTGTGGGCTGTGTGCAGTGGTTTGTCCGCACGGCGTATTTACTGTTGACGAAAGAAAAGCGCAGATTGCAGAAAAGGATTTTTGTATAGAGTGCGGAGCTTGCGCTTTGAATTGTCCTACAAAGGCCCTTGAAGTTAGTCCAGGGGTAGGGTGTGCCGCTGCCATCATTGCAGGATGGGTTACTGGCGGCGAGCCAAATTGCGATTGCGGCATATTTGGCGCAAGCAATAAGATACAATGTTGTTAAGGAGGATAATATTGTGGCCATAAAGGGTAATTCCCGTCCCACTTTAGTTGCTCTAAAACGGTCTAAACACCAGGGAACACTCTAAACGACTTTTTGGTTTGGAACATAAAAAACACTGTAAGCCTTGATATACAAGCATTTACAGTGTTTTTTGAGGAACAGGGGATAACAGAATCGAACTGTTGCCAAAGGTTTTGGAGACCAACTGTCATATACCTGCAAACCCAGTAAATGCAATACTTTTCAGATTGTTTTTTCGTTTCCACCCCGATTCCACCCCGATTTTTAGGATGCAATGGCGTCTAATTGATTCACAAGATTTCTCTTGTCCTCATTAGAGGTTTTAATGTAATACTCGTAGGTGGTACTAACTTGCGAATGTCCAAGTAATTCTGATACTTCAACTGGTAGTGCGTTTTCCTTGCATAGTTTCAGTAGTTTAGTACGACCAAACGGAAAAATCTTTTCCAAATCGTCTAGTGTATAAATTGTAGTTTCCATTGTTGTTTTCTCCTATATGTGAAAAAATGTTCTCACCATATAGCCGTGGGAGATGGTGTTTGACCACCTACTAATTTGAAATTTTTCATTTTGTTGATAGGTAGGATGATTTTGTTGCTGCGACAATGACTTTGTCGTATACTGGAGTAGAGTTATTAGTTACGGCCTCTGATATGGTAGAGGTGTTGGTAAATAATTTATATTAGCGGAGGTTGGTTAGGTGCTATTCTTGAAGAAACTATCAGTAAGTGACAGTAAAAGTGTATATACCATGTTGCAGGGTATAGAACGTAATGATAACGGATTTCATAATGATGTGTCAACGGCAAAGTGTCGTGATATATTTGTTAGTAACGGCAGAGCTACGCCGATTGAAAGTAGCCGAGTATTTATATTTTCTGCTTTAAAAACCAG
>JGI20163J15578_10001320_pt1 | contig 10259 bp, 8 predicted proteins | sample TergutCu122P1_FD_15578 | JGI IMG/M metagenome (IMG submission 15578)
TATCGCATTCCAGTGACTCCCCGCCCATGCAAGGGAGACTCTCATTGTATGATGCTATGGAGGTATAACTGTGCAACAGTTCTACCGCCCCTGCTGAATACAATGCGCTTTTAAAGAGGCTCCGTGGAATGCCGATGGAACAAGAAGGAGATGCGTCAGACTGTGAGCCGGTCCGCCCCGCGTGAACTGCAGCCCAATAACTTAAGGAGCACTCATCATGAAGAATTTCACCATCCCTAAAGATTACCGTTCCCCTTTAACCATTCGAGAAACCGAGGTTGCGATCAAAGAAATTAAGGATCATTTCGAGCGTGCATTAGCTAAGTCTCTTCATTTGACTCGCGTATCAGCCCCCCTGTTTGTAACGCCGGAATCCGGATTGAACGATACTTTAAATGGCGTGGAACGTCCCGTCACTTTTGGCATAAAAGAGCAGGATGAAGCCCCGGCTGAGATTGTCCATTCCCTGGCCAAATGGAAGAGACACGCATTAAAGCAGTATGGTTTCCATTCCGGCGAAGGACTATATACCGACATGAGTGCAATTCGTCGGGATGAAGACACTGATAATACTCATTCTCTATATGTAGATCAATGGGATTGGGAAAAGATTATTTCCAAAGAAGAAAGAAATATGGAGACCTTAGAGTATACCGTGCGTAAAGTCTATCAAGCGCTAAAGGATACCGAATATTATCTATGTAAACGATACAACTATATTGAATCATTACTACCGGATGAAATTTACTTTATCACCTCTCAAGAGCTGGAGGATATGTTTCCTAACTGCTCTTCTGCCGAGCGAGAATATCGTATTTCCAAAGCCAAACGAGCAGTGTTCATCTCTCAAATAGGTCGCAATTTATCTTCCGGAAAGCCACACGATGGGCGAGCCCCTGACTACGATGACTGGTCATTAAATGGAGATATTATCGTATATTATCCGGTTTTAGACATTGCCTTGGAACTTTCGTCTATGGGCATCCGGGTGGACGAAGAAACGTTGCTACGCCAGTTAAAGATAGCTGATTGTGAGGAGCGAATCACTCTGCCCTTCCATAGTTCTTTATTAAACGGAGAATTGCCTTATACGGTAGGTGGTGGGATTGGCCAATCAAGAATTTGTATGTATTATTTGCGCAAAGCTCACATCGGTGAAGTGCAATCATCTTTGTGGCCACAAGAAACTTATGAGTATGCGCATAAACACGATATCTCTTTTCTATAACTAAGCACTCTTTAGAAACTCCCTTGCACGCATCTTTGTGGCTGAGTTTCCGGGAACACTTTAACTGAGGCGGTTTTCGTCGAGATTTATTCAGGAGGTTTAATTTATGACCGTTTCAAAAGATATTCCAATGTCACCAAACGATACCTTGGTTTTGACAGAAAATGTGCAAGCTCTTACGGAAGTTCTTGATTTACTATTAGAGCTGGGGAATACTGATATTGAAGAAACCATTCATCGATTCCTGAAATTTACCGGTTCTCATACCCGAGCAAGTCGTGCCTATATATTCGAATTGGTCTCTGATGAAATAATCTCTAATACCTACGAGTGGGTTGCTGATGGGATTCCCACTAATATTCATGCCATGTCGATGCTACCCATTGATGACTTCTTTACGCATCTTCTAGAGCATGAATTAATCGCCGAAGACATTCGAACGCTTCCGGAGTTTCTTCAGAGTAGTTTGAAAAAATATGGCGTTAAAGCCATTGCCGCAATGCCTTTAATCTTGAATAATAAAACCGTTGGTTTCGTCGGTTTTATTGACACTTTGAAACATCGCACATATTCTCGTGAAGAACATTTGATGTTGCATCATTTTGCTGACATGGCAACGGTTTTGTTAGAGCGTCGCAATAATGAGCGGATGATTACCAATAGCATTCAAATTATGCAGACGGTTACGGACAACTCCCAAAATCTAATCTTTGTCTCGGATATTCAAACCAGAGAATTGCTTTTCGTCAATAGTAGTGTAGCGGTTTTACTAGAAAAAAAGGTGGATGCAATTGTCAATGAACAGATGCTAATCTGTGATGCTTGTAAGGTTGTTTTGGATATCACCTGTGATGCTTGCCCCCTTAATACCTTTGATGGAGAGCGTTTAGACGTGGTACCGGAGCGACATTCTTTGGAGTGCGAAAGTCGAGCCCAAGGGAAGTGGTATCTGGCGCAAAACTCATTTGCAACCTGGATAGATGGCCGTGACGTAATGATTGAAAACTTAACCGATATTACTCGACAAAAAGAATATGAAATGCAATTAGAGTATATTGCCTCTCGTGATGGCATGACCGGTATATATAATCGAGAATGGGGGCATCGCTTTATTCAAGCGTTTATTGATAAATCAGTTTCTTTGCATACCCTTACTTTTATTGACCTTGATGGATTAAAAAAGATAAACGATAAGCATGGACACAAAGCGGGCGATTTTATGATCCTAAAAGTCGTTGAATTAATAAATAAGCATGTTCGAAAGGGTGATATTTTTTGCCGCTGGGGCGGCGACGAGTTCATTTTGATTACTCCCGGTGGGGTAGATTCTGCCGAATTGATTCTTGAACGCATAAAAAAAGCATTGACTACTTATAATAAAAGTAAATCAATACCTTATCTTATCGATTTTAGTTACGGCATGGCCGAGATTGACCCTAAGCGGGAGCAAACCTTAGACTCTATCATCTCAGAAGCAGATAATCTTATGTACGCACACAAAACATCCAAGTGAGACAACTACCTGATTTCGATGTTTTTTACGATATCTATTATCGACCAGAGTTCTTCTCGACCTTGCTTGGTCGCCGAAGAAAAAGGAATAAGATTCCCCCCCTCTTTCATCTGTAGTTCTTCTTTTATCACTTTAATATGCTTTTGCACTTGGCTTCGCTTTAGTTTATCTACTTTTGTCGCCACAATAATCGGTTGATATCCATGACTAACAATCCAATCGTACATTTTTTTATCATCTTTAGACGGGGCATGGCGAATATCTACCAGTAAAAATATTCCTTTTAACTGCTTTGAGCCGTGGAGATATCGTTCGATCAAACGTCCCCACTGCTCTTTTGCTTTGAGCGGAACCTTTGCATAACCATATCCCGGTAAATCTACCAGATAAAATTCTTGATTGATATTGTAGAAGTTTATAGTTTGCGTTTTACCCGGAGTGGAAGAGGTACGAGCAAAAGATTTACGGTTTAACAGGGCATTAATCAGAGATGATTTCCCAACATTAGACCGGCCGGCAAAAGCGATCTCCGGCTTGTTATTCTCCGGTAAACTACTGGTGATGCCACATACTGTTTCTAATTCTAGACTACGAATAACCATAAAATCTCCCTAACTACTTATACGTCCGCAAGTGCTGTTTTTAACACTTCTTCCATTGTTTCTACGGCAACAATATCCATGCCATCTGTAATCTCTTCTGACAACTCGTTCACTGCGGCCAATGTTTCCTTCGGAACAATCACTGTCTTAATTCCGGCATTTTTTGCGGCTAATAATTTTTCTTTCAAACCGCCTACCGCCAGTACACGACCTCGCAAAGTTACCTCACCGGTCATTGCCACATCTGCCCTTACCTTTCGATTGGTGATAGCAGATAACATCGCTGTGGCCATAGTAATTCCGGCAGAAGGGCCATCCTTTGGCACCGCGCCCTCAGGAATATGCACATGAATATCACGGGTGCTAAAGAAATCTTGTGGAATATCATATTCATTTGCTACTGACCGAATATAACTCACCCCGGCTTGGGCCGACTCCTTCATCACATCACCCATCTGACCGGTGAGCACCCATTCACCTTTACCGGGCATCACATTTACTTCGATTTGTAAAGTGTCACCACCAACACTGGTCCAAGCCAGTCCTCGGGCGATTCCCACATCATCGGTAGTATTCATCATCTGATAAGTGAATTTTTCTCGGCCTAAATAGGTCTCGATGTTCTCGTCGGTTACAGTGATACTCTTATCCCTCTTTTTATCCCCCGCCGCAATAATCTCCTTTGCCGATTTGCGACAGATATTTCCAATCTCTCGCTCAAGCTGACGAACCCCGGATTCCTTAGTGTAATTCCGCGCTATTTTGCCAATGGCTTGTGGGGTAATGGTTAGTTGAGAAGGTTTTAATCCATGTTTTGCTAATTGTTTCGGAATTAAATGCTCCGCCGCTATATGAAATTTCTCATTTTCGGTATAACTACTAATTTCAATAACCTCCATACGATCCAAAAGGGGACGAGGAATGGTTTGTAGAGTATTAGCCGTAGTTACAAAAGTTACCTCGGATAAATCCAAAGGAACTTCTAAATAATGGTCGCGAAATTTCCGATTTTGTTCACTATCTAGTACTTCCAATAAAGCGGAGAACGTATCGCCCTTGTAATCCGTACTTACTTTATCAATCTCATCCAATAACATGACCGGATTCTTTACTCCGGCCGTACGCATTCCGGCGGCAATTCGTCCCGGCATAGCACCAATGTAGGTTTTCCTGTGACCACGAATTTCTGCCTCATCTCGCACCCCACCCAGAGAAATGCGCACATAAGGTGTTTTCAAGGAAGTAGCCAACGATCGTACAATGGAAGTTTTCCCGGTACCCGGCGGTCCGACCAAGCAAAGAATTGGGCTCTCCCCTTTTTTGGTTAAGGAGCGTACCGCTAAGAATTCTAATATTCTTTCTTTTACTTGTTCCAATCCATAATGTTCTCGTTCTAATATTTTTTCTGCGTTTTGAATGTTATTACTAATTCTTGCCATTTTGTCCCAAGGCATTTCCAGTAACGTTTCGATATATGTACGAATCACGCCACTTTCCGCCGGGCTTTGCATGGAGCTTTTGAAACGGTTGATTTCTTTGGTTAGTTTCTCCTTAACCTCTTTAGGAGCTTTTAAATTTTTTGTTGCTTTTTCAAATTCTTCCGCGTCAGAGATCGTATTATCCTCTCCTAATTCCTCACGAATTAGCTTTAACTGCTCCCGTAAAATATAATCCCGCTGGTGTTTGTCCACTCGTTCCTTTACTTTTTGTTGAATCTCACCTTTGATATTAATGATTTGAATCTCATTCACCATCTTAAAAGCAAGTGTTTCATATCTCTTCCAAAAATCTAACTCGTTTAAAATATCCTGCAAATCTATGTAAGACAATGGAATATTGGCAGCAATTTCATTTACCATTTTAGGTAAATCTCTAGCTTCTAGTAGTTGCGCAACTTCTTCCTTGGAAATCTTTCCATTTTTGCTTGCATATTCCACAAAAATTTCCGTAAGTCCTCGCTTCATTGCTTGAGCGTTAATATCGTCCGGGATAAAAAGCTCTGCGTCAGAGATTTCTGCAATCTTCCCAAGCAGATAAGGTGATTCATGCACTAGTTGTGTCATCATACCTCTAGATTCGCCGGCTACCAGTACGCGCACTACTTTCCTTGGTAGCTTAACAATCTGCTTAATCGTGGCAATTGTTCCAACCTCATACAAATCTTCCGGAGTTGGATTTTCAACTTCCATATCTTTTTGGGTTACTAAAAAAATTTTCTGATTGGTTTCCATCGCTTTTTGAACAGCCAAAGAAGAGCGGTCACGACTTACGTCGAAGTGAACCACCATTTCCGGCAGTATGGTCATGCCTCGTAAGGCAACGATGGGAAGGTGTGTCGATTTGCTGTTCATTCGTTAATTCCTGTTCTATTGATAATATAATGACTTTTTGACTCTTGTTTCACATAAAACTGTAGTTGCTCTAACGCTCGTTGATAACCTCGCTGCGTTCTCAGCCCTAAGCACTTTCCGTAGCGAAGAACGATTTTCGCTCTTCTCCATCACATTCGTATAAAGGTCTGCCGCCTCTTACGGTTTCTCTTGTGATAAGGCAAGCCTTAATAGTAGTATCTGACGGTACCATAAACATTGTATCCATCATTATGTTTTCCATAATTGCTCGTAAGCCTCTAGCACCGGTCTTTCGGTTCAATGTTGTTTTGGCAATTTCTTTCAATGCTTCTTTTTCGAACTCTAATCTGACGCCATCTAGTTCCATGAGTTTTTGATATTGCTTTACGATTGAACTCTTGGGTTCCGTCAATATCTTGATTAACGCATCTTGGTCTAAAGCTTCTAAAGAAACCGTCACCGGTAGGCGTCCAACTAATTCCGGGATTAACCCAAACTTAATCAAATCTTGCGGTAGTATATGTTTTAATACCTCATTAACATTTTTCTCTTGCTTCGAGGTGATTTCTGCGTTGAATCCGATATTTTTTTTGTCAATTCGGGTTTCAATAATCTTGTCAATTCCTTCAAATGCTCCCCCACAAATAAACAGGATATTGTTTGTGTCAATCTGAATCAACTCCTGATGAGGATGCTTTCTTCCGCCTTGGGGAGGAACCGAAGCAACAGTACCTTCGATAATTTTTAGTAAGGCTTGTTGTACGCCTTCGCCGGAAACATCACGAGTAATGGATGGATTTTCAGACTTTCTGGTTATTTTATCAATCTCATCCAGATATATAATTCCATACTCTGCACGAGCCACATCGCCATCGGCAGCTTGAATGATTTTTAACAAGATTGTTTCTACATCTTCTCCTACGTATCCGGCTTCAGTTAATGCAGTTGCATCGGCAATGGCGAAAGGTACGTTTAAAATCTTGGCCAATGTTTGCGCCAGATATGTTTTGCCACATCCGGTTGGACCCAAAAGTAAGACATTGCTTTTTTGTAATTCCACCCCCACATCTTGTCCGGCCATTATCCGTTTGTAGTGATTATATACTGCCACCGAGAGCACTTTCTTTGCTTCCTCTTGACCAACCACATAATCATCTAGAAACGCTTTTAATTCCTCAGGGGTCAGAAGATTAATTTCAGAAAATTCACTTTCATGGTTATCTTCTTCATAAGCCAGTTCTTCTTCTAAGATCTCCGCGCATAAATCAATACAACGGTCACAGATTAGTACTCCTTCCGGACCGGATACAAGTTTGCGGACATGACTTTGTGGTGCATTGCAAAAAGAACACTTCACATTATCATTCATTATTCTCCCAGCCATTTTATATATACTCCTTTTTCAAATATGGTAGTTCCCTCGTCCTAACGCTCGACAAAACCTCGCTAAGGGGCGAGGAACGACTTCCATGAGCGCTCGTGAGAGACCTCGCTTTATTCTCATGCGGTAGAACGGGCGCTTAACAATGTCAATCATAAGTTCTATGCGATTGAACAAGTTCAATCTTCTTGCCTTCCTGCTCTAGTGTCTTGCGATGACTTCGTCTATCAATCCGTATGCTTTCGCTTCTTCTGCGCTCATGAAATTGTCTCGCTCGGTATCTTCTTTAATGCGCTCTATATCTTGTCCCGTATTTACAGCTAACATTTGATTTAGTTTATCACGTATCTTTAAGATACGTTCTGCCGCGATTTGAATCTCAGTTGCTTGTCCACGAGCACCACCCAGCGGTTGATGGATCATTACTTCGGCATTAGGCAAGGCAAAGCGCTTCCCCTTAGCGCCCCCCGCCAATAAAAATGCACCCATACTTGCCGCCATTCCAATACATACGGTAGATACGTCACACTTGATATACTGCATTGTGTCATAAATCGCCATCCCGGAAGTAATAGAACCGCCCGGGCTATTAATATAAATTTGAATGTCCTTGTCCGGATCATCAGCTTCCAAAAACAACAATTGCGCGATTACGATACTCGCTGAAACATCGTGTATCTCTTCACCTAAAAAGATAATTCTTTCTTTTAACAATCTAGAATAAATATCATACGAGCGTTCACCACGACTGGTTTGCTCGATTACATAAGGGACTAGACTCATCTTTCTTCCTCCTAATTATGATTGAGCACTCTCGGAAACTCCCTTGCACGCATCTTTGCGGCTGATTTTCCGAGAGTACTCTGATTGAGGCTACATTCTCAGCCCTCGACAGCATGTTCAACTAGTAAAGTAATTGCCTCTTGTACGGCGATATCTTCTCTCATACGAGCTTTTTCTTCCTCTCCTATGAACTCTTTAATCTTGTCGATTTCCATTTGATAGGCTTCGGCCACTTTTTGTAGTTCTTCTTCTAAGCGTTCATCTGATACTTCAATGTTCTCTGTTTTGGCAATTTCTTCAAGAACTAAGCGGGTTTTAATACGATTTTCTGCCATTGGCCGAAGTTCTTCTAACATCTTTTCTTCGGTCATCCCGGTAAACTGGAAGTATTGCTCCATGTTTAATCCTTGTTGTTGCATCCGACGAGCTTGGTCATTAAACATCTGTCGAGTTTCGACATCTACCATCGGTTCCGGAATATCCATTGTAGCATTTTCAATAGCTAATTCTACTACTTGATTCTCTTTTTGAGTTTGGGCTTCTTTTTCTCGTTGACTATTGAGGTTTTTCCGGACATCTGCTTGGTATTCTTCCAAGGTTTCAAACTCTGAAACATCTGACGCAAACTCATCATCTAATTCCGGCAACTCTTTTACTTTAATCTCATTAACTATACATTTAAAGATGGCATCTTTGCCGGCCAGATTATCAGCTTGGTATTCATCCGGGAAAGTCACTTTCACCTCGATATCTACGCCTACTTCTGCACCAATCAATTGATCTTCAAAGCCCGGGATAAAGGAATTGGAACCAATAGTTAGAGGATGATTTTCTCCTTTTCCTCCTTCAAAGGGAACGCCATCAACAAATCCCTCATAATTTAAATCAATCATATCGCCATCTTGTACAGCTCGGTCTGTAACCGAAATCATCCGCCCGCTACGTTCCAGTTCTTTATTGATTTCTGCTTCCACATCTTCATCGGTTACTTCTACATCTATTGCATCCACTGAAAGTCCTTTATATTCTCCTAAGGTCACATCCGGTTTCACTGCTACTTCTGCAGTGAAAACAAACGGTTTTCCTTTTTCGATTTGAACGATATCTATCTGTGGTTGGGAAACTATCTCTAATTCAGACTCATCGTAAGCTCTGGGATATGCTTCTCCAATCATCTGATTTATCGCTTCTTCGTAAAAAATTTCAGGCCCAAACATCTTCTCTATCATCTGCCGTGGAACTTTCCCTTTGCGAAAACCCGGTAAGCTAATATTTTTGCGCTCCTTTATATATGCGGCTTGGAGTGCTCGCTCCACTTCCTCTGCAGGTAGTTCAATGGTCATCTTCGCCATATTTTTTTCCAGTTTCTCCACTTGTAAACTCATGTTTTCTAATCTCCTTTTTTTCAAAGTTCGAATTTTGTGCAAACCAAAACGGGCCGTTGCAGCCCACCATTCCAAATTATAGCATGAATCATTGCAAAATACTAGTATTTTCTAAGGTTTTCTGCTACTATTAGATTGTATGAAGCTATAGTTCACGCCGCCGGAAGGTGCTCCCAGACTGCCATATCCCATTCGTGTGACTTCGGAGCTACGGAATGAAAACTCTCGTTGCACGATGCTAAGAAGGTATAACTGTGCAACAGTTCTACCGCCCCGCTGAGTGTAACGCGTTTTTGAAGAGGCTTTAAGGAGTGCTTAGCGTAGGGAACAAGAATGGGGTATGGCAGTCTGGGAGCGCCTTCCGGCGGCGTGAACTGTAGCTGTATGAATCTATCTTTGAAAGAGGTCTAGTAGAAAAATTATGGAAATTGAACGCAAATACTTAGTACAAAAAGAAAACCTTCCTTTCGACCTGTACTCTTTTCCCCATCGTTTTATTGAACAGGGATATTTATGCACCGATCCGGTCATTCGGATTCGACGAGAAGGCAATTCTCATGAATTGACATATAAATCTACCGGGCTTATGGCACGGGAGGAACGAAACCTTCCTTTGTGCGAAAAAGCGTACCGGCAACTGCAACAAAAAATAGAGGGTCATTTGATTAGCAAAATTCGATACGAGATCCCTCTATCTGATGATTTGATTGTTGAATTGGATGTCTTTCAAGGAAAATTGTCCCCATTGATGCTTGCCGAAGTAGAATTTCCCGATCTTGAATCTGCTAACTTGTTTGTGCCCCCTGCTTGGTTTTCGACGGAAGTTACCTTCGCCGGAAAATATCACAACAGTGCATTAAGTCAGACCGAATAGCCTTCTGATCAGCTGTTCCCCTTGTTCTACATAAATCCCCGTCTTATCTGCTTCTTTTTCATCAAACATCTCGCTTTCAAACACCTTCTTTTCGCTGTCGTAAAGTAAGTATGGAACCGGACTTTTTGTGTGGGTTCGCCGG
>JGI20163J15578_10001321_pt1 | contig 10255 bp, 10 predicted proteins | sample TergutCu122P1_FD_15578 | JGI IMG/M metagenome (IMG submission 15578)
CACATAGTCGGTGCCAGATTCTCTCAGTGTGAGTGCCAAGAGGCTGACATGCAGCATTTAGGCTGCAGCTAATTCGAAATTATCGTTAGCGTTTAGTTTAAGTTTGTGATTTAACGCATCTCCCTACGGATAGCTTCTCCATCTTCAAGATCCCTGTCGAAACCATTACAAGCCCTTGATTATTACCTTCTAATTATACTGTCAAATCATCGTCAGGTCAAGGTAGAACAGGATTTTTTGACAAATAAAGAAGTTTATGTAACAATAAAAACAGACCGTCACTAGGTTTTTAAATACGAGATAAAGGAGTTATTTAATATGTACGAAAGAATGCTTGATAAATCAACACAACCAAGCTTTGAAGAGATGCTCACACACGTTGGTAGTACCGCCAAATTGTGGCTGGAGTTAGAGGAGTACCTTGTTGACAACTTTGGCGCCACTAGAACCATTCGTTTTCCTTACGGCAAGGACTACGGGTGGGGTGGTGGCTACAAAAAGAAATCCAAACATATTTGTGATATTTTTGCTGAGAAAGAGGCCATTTCAATATTAATGCAGATAAAAACCGTTTCTATGGATAGGATTTTACCTGATTTAGATAAAGAAACGGTAGCTTTGTGGGAGGATGCTTACCCTTGTGCAACGGGTCGTTGGATTGATTTTCGAGTAACAACGAAGTCACAACTTGAAGATGCTAAGAAGATAGTAGGTGCCAAGATGGGGGTGTTTGATTAGAAAAGGCAATAAAATAATGAAAATATCAATGGAAATACCTCTCTGAAAGTTATTGCTAGAGAGGTTTTTAGTTGGTGAGTAACAATGTTCTGTTGAGAAAAATCCCATTATCGGATATAATATGAGATAAGTGCAAAAAGGAGGAACCAATCGATGCCTACAACCTACGCTCATTATAAATTTGGCAAAGACGTCATAGAAGCTTTGCCTCGTTCGCTAAAGGAGTCCATTGTAAAGAATCGCCAGCTCTTTGATATTGGTGTTCATGGACCGGATATTTTGTTTTATATCTTTTCTCCTTTTAAAGGAAATGTTAGAGGTACAGGTACTGGCCTCCATAAGCAATCCAGTAGAAGTTTTTTTGAACACTCTAAAGAGGTGATAAAAAATGCTCCTAACCCAGTGGCGGCCAGGGTGTACATGTATGGATTCATCACCCATTTTGTGTTGGATAGTGAGAGTCATAAATATGTAGAAAAGATGATTCAGGTAAGCGGAGTCCACCACAATGAAATCGAAACAGAATTCGATGCTTATTTGTTAAAAGAAGAAAGAAGAAATCCAATGGTTGCAAACCGAACAAAGCATTTGCAACCCAGCTTTAAAAATGCAAACGTGATTGCACCCTTCTTCAGCGGATTAGAGATTAAAACTATGCCTAAAAGGGAAAGTGGATCCAAAACAATTACCTCTTTGGACATTAAAAGAACCATTACGTCTCAGATTTTATTTCATAAAATATTAACCGCGAAAACTTCAGGGAAGCGTAAGGTTTTGAATGTACTTACAAGATTGAGAAGTGATGGGGAATCCATTAGAAGCTTGATTATTAATGAAAGACCCAATCCTAAATGTGCAGATTACAATGAGATATTGAAAAAAGTGTATTCTGCTGCTATTCCTTTGGCTGTAAGTTTGATTATGCAGTATCAAAAGTACTTGTTCCAAGGTGAGCCTTTATCAGAAAGGTTTGATTTGACTTATGGTGAAGGAGAGGATTGGGAGAAAATTGTATTGTGATGGACTCGACGAGAGATTTTGAATTTTGGATAATGAATTAAGAAGAGAGGTCATGGAGTAGTAAAAATGGATCCACAAATCTTGGTAGCAGATGGTGATAGTAGGTTAAGAAGCCAAATCAAAGGCGCTCTTCAAGAGGCTAATTACAGGGTGTTTGAGGCGAAAGATGGGCAAGAGGCATTGGAAGTTTTTCTCAAAGAAAAGGGAATTTCTTTGATTATTTTAGATGTGAGCACTCCTAAAATAAGTGGTTGGCAATTATGCAGAGAAATCCGAAAAACTTCTACTGTCCCTATTATCATGTTGGCAACAAACAAGTCAGAAGGAGAAGAGGTTCAAGGATTTGAAGTGGGGGCTGATGATTTTCTAGTAAAACCATTTAGTTTGTTAGTTCTTGTGGCAAGAGTTCAAGGGATTTTAAGAAGAACCATAAAAAATGAGGAAGGGAATATATTGGAAGTGGAGGGCATTAGACTGGATAAAACCACTTACGAAGTGAAAATAGAAGGTGTTTTAATAGATTTGAGTAACAAAGAGTTTAAATTACTTACATATTTTCTAGAGAATCAAGAGGTATTGTTAAACAGAGAGAAGATTTTAAGCAATGTTTGGGATTTTGATTATTACGGTGATATTAGAACCATTGATACCCATGTGAAGAAGCTACGAAGCAAGATGAGGGAAAAGAGACATTATATTAAAACCATTCGAGGGCTGGGTTATAAATTTACAGTATAAGAAGTTAATTTTATAAAATATAGTCTAATTCAGTGTAGAAAAGGTATCAGTAATGAAGATAAGAAATTAGGAAAGGATTATACAAAAAGAGATGAAATATAAAAGGATTATTCCGTGTTTAGATATTCACGAGGGACGAGTGGTTAAAGGGGTTAATTTTGTTGACCTTAAAGATGCTGGTGATCCAGTAGAGATTGCGATGGCATATGATCAGGCTGGCGCTGATGAGTTGGTGTTTTTAGACATCTCTGCAACTTCTAGCGGTCGTAAGACCGTAATTGATATGGTGGCTAAAGTGGCGGAGAAGATATCCATACCTTTTGTTGTTGGTGGTGGTATTACCAGTCTCTCAGATGCTAAAGAAGTTTTAGCGGCAGGAGCAGATAAAATATCCATTAATTCAGCTGCAATAAATAACCCCAATTTAATAAAAGAGATTTCCGATGAGTGTGGAAGTAGCTGTTTGGTTGTAGCTATTGACGGGAAGAGAAATGATAAAAAAGAAAATCATGAAGGTTTAACAACACACGGAGTCTCATTAAACTCGAAAAGTTCAATGAGCATAAGTTCTACCGCCTGGGAAGTTTATATAAGTGGTGGAAAAGTAAATACTGGTTTAGACGTAGTCTCTTGGGCAAAGGAAGTGGTTTCTCTGGGAGCAGGAGAGATTTTGCTGACAAGTATGGATGGGGATGGTACCAAAACAGGATATGATATTATGCTCACTGAAGCGGTGGCAACAGCAGTTCATGTTCCAGTGATTGCCTCTGGTGGAGCAGGAAAACTAGAAGATTTTTATGATGCTATAACAATAGGCCAAGCAGAAGGCGTGTTAGCCGCTTCTTTATTCCATTTTAAGGAGCTTGAGATCATAGATGTAAAAAGATACCTCTTAGAAAAAGGTATCCAAGTAAAAATTTAAAGTTACTCCTCAATAATTTGGATTTCCAAATAATCAAAATCAATGGACTCAATGAAAGAATCGGAGTAGAATCTTGTTTTGCCTTGCCTCTTGAATTCATTAATATTGATCTCTAACCAAATGGGCTTGCCAAGGTCAAATTCAATACAGACTTCCTCTAAAGCTTTTAGTATTTTATGAGTTCTCGTATCAGAAGAGTCATTGGAGATAACGGTATCTTTGATTAATCGGTTGTTTTTAAAAATTTTGGCCCAAAGTCGAAACATTGTTAGATATCCTTTCGTGTATCCATGAAATATGAATAAACTTAGTAATTTTAAGAAAGAGTTGTTTTTAGAATATAACACTTTATCAAAGACATGTACAGAATAATTTATATTACACTAAGAAAATGCAGTTATAGTATATGAAGCAGGAGGATATTTCCTTGAAAAACGAACAGAAAATGGAAAAAGCCATTAGGAACTATGAAGACGTGGACAGTTGGAAGACCATCATCTTTCTGTATACCGCAGCATTGAAAGAAGTAGGAACAAAGCTGGAAGTTTTAAATGACGAGTTCCAACATGTTCATAAATACAACCCCATTGAGCATATTAAAACCAGAATAAAAACCCCTGAAAGTATTGTAAGAAAGCTAAAACGTCAAAACCACGAAATATCCATTGAAAACATGGTGGCTCATGTAAATGATATTGCAGGGGTAAGGGTAATTTGTTCCTTTACATCGGATATTTATCAATTGGCAGAGATGATTGGCAATCAAAGTGATTTACGGGTAATTTCCATTAAGGATTATATAAAAAATCCTAAGGAAAGTGGTTATAAAAGTTATCATATGATTGTTGGGGTGCCTATTTACCTGTCGGACAATGTGGTGAATACAAAGGTGGAGATTCAGATTAGGACCATTGCCATGGATTTCTGGGCAAGTTTGGAACATAAAATTTACTATAAATTCGAAGGGAATGCTCCGGAGTATATAAGTCGAGAACTAGTGGAGTGCGCCAAGATGGTGGCAGACTTAGATGATAAAATGCTCACCTTAAATGATGCTGTTCAAGCTTGCAGTGTGGGAGAGATACAGATGGACAAAGAGTTAGTGGATGACATAGCAGAAAATGTTATGGGCAGCAAAAGGCCTCATAAGTAGTCAAACAGCTAAAATCTACAAAACTTGACCGATAAGGTTGTATCTCATATAATGAGTAAGTAAAGAAATCTTACATAGAGTTAATCAGAATTTTTGGATTAATCAGATGAAGTGAAGAAGTCTTTCGTAGGTTAGATGGATTAAAAGTGTAAGAGAGCTTACAACAACTAGGAGTTTAGTAATGACTGAAACGCTGTTCACAAAAACAAAAGAGGAGATCGAAAACAGTTTAACCGCTGAGGGCGAGTTTGATATAGAGAAAGAGACAGACTCAGACTTGAAAGATGAGGTTGGCAAAAAGAACGAAAAAAAAGAAGAGCGAAAATCCTACTCTCTTTTTTTAAAAAGGTTGAGTAGAATCAGCTTAAGGTTGAAGCGTCCTTCTTCAGTTAGGAAAAAAGAGAAGATAAAGTCTTCTGAAATGGATAACCTCATAGAAAAAGAAAGTCCTAATCCCGCTAAAGAAGTTGGAGGAAGTTTAGAGACAGAAATTTCTGTAGAAGAAGCCATGAAAGAACCCGATTTGAATCTTTTCTATGAAGAATTTAGAGAAGATACAAGAACAAATCCTCAGGTAAAAGATAAAAAAAGCCGAAGCAGGGCGTTTTCTAAAGAAGATAAGAGGAGCCCAGGCTTTAAATCCACCAAGAGAAGGCGAACCACGAGACGACCCAGTTCAAGACCCTCTATAAGAAAAAACGAAAAACCTCAAGGTTTTAATCTTCCTTTTGTAAGCAAAAAAACCAATATAAGGTTAAGAATAATCTATAATATTTTGACAGACCAAGGCCTAAGAGTAGGTGTTGGTGGCTTTTTATTTCTTGTTGCATTTTTCGCTGATTTTGCCAATGATTATCAACCAGAAACTATCCATACACTTTTCTTGATACCCTATGTATTGTTCACTATCCCAGTTTTGTTAAGAATACTCATTAATCTTGGAAGAAGGAAAGTCTTTGATGAGAATTTATTAGTTTTCTTGGCCACAGCAGGTGCTTTTACTATTCAGATGTATTGGGAAAGTGTTGGGGTATTGTTGATGTATCATATTGCTCTTTTTATCGAAGGCATTGTGATGAAGAGAACTAAGAAAACTATTTCAGACAATATTGATTTTAAAGCCTCAACTGCCAATTTGAAAAAAGGTAATATCATTGAAGTTGTAGAACCAAGTATTTTGCGACCGAAACAGACCATCGTGATTATGCCAGGAGAGAAGATACCTGTAGACGCTGTGGTTACACTTGGTAACAGTATGGTTGATACAAAAGCTCTTACGGGAGAGGCAGAGCCATCAGAGGTGAGAGTAGGGCACAAAATTTTTAGTGGCTGCATTAACTTAAGTGGTGTAATTGAAGCTAGAGTGTTAAAGGTATATGAAGAATCCACTGCAATGAAGATTCTGGAGCTAGTTGGGAATGCTGAAGAAAAAAAACCTGAACAGGAAAGAAGTATGGAGTTCTTCATGCGTTTGTATACTCCAGGGGCAATTGTTGCCAGTTTACTTATTATGCTGTTGCCACCATTGTTTTTTCCAGATCAGGACCCACAGCTTTGGATTGTAAGGGCTTTAACTTTTTTAGTTGCGGCTTGCCCTGTAGGCTTGTTAGCTTCCATTCCTTTGGCTTATTTAGGAGGAGTAGGTGCTGCATTGAAGCAAGGGATTCTTGTTAAAGGGGCAGTCTATTTAGAAAGATTGGCAAAAACAGAAGCTTTTCTATTTGATAAAACAGGCACATTAACAGAAGGCTTTTTCAGAGTAAAGAGAATCGTTCCAAGGAATATGCCAGAGAGCGAGCTCCTTAGAATTGCAGCATATGGTGAGGCTTTTTCCAGTCACCCTATTGCCGCCTCTCTCAGAAAAGCCTATGGCCGACGAATTAACACCAAAAGAATTTCTGATATGAGAGAAGAGTCAGGCTTTGGTGTGAATGGAATGGTGGATGGAATGAATGTAATTATTGGAAATAGTCGTTATCTTGGAGAATACGGTATTTTCAGCCGACCAGTAAGGGATATTGGCACGGCAGTTCATATTGCCATTAACGGAGACTATGCAGGTTATATTTTGTTGGCGGATCACCCCCGTCCAGAAGTGGATCGACTTATTCGGTGGTTGCAGAGACGTAAGCATGAAGTGGTTATGCTGTCAGGGGATAACAAGCGAGTGGTTGATGACATGGCTGAGGAGCTAGGGATTAAGACAGCATTTTCCAGCTTGATGCCAGAGGATAAATTGGACTACTTGAATATATACTTGGAAAGTCAAATGGGAGAAGGTTATGTAGCTTTTGTTGGTGATGGTCTCAATGATGCTTTGGTTCTATCAGAAGCAGATGTAGGTATTGGTATGGGAGGCTTAGGTGCAGATGCAGCCCTTGAGGCGGCAGATATTGTTCTGTTAGAAGATGAGCCAGTTAAAATTATCAATGCGATTCGTATATCAAAAAGTGTGAGTAGAACCGTTCGCTATAACATAACATTAGTGTTGTTGATGAAAATTATTTTATTAAGTTTAGCAGCAACAGGTCTTATTACCATGGGACGAGCAGTACTGGCAGATGTAGGTGTAATGTTTATTTTGATGTTAAATTCATTCTGGTTGTTGAAACATCCTGAGAGGAATAAGTAGCATTGTAATTTGTGAAATGGTTACATATAATATCATCTGGTTAAAATGCAATACATGTCATTTGGGGGAGTTTAGTGACAACGCAATTCAAAAGGTATGTAGGATGAAAGCAAGTATGGAAAAGGGTAAGTAGGAAAAGACAAGCAAGGAAAAGACAAAAGGATGAGTAAACATTTAAGAAGAAAAAGGCTAAAAAGAAACAGCTTAAAAAAGGTGAAAATCATTTTATGTATTGTTTTTTTACTGATACTATCTTCACTATTCATCTTACTTGTTAGCTTTATTCAAAGAGGCTCACCTGTGGAGGAAGAAGATGGTAGATTAGCAAGGAATGGGAGTTATATCAATGAAGCCAGTGAACAATTGGCTGTAGGCAGTTTGGATATAGCCTTTGAGAATTTCAAACAAGCGTTACAGTACGAAGAAGAGTTGCCCCTAGCGTGGCGTGGCATAGGTATGATCCATTTTCGTCGAAATGAATTTCCAGAGGCCAGAGAAGCTTTAGAAAAAGCCTTGGAACTTGGGGGTGAAAGAACCTTTATCATCTACAATATGTTAGGAGTTACAGCCATGAGGGCGTCTGAGTTTCAAGATGCGATTTACTTCTATGATGCAGGAATAGCTTTGTTTGATGCAGAATTAGAAGAGGCAGGAAAGACCATAGAAGATTTATCCATGGAAACAGAAGGCACAAATATAGAAGTCATACAATCCATGATGACCAACAGAATCTTAGCTCATCAACGGTTAGCCAATTGGGATGTGGCAAGGGATTTGGCAAGATTATATCTTGAAATATTCCCTGACGATGCAAGAATTCAAAGAGAGTATGAGTTTCTAAGGACTAGGTAGTTAAAATCCACCATCTAAACCAATGATCTGACCTGTGAGATAGGGATGATGGGTAGCAAGATCAAGAGCAAGAGCAGCCACCTCTGATGCTTGACCAAAACGAGAGGCAGGAATGTTTTCTATTAAAATATCAAGTTCTTCTTTGGAAAAGCCATGATTCATCTGTGTTTCAATCACACCACAAGAGATGGCATTTACTTGAATGTTACTAGGAGCCAACTCCTTTGCAAGAGCTTTTGTGAAACCGTTTAGCCCTGCTTTGCTGGTAGAATAGGCGACTTCACATGAGGCACCAACGTCTCCCCAAATAGAGGAGATGTTAATGATTTTCCCCCTCTTTTGGCGAAGCATATAAGGAATAGCAGATTTCGAACAGTAAAATGCAGAGGATAAATTGGTGGCGATAATATTATCCCAATGCTCCTCTTCCATCTGGCTTAGTAAACCTACATAAGAGATGCCAGCGTTGTTAACAAGTACATCAATGCCCTGACAGATGTTTTCAATCTGTCTGAAAAGTTTTTTTACCTCATTAGGCTTTCCAACGTCACCCATAAGGACATGACATCTGCCATGATTTAAAAGAATTTCAGATTGGACAGATTCTATTTCTTCCAAACTTTTGCGACAGTTAAGGAATACTTGATAGCCAGCCTTGGCGAAGGCAAGAGCACAAGCTTTTCCAATGCCACGAGAAGCACCAGTAATAAGAACGTTATGGGGAGTCATAGTCATCTCCTTTTTGAAAGTTCATAAGCAATGTCATGAAGGCAAGAAGGTCTGCCCATCACTTAATGAAACGGATTCATAGATAATGATTAATGGGTATCATGTAAATTCATGAGGTTATAATTTGCGGATTTTATCTCTCGATGATAAGAGTATAACATGGAAATTAAATGAAGCAAATGATAAAAGTTACATATGTACAAAACAACAGGAGAGAGGGTTTCGCTCCACAGCACATGTAAAATTATAGCATGTTATCCTTGGAGAGGGATGTAAAGTACTACTACAATGCAATATTAGGGAGAGTAAATTGAGCAATTTAATTAACAAAGCCATAGACTTCGCAACTGCTGCCCATAAGGGGCAAAATCGAAAAGGAAGTAATCAACCCTATATTGTTCATCCTATTGCTGTGGGGGATATTTTGCGAGAAATGTCTAATGATGAGGAAATTATCTGTGCAGGTTATCTTCATGACACCATTGAAGACTGTCCAGAAGTGACCAAAAAGGTGTTGGAAAAGGAGTTTACCCCTCGAGTTGCTTGGATTGTAGATTGTGAAAGTGAAGACAAATCGAAAACTTGGATAGAGCGAAAAGAGAAAACCATCAAAGAGCTAGAGGTCGCCCCCTATGAAGTGCAGATGGTGGCATTGGCGGATAAATTGTCAAACATTCGAGACATAAAAAGGGACTATGAAGAATATGGAGAGGAATTGTGGAATCGATTCACGATAAAAGATAAAGAAAGGATTGGTTTTTATTATAAAGGAATAAGAGATTCTTTAGCAAACAGCTTTAGAGAAGATAAATACTATATAGAGTATTGTCATCTGGTCAGTGACGTTTTTGAAAACCCTTAATATTTAGGGGAGGATAGTGACGAATATCACTTTCTGGCGAGTTCGGATAAGATGTGCCATGGCAATGAGATGAGAATTAAGTATAAGACAATATAAAATAAAGAGAGAATTGAGGAAAGAAAATGGAACTAAATAAAACATATAGCCCAAAAAATATTGAAGATAAGTTGTATAGTCGCTGGTTAGAGGAGAAATATTTCCATGCTGTAATTGATAAAAAACGTCAGCCCTTTACCATTGTAATGCCTCCCCCTAATGTTACAGGAGAGTTACACATGGGTCATGCTTTGAACAATACCATTCAAGACATATTGATTCGTTACAAGCGAATGGAAGGTTACAATGCCTTATGGGTTCCAGGAACGGATCATGCCGCCATTGCTACAGAGGTTAAAGTAATTGACAGACTAAGAGAAGAGGGCATTGACAAAGATGAGTTAGGCCGGGAAGGATTTTTAGAACGTACCTGGCAATGGAAAGATGAGTATGCAGGGCGAATTAACAACCAACTGGCGAAGTTGGGGATTTCCTGTGATTGGGATAGAGAACGCTTTACCATGGACGAAGGGTGCTCAAAAGCAGTAGAAGAGTCTTTTCTCCATTTGTATA
>JGI20163J15578_10001322_pt1 | contig 10251 bp, 7 predicted proteins | sample TergutCu122P1_FD_15578 | JGI IMG/M metagenome (IMG submission 15578)
TNAGCCGCCGGCGGATGGCAGAGATTTGCAATCGTAGATTGTCAGCAGAGCTGACGCAAATCTCGCCCAAGTACGCCAAGGCGTACTTGAATACAGTAAGAATTTTGGAGATAGCAGGCTAGAAAAGCAAAGCTGACGCAAATCTCGTTTAAGTACGCCAAGGCGTACTTGAAAAGATATAGAAAGCAAGGATACTTTTACAATGAGAGCAGACAGGTTAGAAGCCTACCAAAACCATGTGAATAGGAACAAACAATTAGCCTTACCTGTTGGTTGGGCTGATTTATTAGGTACAAATACTCAGGGAGCAGATACATTCGAGGCGGATTATTTAGAGGTAAGTGTGTTAAAAGAAAAAGCAATAAGGATAGCTACTTTAGGGGAAACTACTTTAGAGGCAGCTACTTTAGAGGCAGCTACTTTAGAGGAAACTACTTTAGAGGCAGCTACTTTAGAGGCAACTACCTTAGAGGCAACTACCTTGGAAGCAACTACCTTATGGGTACTATCCCCTATATTGTATAGCTTTGTTATGTGGACATTACAAAAAGCCACAAAAGACAAGGTTGAAAGGCTATACTTTTTAGCAAGAGATGGCTATTTAATGTACAAGGTAGCAAAGATAATTGTTCAGAAGATGAATTTGCCTATTCAGTGTCATTATCTATACTGTTCTCGCTATTCCCTTCGTACTCCTTTGTTTCACCTGAATGTGGAGGATGCCTTAGATTATATTTGTCGTAACAGCATAAAGCTAAACTTAAGAATTATTTTAAAGCGCAGTGGTATAAGTAGGGCCCAGCGCGAGGAGGTAATCAAGGATTTAGCATTAGGGATAAAACCAGAAGAAGATATCCCATATGCTAGACTAAAGAAAATCAGGAAAAGTCTACAGGAAAGCCAGGTGTTTATTAATTACCTTAAGGATAGTTCAATGAAGTTAATCCCTTCTCTGGGAGGCTATCTAGCCCAAGAAGGTTTGTTAGATGACGTAAAATGTGCTATAGTAGACAGTGGATGGACAGGATTTACTCAAAAAGTATTAAATGAGGCCCTGTGCTATTTTGGTGTCAAAAGAAATATTGTAGGGTATTATTGGGGGCTGTATACTTTACCAACAAAAAAAGATGTAGAAAACTGCCACGGGTACTATTTTATGCCAGCCAAAAACATTAAGGAAAAGGTGTATTTTAGCAATTCATTGTTTGAAGCGGTTTTTAGTGCTCCCCATGGTATGACTTTAGGATATCGTTTATACAAAGGAAGATATACTCCTTTCTATTTGCCTGCCAGAAAAGAAGTCATAGATTTCCAAAAAAACATTGAGGACGTTATACTTCAATACACCGAGATACAGCTAAGCAAGATAAATAACTTAGTTGATTTCAATTCAGAGAAAGCAAAAGACGTTATTTTCCAAGTCCTTAAACTATTTATGACTAGTCCCACAAGAGAAGAAGTGGCATGTTTTGGAGAGATAGCCTTTTGTGATGATGTTTTTGAGGATAGCCGGCAACCAATTGCTGCTAAGCTTAGTAATAAAGACCTAAAGGACAACAAACTTCTCCCTAGGATCTTAGCAATGCTAGGGTTTAAGAAAGATAAAATAAGAGAAAGTGGTTGGTATGAGGGCAGCGTTATTAGAAGCGAAGTACACGTTAACAAGTATTTAAGACACTATATTATTTATAAAAAATTACGATACATGAGAACGGCTATAAGGTGGAAATTAAGAAATGAATAGTGGAAGTAGTAACAGCATAATTAAAAACTTAATGCAATATAGATTTATCCTTAAGGAATTGGTAATTCGTGAATTTAAGAGAAAGTACAGCCGATCCTTTTTAGGAGTAATTTGGAGTGTGTTAAATCCGCTACTGACAATGGCAGTAATGGCACTTATTTTTACCCAGCTACTAGGGCGGGATACCCCTAACTTTCCAGTGTATGTATTATCTGGCCTTATTACTATTCAGTTTTTTACAGGAGCTACAAACTCTGCAATGACTACTTTAGTAGACAATAAAAGCATGTTAATAAAAGTAAAGTTTCCTATGGAAATTTTTGTTTTGGCTAAAGTGGGAACAGGTATAGTGGACTTTGGATTTTCATTTGTTGCCTACATTGTAATTTTGATGGTGTATCAGATTCCCTTGTCAATATATATGCTTTTTTATCCGGTAATCTTATTTTGCTTGATTATGTTTGTAACAGGGATATCCCTGATGTTGTCTGTAGCATATGCCCACTTTGGTGACATTAAACATCTTTGGTCGGTGGCAACATCCATGCTAATGTGGTTATCGGCGGTTTTTTGGCCAATAGAAATGCTTTCAGGATTTCCAGAATCTGTTGCCAGGGCAAATCCAATGTTTAATTTTATTAACTCCACTAGACAAGCTATTATGTGGCAAAGCTTTCCATCTTCTGAAGAAAATTGGCAGATGGTGATATGGAGTGTTGGGGCCCTTTTGGTAGGGATATACGTGTTTCGAAAAAACAGGATAAAGATTTTAACAAAAATATAAGGTATATTACTGATGAGAAGAACAGTACTACAAGGGCTTTCATGTATATTGCTGTTAATTTGTCTACAGCTACCTATGGAAGTCCAGGCTGCGGAAGAAAGAATAGAATTTGGCTCAGAAGCTTATCGATGGGAACTAGGAGAAGAACATCCAATAGGCATTCATTTTTATGCATATTATGAAGTTGAGTTTATTGAATTTGAAATATTTTATAACGAAAGGATGTTAGAGCATATTTCAGGAGGGGAACTGGTAGAGCCGGGAGTTGTACGGATTCAATCAGAGAGCCCTTTTAGTGGCGCCTTTAGCAATATGTTATATTTTGCTCCACTAATAGGAGGCAGAACCTCCATAGCTGTACGAAATATTAATGTACATGCCCAGGGCGGAGAGGTAATCCAATTAGAACGAATCCGTGTATATGCTCACCTTGAGGCGCCAGAAGAAGCTGGACTAAGGTTAATCACCATAAATGGGCAGGAGATAGAAGGGTTTAGTTACGATGTCTTTAATTATGATTTTGAAGTGGAGTATGAAGTAGAGGCTATAGAGATTATTGCGACCCCAATGGATGAGAATTCAGAACCCAGGGTTATTAACAGAGAATTGGAGGTAGGAGTTAATCGTGTCACAATAATCACAGATCATTGGCCCTATGGTTCAGTTAGATATATATTATATATTACCCGAAACCAGCAAGATGGTTATTATGTGGAGGAAGGTGAAGGGGAAGAGATAGAGGCAGAAGAGGAAGTACAAGAAGTTATTATCCCAGAGCCTCAAGTAATTCATATAGCCGACGGCGACATAGGCATACTTGGCAATCCTATGCTTTTGGCTGTTGTACTGCTACTACAAATCCTATTATTATGTTATCTAATTTATGAAAAAATACGAATAGAGAAAAGAAGAAAGTGGCGCGAGAAAGTTGCTAGGCATAATGCTAGACGAAGGGAAAGAGAACGAGAAAGAAGACGGGGAGAAGTATTTGATGATTTCGATGGTATAGATGATTTCAGGCTAATAGATGACCGCAAGGTAGAAATAAGAGTTAAAGGTATAACCATGGATTACAAGCAAGAACAAGACGAAGCAGGAAGTTTAAAGGAATTAGTCCTTAAAATCATTAAAAGAAATAGGAAAGTAAAATTGCTTAGGGCTTTAGATAATATAACTTTCAATGTGAAAAAGGGAGAAGTGTTAGGTATTGTAGGAACCAATGGTTCTGGTAAAAGTACACTACTGAAGATTATTTCAGGTGTATTACCTCCTACATATGGAGAAGTAGAAGTTGACAGAAGTAAAGTTCAACTCCTAACTTTGGGAACAGGATTTGACGCGGAGTTAACTGGTCGAGAAAACGTATATTTAAACGGAGCCTTAATAGGCTATTCAAAAGACTATATAGATGAACGATACGATGAAATAGTTGCTTTTGCTGAACTAGAAGGTTTTATGGAAGAAAAAGTAAAGACATACTCATCTGGGATGGTTTCTCGATTAGGATTTGCCATTGCTACTGCTAGAGAGGCACCGGGAATACTTATTCTAGACGAAGTTCTTAGTGTAGGAGATATGCATTTTGCCAGAAAAAGTAAGGCTAAGATTAAGGAATTAATTCATTCTGGATCAACAGTGTTAATAGTTTCTCATTCTCCAGCTGCCATTAGGGAGAATTGTACTAGCGCCATATGGATAGAAAAAAGTAGACTAATGTTACAAGGTGATGTGGATTATGTTTGTAAAGCCTATGAAGGAAAAGCTGTATAACTATTTAGTAAATGAGAACCAAACTGTTTTTCAGAAATATAGAGACTATTGTAGGGAAAATTACGGAGCTCCCAAGATTAAACGCTGGGTCTATTTGATGAAACTTTTTTTGCAGTATAGTGTTTTTAATAAACAAAATCAGCAAAAGACTACTAGTTATTATGGAACATATGAGGAACAAAGGGAATCTGAGGTGGCAAAACGTAAATCCCCAGAGGAATTAGTAGAAATACTAGAGTCTTATGACATTGTTTCTTTTGACATATTTGACACTTTACTTTTTCGGCCTTTGTGTCAGCCCTCAGACTTGTTTTTCTTTGTGGGAGAGAAGCTTAACTACTTAAACTTTATACAAATCCGAATAGAAATGGAACAAAGGGCCCGTGCAATAAAAGAACAGACTCTAGGCACGAGGGAGGTGACTTTGGAGGAGATTTGGCAGCAGGTGGAAGAAGAGACTGGCATAAATAAGGAAATAGGTATACATACTGAATTAGAAGTAGAATTGGCCATGTGTTTTGTCAATCCCTATATGGAAAAAGTTCTGGGAGAATTACAGAAAAGGGGTAAGCGAATTATCGGGATTTCTGACATGTATTTAAGTCAAAATCAGATTAAGGATTTGCTGTCTACTGCTGGAATGCCAAATGTGTTAGAAAAGATATTTGTATCTAGTGAGCATGGAGCGTCTAAAAGTAATGGCGGCTTATATGAAATTGTGAAGAAGCAAATCGGTGAAGAAAAAACGTATATTCATCTAGGGGATAATGAACACTCGGATGTGAGGCAGGCAAGGAAGCAAGGCTTTAAAACTTATTACTACCCAAATGTAAATGACATAGGGGCAAAATACCGTCCCAAAGAAATGTCGTCTATTATTGGAAGCGTATATAGAGGTCTAGTAAATACCTATATTCATAGTGGTATTAAGATATATAGCAAGCCATATGAGTTGGGATTTATTTATGGAGGCCTATTTGTACTAGGGTATTGTAAGTGGATTAATGGAATTGTGGACAAAGAAAAGATTGATAAAATCTTGTTTTTGTCTAGAGATGGTGATATTATAGAAAAAGTCTATAGCCGCCTTTTTAAGGGGGATAAGGAATACATGCAACCAAACAGGTTAGAGTTTGTTTACTCAAACGATGGGATGATAGCAAAAGAAGTTCAACAAGGCATACTAGACTTTGTAGATTACTATATAGAAAGAATAAAAGATGCTTCTGAAATAAGCGGGCGAGATGCTTATGCTCCCATTTGGGCTTTGGGGAATCATGTAGATATTGTAGAGAAAGTTGTGGGTCGTGATTTTTTTAAGATGAACGTGGGGTATGCTAACAAGCACTGAATGTGAGGCTACTTGATTACTAGGTAATCGTAATGTAAAGGGGTTCATTAGTGACTGTCAACTTGTTGACTAGGGAGGAGGTAGGTTATGACAATTGATATTGACATATTTGGTAGTGTTGTTTGCAGAGACATAATTCGACATGATGACAAAAAACGCTATCAAGTGAAGCGCTGTATAAATAACATACCTATTACTACATTATACGAATCAATACTAGAGATACCTGAAGATAGACTGGAAGAAAGTTCTCTATCTAAGTATGACCAACGGATGTTGGAGATTCAAGGCTCTAGAGAAGCTGTAAGCTTGCTTAAAGCAAGTGATGGCAAAATACTGTTAATGGATTTAGCAGATGAACTATTACAACGCTTCTTTATTGATGTGGACGGCTTTGAGAAGTATATTGCCCTTGAAAAAAAGTATGCTAAGGATCTGGAAAGTATGTTTTCTAAGGGTGCAAGCATTAAGGAGCAAATCACCCAGCAATCCCCACTATTAATGAATTTAGAGATTGTAGAAGGTGTCTACAAGCGGTTTGCTGAGGAGATAGTCCAAAGTGATGACAATCCTGATGGATACAAGGAAAAACACATAGTTGTTGTAGAGTCTTATTATACGGAAAAGATTGTTGACAATGGAACAGCAAGTACTAGGAACCACCCGAAAGAATATGATATAAAGAGCCTCAACGAGTTACTTCGTAAGTTATATCAGATTTTATATCGATATATACCGGGCTGCGCAGTAATTAGATTTCCCGAATTTACTCACACTAGCGAAAATCATATTCGGGGAGTTAGCCCCCTTAGTTATACAGAAGAGACCTATCGATATCAATTAAAGGTACTAGATGTTTTATCAGGATATAGTAAGGTCAATTCTGTAGAAAATATCTACAAGGAACAATGTCTTTCGAATAAATTATACACTAGGATGCTAAATGCTACTTCTATCTATAAAATAAATAATTTGAATAAAGAAATTCAGGCATTAAAAGATGAAAATAAGAAGCAAAAAGAAGTAAATCAAAGGCAGAAGAAATATAATGAAGCGCAAAAAGCAGAAAACGTCAAATTTATTCAAGAAAATAGCAAGCTTAAAGACGAACTGACCTCCATCTTAATGGCAGAGAATGAGAGGCTCAAAAAAGAGGCTAAAAAGAACACAACATGATAAGCAAAGATATCGTTCTACAAACAATTGTAATCCCAAAGGAACAGTGTGAGTATAAAGAGCTGTACTATCGACTTAAAGGATTGGGAACCATAAATGATGGTTGTCTTATATTGCAAAAGAAGGCAATATTGTCTACTTTAACTTACATGAATAGCTTTGATTCTTGGGCCTGGAATAAATATACAGGAATAGACAGATGGAAACTGGCATTATCTGTACTAGGAAGATTTGTTTTACGTTTATATCATTGGGAAGATGGGAAAAAAATAGTAATAGAAAAGGAAATCATTGCTAAATCACGAGAAAGTGTTTCTATTGATTTTAAGCAACTCCAAAATAGTAACCTTATCTTTTTTGAAATCGAAGCATTGGAAACAACCTATGTATATAAAGCAGAATACAGGGCAGAAATCACAAACAGGGAAGTTGAACCAGTACATTTATCACTTTTAATCTGCACTTACAAACGCAAAAAGGAACTTAAGAAAAGCCTTGCAGTTTTTAATAATAGTAAATTTCTAGATAAGAACTCGCCATATTATGGAGGCGCAAGTCTACGCATTATAGATAATGCATCAGAACTGCCAATAATACAAAAAGAGTTTATTAAGTTATATCATAACCCAAATACAGGAGGCTCGGGAGGTTTTACCAGAGGAATTATTGAAAGCAGAAAAGATGAATCCACCTATGGCATTTCTCATGTTGTTTTCATGGATGATGATGCAGTAGTGGAGGAAGAGAGCTTTTATAGACTTTATGCCTTACTGAGTTTATTGAAGCCCTGTTATCAAAATGAAGTGGTGGCAGGCAGAATGTTTGATTTAAACAAAGGATACATGCAATACACAGCCTCAGAAGTTTGGAATAAGGGAGATATTAGGCATGTAGGATTTAAACGAGATATGCGTAAAATAAAAGAGCTATCTTGGATGAATCGAAGCCTTGGGCAATACTCCGGCTGGTGGTTCGCGTGCTATCCTATGTCTTTTGTTAGGGAGGAAACCCCTTTGCCATTTTTCCTTCATTGTGATGATGTGGAATATGGTTTACGACATGGCGGGACTCCTATTGTACTTAATGGAATTCAGGTGTGGCATGAGACCTATGAAAATAGAAGGACACCTTTTATAAGTTATTATGACACGAGAAACACCATGATTGTAAATACCATCTATTATCAATACCAAAGCGAGGATGAAATATTAATAAAGTGGTACCTTAATTTGATTTATGCTTGGCGAGGAAAAGAATATTATAAGATGTATCCATCTTTAATTGCTCTAAAAGATTATCTTAAAGGGCGAGAACATTTTATGATGGAAGCCTCAAAAAAAGAGGGATTGAGTTTGCCACCATCTATAGGCATGACAATTGCAATATTTATGGGGGTAGTTCAATTTCCGATATTTAGATACAAGTTAAGGAAGGCATTTTTGTCCTATAAGGAGATAAACAAAAATATATGAAATTACAAAATATAATCTTCCCATCTATCAATAATTGCATAGAAGAAAAGCTTTATTTTCGAGGAGAAGAAAAGCTCTATTTTAGTTGCAAAGAGATGGAAGAAGTAAAATGTGAGTTTAACTTAGAAGATAAAGTGGATTTCGACTTGGAATCTGGTGTGTTACGATTTACAGAAGAAGAGGAAGTGTTTTTTGACACATATTTTAATGGTTTCTCAGTAAACAAATGGCTCAAATACACTAGGATAGATAACGTAACCTTAAGGCTACGACTAAAGGGGAATTTTGCTATTTCTTTAATTTACAAAGAGGAAATGGCCGTAGATCAAATTATGACTCAAGTGGTACATACTCTTAAGGTGAATACGAAGGGGGAGATAGATGAAATTTCAATTCCTTTGGATTGTAGCAAAACTTTGGGGATGTACTCTTTTTCTTGTAAAGCCCTAAGTGAGGGTTGCGAACTTTACGGAGGTGAATGGTGTTCAGATATAGAGCAAATTGAAGAGGTGAAAATTGCCGCCATAATTTGCACATTTCGCAGAGAGCAATATATCGAGAAGAACATGAAGATATTGGAAGAGTCATTTTTCAAAAATAGTGATTCAGATTTGAAAGATAAGCTGACTATATATATATCAGATAACGGAAATAGTTTAAATGCAGAAGCCTTTGACTCTGAAAGTATACGTATATTTCCAAATAAAAATGCCGGAGGAGCAGGGGGATTCACCAGAGGGCTGATAGAAGCATGGAAAGCAAAGGAAGATTCAAAAATTACCCATGTTCTATTGATGGATGATGATGTTGTTATCCAGCCTGAATCTATCTATCGGACCTATGCCATATGGTCACTTATTAAAGATGAGTACAGAGAAAGCTTCATTGGTGGGGGAGTGCTAAACCTAGATCGTCCCTGGATCCAAATTGAATCAGGGGCTTATTGGAACGCTGGAAAAGTTCAGTCTAGAAAAGGTGGACTAAACTTACGAGAGACACAATCTTGTCTAAGAAATGAAGTATATGAGCATACGGATTATCAAGGTTGGTGGTATTGTTCTTTTTCGCTGAACCATGTTAGAGAAGATAATTTGCCGTTACCCTTATTTATAAAAGTTGATGATGTAGAATATGGAATTCGTAACATGAAACATTTGATTTTGCTAAATGGAATATGTGTTTGGCATGAACCTTTTGAATACAAAAACCTGTCTTCATTTTATTATTATTGGTATCGCAATTGGCTAATTACTAATGCGGTTTGTGGCAAGATAGATTCTCATGCCAAAAAGGTATTTTGGCGAGAATTACAAGCCCGGGTTGTTCAGGAAATCTTTACTCTAAGATACAAAAATGCAGGGCTTTTGTTAGAGGCTGTGGAAGACTTTTTAAAGGGAATTGATTGGCTTAAAGAACAAGATCCTGAAAACTTAAACCAACGTGTTATGGAAAGTGGATATAAATTATCACCTTTGGAAGAATTGGAAGTTCCATTTAGTCATTCTCAATACATAGAAACTAGACTGAGTGTGGAAGGAAAAACTCATAGATATTGGCGAAAAATAACCCTCAATGGTATTTTTACTAGAAAGGGCGGGGATGCAATTGTGCCCACTGTTAACCCTCATATATACTATCTACACCAAAAGGGCAGAGCTCTTCATTGTGATTATTCCACCAAGAAAGGTTTTGTTACAATTAAGGATAATAAAGAGTTGATTCGACTTATTAAGAAACTCTTTTATGTAAAGAGACAATTAGATGGTCAGTATAGAAAAGCCTCAGAAGAGTACAATCTACGAGGAAAAGAATTAATGCAACTAGGGTTTTGGGAAAAGTATTTGGAATTGTAGGAATATGGCTAGGTATGAGGACAGACAAGAGTGAAGATTATGAGTAAAAACAGGTATGATGTAGGAGTATATGGAGTTTGGTACGGATGCAACTATGGAAG
>JGI20163J15578_10001323_pt1 | contig 10251 bp, 7 predicted proteins | sample TergutCu122P1_FD_15578 | JGI IMG/M metagenome (IMG submission 15578)
GTGGCAGAGAAAGGTTGCCCGCCGTAATCGAATCGCTCCAATAAAAATATTCGTGGAAGCAGAGGTTAACCACAACTCTAGGGTGGAAGAAGAGATTATTCTAGCAGAAGAGAGTCGAATGGTTCGAGAAATAGTGAGTGAATTACCTGAGAAGTTTAGAATTCCTATCGTTTTGTATTATTCTATCGAAATGAATACAGCTGAAATTGCCTCTGTCTTACAACTGCCCGTCGGAACTGTAAAAAGTAGATTACACAAGGGCCGCAAAATGGTAGAGAAAGGATTGGTGAAAAAAGGTTATGAAATATAAAAACAATGATGTCCATGAAATGCTAAGAGAGGCCTTGAAAAGCCCCGAAACCCCAGATACGGAGGTAGTAGAAAACATAAGGTCTAGTGCGAATCAAGGGGAATTCTTTTCCAATGATTTCGCAAGGATTCATCCATCAAAAGGTCCCTTTAGAGCGTCTCGCTACTTAAAGGTAACAATAGTTGCTTTGGCACTGCTTCTAATCAGTGGAGTTACCGTATATGCAGCAACTCAACTTCTAGGTCCAAGTGAAGTGGCAGGTGAACTGGGAGATTCCGGCTTACGCACTGCCTTTGAAAGTGAAGATGCTATTTTGCTTAATCAAACCTTAACGGATGGTGGGTATCGTTTCACACTATTGGCAATGGTGTCCGGTTATGATTTGGCCAATTATGAGGAACGCTTGCTTCACGTTTATTTTGAAGGAGAAGTATTCGGTGGAAACCAGACGTATGTGGTAGTTGCTGTAGAGAGAGAAGATGGATTGTCGATGCACACCCCGGTAGGGTCTACTTATAAATATGTCATCGAGTGCCTAGAGAGTTATCCACCGATATACTCCTACGAAGAGGTAGAGACCTTTCAAAGCTTTCTTTTCTATACGTTAATTGGCGGGGTTGACCTGGGATTTGTAAGGTATGTACCGGAACATGGGTGGCTCACCTTTGAGTATTCCCGGCAGCCTCTTCCAATATTTATCGGTTTCACAAGCATTTATATTGAGGGTGTTGTCTATCATTTTATTGAAATAGAACATATGAAACCATTTGCTTCCCATGGAATATATTTAGGGGTCGCACAGTCCACTGAGGACAGAAGTATTTTCCATGGGGAAGTGGATTTTAATCCTTTTATGTTAGAAGAGGGAACCGGAGCAATTATTCCCAATCCAAGTTTTATCGGTGCCAGCGTAGTGTTTCAGTTGCCTATCGATGCTTCTGATGAAGAATTTCCTATTGTAAATGAAGAATGGCATGTTGAAATTGTTCTGGAGCCCGATCCTGGAAACGACTCTGGAAACGATCCGGGGAACAATGGAGGATGTGATTCCTACACCGCCCCTAGAAGTGTGAGAATTCTCTCCGGTGGAAATGAGTACCTTGCGTTTGAGCATTGGATTCATGGATTTTGTTCAGAAATGAGTGCAAGTGGTTGGTATCTACCGCTAGAAGATATAGCAGATGAATTGAGTGTCATTCCAATCAGGGAAGATTTTCAGATTATCATGGAAGGGCAGTTGTGGGGTGACCCTTATTACCATTTGTATAAACTAATAGACGAGCAGTGGGTCATGGTAATGGCTGTGTATATACAGGGCGATTCACAACAAATCTTTTTAACTCACGGAGGTCTCTCGGGATGGGAAGGATGGGAGGAAGTAGAGGGAGTGTCATTTATTGACTTCTTGGAGCCCGGAGAATATATTCTATATGTAGGTGCCTGGTGGGGGAATTCCGAAACAGCAGATGCTTTTCAGGATTTCTTTAGGCTAGTGAGATAGTTAGAAAAAGTTGAAGCCAAGAGAGTAAAACCTTCTTGGCTTCTGGTATATTTTCACCAAATAACAAGTTTTATATATTTCATGAAGAAAACTTGCATAAAAAATACAATCCTGCTATAATAGGATTGCGGGAGCATGAATATGACCTTTTGTCGCTTTTATCATAATATTACTTGATAGGAAATTAAACTAGGAGGGTTTGTGATGATTATAGAAATAAGAGTAAAGAATTGCTTTGCTTTTGATCAGCAGGTTGTATTTTCTATGAAAGCTGACATGAGGAGTAGGAAGTTTGGAACGAATGTATTTTCCGAATCTCCGGTGAATATTCTAAAGGTGGCCGGAATATATGGTGCTAACAATACGGGAAAAACCTGCCTTATTAAGTGCATAGAAGCAATAAAGCTTATCATGGCCAATGGGGAACTTAGGTTGCGTTCCAATATGTTCATAGAAAATTCGATTTGTGAACTGGGAATTACATTTTTATTTGAAGGAGAAGTATACTCCTATGACTTCAAATATGATGTGGATAAAAAGGAGTACATTTCTGAAAAGTTCCTGAAGATACAAAAAGATCAGTATGGCAATGAAAAAGAGGAAATATGGTTAATTAAGGACACAGAAAAACAGGTTTACTATTCTAAGGACAAGAACATTGAAGAGATGATTCCCTTATTTTCACATAGTAAGCTACTTTGCTATTCTGCAGATACAACATGGTTTGAAAATTTGGCTACAATGAAGAGGATTATCATGACATTCTCCTCACGAATTGATATTGTGAATATGGACAACATTCCTATCCAAAAGACCATAGAGATAATGAAGAATAAGAATGACTTGCAAAAAAAAGTTGTTGACTTTATAAAGAATGCGGACTTATATATGGAGAATTTTGAATATGTTGAAGAATCTCAGATTGCGATAAAACCTGGAGATGAAAATGAAAAGGCGGATGAGAAAGCCCTTGATATACCAGAATTACAATTGGAGCAGATGAGATTGGTTTCTACTTATAAGGGTGTACATGTTCCCAGTATGACATTTGATTCGACGGGCACAAAAAAAATATCTGCATTGGCAGGTTATATTGTCAAAGCACTTGAACAAGGAAGAATGCTTATTGTAGATGAGTTAGACAGTAGCATTCACTTTAAACTTACAAGGGCAATTGTTGCTATGTTTAACAATGAATTGAATGTTAAGGCCCAACTTATATTTACTGTTCACGATATTAATCTTATGGATTGTAAAAGGCTTTTTAGAAAAGAACAAATATGGTTTGTACATAAGGACGATAGCGGTGTTTATTTGTATTCCTTAGGGGATTTCACAGCGGCTCAGGGAGTGAGAGATACGACAGATATTATGGAAAAGTATAGGAAGGGTATTTTAGGTGCTTTACCTGATCCGGAGCTAATCAATACTTTACTGGAAATTAATGGAAATAAAAGGGAGGAAGAAGATGATGAACAATAGGCTTCCTTTTATTTCACAAGATATAAAAGTTTGTATTATTTGCGAAGGAAATGAAGAGTATGAGTATTTAAAGAAGATAGACTCCTTAGAGGTATGGCATCAAAAGTATAAGTTTTTTCCTGTTAATGCAGGCGGAAATGGCAATATACCTGCTAGGTACCAAGATAGATTCCAAAACGATTCTTATGATGTGGTTCTTGTGTTTTGTGATACGGAAAAGAAACCCCACGAGCAGTACAGAGAAATAAAATCGAAAATCAATGATTATCACGATGTGATGGATATTGCAAGAGAAGTTATTATATACGCAAATCCTTGTACGATGCAGATTATCTTGGCTCATTGGACAGATAAAAAATTATCCTCTCCTGCAAAAGGTACGAATGCTTCAATTGTTGAGGAGTGTACTGGTGTTAAGAACTATAAAGCAAGAGCAGATCAATTGCGGTTGATAATGGAACAGATAACAAGGGTGAATTACCAAAGTATGTATGAAAGAGCGAAGTTATTTCCTGACGACGACGAGATAGCAGGCAGTAGCAACTTTGTGAAATTCATTGATTTTTTCTCTGCTGAGGACGCAAAATGGATATGTAACATTAATAAAAAAATTGAAGGGTCTCTTTCTGCAACAGGAGATTGTACTGGCGAGGAAAGTAGAATGTTCATACAACAGTTTGAGGCAGATACAGGTGATTATACAAAAGAGAAATATAATCAGGATGATATGTCTCTTGATGAGATTGATTTTTTGTTGGGAAACCAAAAATAGCTAATAAAATTTATATCTTTAAATGAATCAAGCGAAACCAAGGGACGAAACTACCTTGGTTTCTTTATATGACAAAACTGTAAGAATCAATCCACTATCTGTCATCTTCCTGTAAGATGCAAGCTGTAAGATAGGTTATAAGAAATTCGTAACGAAATGCTCATAAAAGGAATAAGACCAAAGGAGATAACCCTATGGCAATTTTATCAACCCAAGGCTTAAAAAAATACTACGGCACCGAACCAAACATCGTCCGTGCCCTTGACGGCATTAACTTATCCATTGAAGGGGGCGAGTTTGTGACAATCGTTGGGATGTCCGGCTCGGGAAAGAGTACCTTAATTCATATGCTTGGCGGATTGGATAAACCAACTGATGGCACGGTGCAGGTGGATGGTCACGAGCTCTCTTTGATGAGTGCTGACCAACTGACCATCTTTCGCCGGCGTAATGTGGGCTTTGTCTTTCAACATTATAATCTGATTCCGATTCTAAGTGTGTACGAAAATATCGTGTTACCCATTGAACTAGATGGCAATCAAGTGGACACTGCTTTTGTAGAGCAGATTATCCAAGCCATCGGGCTAACCGACAAGAAAAATGCCATGCCTAATCAACTCTCCGGCGGGCAGCAGCAAAGAGTAGCAATCGCCCGGGCCTTAGCCAGCAAACCAGCGATTATCCTCGCTGATGAACCTACCGGCAATCTAGATAGCAGAACCAGTCAGGATGTACTAGGCGTGTTAAAACTGACCGCCAGCTTATTTCAACAAACCATTGTAGTGATCACTCACAACGAACAGATTGCCCAGTTGGCCGACCGGATTATTCATATTGAAGACGGGAAAATTATAACCTAGCTGTCTATGCCGTAGCGAAACGGGAGCACTCTCAGAAACTCCCTTGCACGCATCTTTATGGATGATTTTCCGCCAGTTGCACACAAATTCATGATGATATGAAGGTGGAACTACTGTTCTACCGCATTGTGCACATCTGACAAAAAATCATCTCACAAATCTACGTACAAAGAGTTTCCGAGAGTACTCAACGGCGGAACGGAGACCTGATTAAGATGAGAAATAACAATCAAGCAGTCATTTACAAGTTAACAAATCGAAGTTTAAAGTCAAACCTCAAGCGAAATGTCATCTTAGTGATGGCCATTTTGTTGACCACCTTTATGCTTACCTCGGTCTTTAGTGTGGGGATGAGTATGGTGGAAACAACCCGGGTGCAATTTATCCGGATGCAGGGCTCCAAAAGTCATGTCGCTTTTGGCTTTCCCACTCAGGAGCAACTAGATCGATTAAGTGAGTTGAGTTATGTGAGAACTTATGGGGTAGGAAGCTATATTGGCTTTATCCATCATAATGCGCCGGAAGTTCCCGGACAAATCCAACTAAGCCTGGCTTATATGGATGAAAATCTGATTTATCAAATCGGTCTCCCGGCCTGGACAGACTTTGTGGGGAGTTATCCCGCAGCAGGAGAAGTGTTGGTTTCTCGCTTTGGCCTAGCTCTATTAGGGATTACCAATCCCCGGATTGGAATGGAGGTTCCCTTGTCATTTTCCTTGATGAACGAGGAAGTAATTCGTGAAAAAACATTCATCCTTTCCGGATTTTACACCAGCTTTAACCAGTTTCATCAGCAAGAGGTGCTCTTTTCAGTTTCGGCAGAAACGGCACGGTACTACGGCGTATCGGTAGAGGATTACGGTTCGGTAAATGTATTATTTAACAATAGCAGACAGGTACCTCGCTTGGCCGAACGACTGGTCGAGGATTTAGGGCTATCCCCGGAACAAGAGATGATGATTCACCCTGTCTTTGATTTGGATTTGGAAGAGCTTATGAGCGCCATCTTGGTAATCTTGCTGATTGTGCTATTCATCATGTTTAGCGGTTATCTGCTGATATACAATGTCCTATATATTTCAGTCTCCCGTGATGTTCGCTTTTATGGTCTCCTAAAAACCGTCGGAACCACCGAGAAGCAAATCCGGCGAATAATTTATCTGCAGACGATGAAACTATCCATCTGGGGAATACCCTTTGGACTGTTGGGCGGATTTTTGGTTTCTTTTGTCCTGGTTCCCCGGATGTTTCATATGGGCACCCCGACGGTACTTTCTTTCTCTCCGGTAATCTATCTGGGAGCCGCTGCATTTGCCTTGCTAACAGCTCTGATTGGAGCCATCTCTCCCGCCCGAAAGATTGCCAAAATATCTCCCGTTGAGGCGGAGAAATATGTGGGGGAGGTGAAGATAAAGGATTACAAAACAGCTCGAACTGGCGGTAAATTGCATAAAATGGCGTTACGCAATATGTTTCGAGACCGTAAACGAGCGCTGGTGGTGCTATGTAGCTTATTCCTCGGGGTGACGGTGTTTATCTCCATTAGTGTCATTGTCTTTAGTTTAGATGTAAATCGGTTGTTTACTGATCTGGAAAGTGATTTTGTGATAGACTATCGCGGTACAGATTATCCACCCACTCTGCCCATAAGTTTTCTGGAAGAAATAGCACTCCTTCCTCATATAGATGTTATCCGAACGATTTCTCAAGGAACGCTTTTGATAAACCATCACGCAAGCCTAGATGTCTGGTTGGATGTGTGGCTCAAACAATTGGCGGAGTGGGGAGTCCAGATAGAGAGAGATGTTCATATCGAGCGTGGTTTCCATAAAAGTGTTTTTGGGATGGAATCGACGTTTTTCGATGATGTTTTGGACAATTTTGATAAACAGGCATTTGTACGAGGAGAGTTTGGCCTGATTCTAACTAACCGACCGGAATTATTTGAAGAAGTTAGATATTTGGAGCTTGGTTTTTATGAATTTGTGGAACCGGCTGACTATGTTTTGCGGAAGGAATTAACCCTTCCCATTGCCGACATGGTTCCGGTCCATCCGTATGGCGCGGGAGGATTAGGGTGGAACGTTCTTTCTCTGGCAGTTTCTCCCTCTTTGATGGAGCAGATATATGATATCCCGCCGGTTAGCATAGTTCATATCGATGTAACGGCGGAATACGAAGAACAAATGCTGGCGAAACTGCGAGAGATTTTACATGGGTATCCGACTATATCCATGCGTTCAAGACTAGAAGAAGTGCGAGATTTTGAAGAAGGTAGGAGGATGATGTTTATCTTAGGTTTAAGCGTTTCCTTGATTCTTGGAGGGATTGGGTTGTTGAACTTCATCAACAGTATGTCCATGGGTATGGTGGTGCGGAAAAAGGAGTTTGCCACTTTAGAAAGTATTGGCATGACCGGCACCCAATTACGCAAGATGTTAGTTGCCGAAGGGCTGTGGTATGGCGTGATTACCTTAGGTTTAGTGGCAACCATCGGCAATATTGCTACTTTTGGTTTGTATCGCTTGGCAATTAGAGTTTGGGGTAATCTGATGACCTTTACCTATCCCCTCTTGACGATAGGGCTAGTCAGCCTTATAATTATGGCAATGTGTGCGTTGGTTCCGCTGTTGTTTTATCGTTCTCTATCCAAGATGACGGTGGTAGAACGTTTGCGGGAGGTAGAGTAAAGGGGCACTCTAAGATGCGGTAAGCGTGGCTTACCTTAATGAACCCCCTTGCACGCATCTTCATGGCTGGTTTTCTGCTGGTATTCTAAAGCGAAATGGAGATTAACTTAAGATGAATTTTATATTTGATATAGGAAATGTGTTGTTGGATTTTAAGCCCATCCCTTTTTTGGAGGGTTTATTTGAGTCAGCTTCTTCGACGACGCATAAACCAACGAGCATCAGCGAGCCAAGGAGGTTCCCTTGTTCCTCATCTCAATCAGATATAATCCATAAAATGAACGAAATCATCTTCCAAAGTGAAGAGTGGGGGAAGCTAGACCAAGGGATAATGATGCATGAGGAAGCCTATGAGATATTTTGTAAACGAACACCGAAGTATCAATCAGAAATCCAATATACGATGGAAAACCTGCCCCAGATGTTAACACCGATTAAGGCGACAATCGCTATTTTGCCAAAAGTAAAAGAAGCCGGGCATGATTTATATTATCTTTCTAATTTTCATGCCCGGCTGCGGGATTATATTTTGGAAACCTATTCATTTTTTGAGTTGTTTGATGGTGGTGTGTTCTCCTGCGATATTCATGTAAATAAACCGGACGCCAGAATTTATCGGCATCTACTGGAGAAGTATCAGCTGTCAGTGACAGAATGTATTTTTTTTGATGACACAGAAGAGAATGTAATTGGGGCAAATAAAGAAGGAATCTGCGGTGTATTATTCACGGGGATAGAGTGTGTGAAATCAGTTATTTGAATTCCGGCACGCAAGTTATTATGATAAGCAGACTAATTATCCATTAAACCCACAAACCCTACCGTCTTTCAAACCTCTCTGAACCAAGAAACAGGACATTATCTGAGATGTTCCATTCATCATATTGCATTGCATCAAGGTTCTCGACAAATCTATATATAAAGGGCGTATCCCAGTGGAAATTCAATATAAAATTCATATCCCAATCGATGAACCATTCACCATATAGCCCGTATTCAATGTATTCAATGTATCCATCCCAATCTGCTCCGAATTTAATTTCTCTATCAGCAGTAAATACTATAGAATCTCCAGATCCAATATACCACTCTCCCACAAGCATCTCCTCTAACTGCTCAACGGCGGTTACGGTTTCTGGCGGAGGAATTACTCTTCTCATAGTTATTTCTGTCATTAAATCATACCTAAACTCTCGATTCTGTATCGGTAATTCCCAGATGCTTTCATCATTAAGAAAGACATATAAATTAGGACTCCATAGATCTTCAACCATCATGGATACATTCTCCAATCCTTGTAATTGATAAGGAGTTGAGGAATTTCCAGGTGCATTACCTCCGGCAACCCATACGGTTCCATCTTCTAGTAAAGCAAAAGCCGTGCGAAATAGATACGATTCCAAAATCTTCACTACATTTTCTAGGCCTTGTACTTGAGCAGGGAGCAAGCGGTCCTCCATCACATCATATCCCCAAGTCCACATTGTTCCATCTTCAAGTAAGGCATAAACATTTCCATCTCTAGTGATTATCATATCTACCACATCCTCGAGTCCTTGAATTTGAACAGGAGTTAGACGATTTTCGATTGTACCATCGGCAAGCTCACCACGCATATTAATTCCCCACGCCCATATGGTTCCGTCTTCAAGTAAGGCGAAACTAGAAAACTCACCATTCCAAACATTTGCTACGTTCTCAAGATATGGAACTTGGGTAGGAGGGGTAGGGTTTCCGATTGTTCCAATTCCCAACTGCCCATGGCGGTTGTCACCCCACGCCCATATAGTTCCATCCTCAAGAAAAGCATAACTAGACATAAACGTAGTCCGGATTGCGATTACATTATCAAGCCCTTGTACTTGAACAGGAGTTAGGCGATTTTCTATTCTGTTATCTTGAAAATCCGGGAAATCTCGTATCTCACCTAACCTCCATACGGTTCCATTTTCCAGTAGGGCATAGGCAGAAAATGCAAATTGATGAATACCTCTAGCGGCTGAAATCGCTACCACATTCTCAAGTCCTTGCACTTGGACAGGAAAAAAATAGTAATCATCTCTACCAAATGATGCCGCATCTGCTCCGCTTCCCAATGCCCACACCGTTCCGTCCTCTAGTAAAGCATACACAAAAAAACCGACATCTACTATTTCCACCACATTCTCAAGTCTTTGCACCGGCTCGAAAACAATCAAATCATCATCCCACTCATATTCTAGAAAAACGATGCCATCTTTTAAAATAAATTGATGCCCCCATATACTTACAAGTCTATTTTGTTCAATTACTATTCCATTTTCACTAGGCGTTGAATTATTTGCGAAATGTAAAATGGCAACTGCAATCCCTAAAAATACAATTACAAACAAGCCGATGAGCAAGGCAATAATACCCTTCTTTGCTTTTTTCTCTTTTACATTAGATGCTGGAGATTCACTTTGTTCCTGTGCTACCTCACTTGCCCTTTCCATCACGGTTACTACCGTTTTTTGGGTTCCACACTTAGAACAAAAAACGGCATCTTCTTCCAATTTTTGACCGCATTTTCCACAATACATTCTCAATCCCTCTCAATCCCGAAAACCATTATAAATAGACATTGACATTATATATATATATATATATATAATGTC
>JGI20163J15578_10001324_pt1 | contig 10249 bp, 9 predicted proteins | sample TergutCu122P1_FD_15578 | JGI IMG/M metagenome (IMG submission 15578)
TGGCAGTACGTGCAGTCAGAGCCGGATATACGCAGGGACGGAGCTATCGTTTGTCGTTAGAGCCGGTTGGATGCGGTAGTTGCAAAGAGTGGTGCCTCTTGACCTGCACGCAGTATACACGATACTGCGTGACAAAACCTTACGAAAATGTCCGAAATTTTATTACAATTGTGTTACATGCAAAATTAAGAAACTATTCTCATTAACTCTTCGTATGCACAAACTCCGGCGTGTGTCCGGAAGTAACAGTTGGGTAGTGCGTGGGTGCTGCCCAGTTTACGCCGTTGATAATGATTTTTTGTATTTCCGGCATGTAGTAGATAGGAAAAGTTTCATGGCCGGGCGAGAAGAAGAATATGCGCCCCAGGCCGCGTTTAAAGGTGCATCCGCTGCGGAAAACTTCGCCGCCTTCATACCAGGATATGAAAATAAGTTCGTCCGGGGTGGGTATGTGAAACAATTCCCCATACATTTCAGATGCCGGTATGTTAATGTATTCGGGTATGCCTTTGGCAATAGGGTGTGAGGGCTCAATTGTCCATACTCTTTCCAGTTCATTGGCTTCCCGCCAGCGCAAGCCAATGGTATCTGTGCCCAGTAAACGAGAGAAAATTTTGGACGCATGGGCAGAATGCAGGACAAGAAGCCCCATGCCGTTTAATACTCTTTGGCGTACGCGCTCTACTACTGCATCGTCTACCATGTGGTGATAGGAATGCCCCCACCATACAAGTACGTCTGTGTCGTTTAATACTTCTTCGGTTAGGCCGTGTTCCGGTTGTGGTAATGTAGCGGTGCGCACTTTACCAAACTCGCCGGACTCCCGTAAAAAATCTGCAATTGCGGTATAAATGCCATTGGGATATGGGCCAATAGCTTGTTCTGTTTCGTCCCATACGGTTACATTTGGCTTTAACATGTTGCTCATCTCCTCTACATTCCCAGCAGACGTTCTGCTTCTTTCATATTTTCGATAACAGGTACATCAAAGGGGCACCTGGTTTCGCAGTGTCCGCAGGCAATGCATTCCCCGCCTTTATGCATAAGGCTTTTGTAGTGGGATATTATGGACGGCGGCACACAAAGGGGCGTAAGTTTTGCTACATCTAAATATTTGTTAACGGTTGCAATGTCAATACTTGCCGGGCACGGCTGGCAGTGGCTGCAATATACACAAGACCCGTTAAAGTCATTGCGCATGGTGCGTATTATGCCGGTGTAGTCTTTTTCCTTGTCGGATAGGTTCAGATAGTTTAGCACCTGACGCATTTCTTCGCCGGTTTTGCAACCGGGCAATACGCTGCATACTGCCGGACGGGAAAGGGCATAGTGCAGACATTGCCCCAGGGTCATTGGTTTTGCATATGGGGTATGCTTGGGTGACATTAACTTGCCCGCGCCCAACGCTTTCATTACGGTTATGCCAATTTGCTTTTGCTGACAAATGGTGTACAAAGCCGCACGATTTGGGTCTATGCCGCGGAACATATCCTTGCCAAAGTCTTTTTCGAAATAGTCAAAGACATATTCCCCGGAAGGCAGCATATCAAAAGCAGGGTTTATGCTAAACATCATCATTTCCGGCAGTCCGGTTTCTATGGCGCGCATGGCGGTTATGGGATTGTGAGAGCTAAAGCCTATATGTCCGATGTCGCCATTCTGCTTTAGTTTCTGTACATAATCTGCAAAGCCTGTCTCGAACACGGCACTGTAGTCATCCTCAGAATCGATAAAAAACATCATGCCAAGCTCTATGCGTCCAAAGATACGCAGTAGTTCTTCAAAATATTTTTGTACTGTGGGCAAGTCGCGGCTTATGTCGTACTGTCTGTTGACATCTGTTGCGCCAATATGCCCCTGGATTATCACATCCTTGCGGCGGCTGCCAAGGGCTTTTGCTATTGCTTCGCGCACTTCTGTCCCCGGCATAAAAATATCTAAAATGTTTACGCCGCCTTCAAGTGCCGCGTCAATTGTTTCTTTTATTTGTTCGTATGGCGGGTTGCCTGTGTCCAAGTGTTCGCAACCAAGCCCTATGATGCTTGAATTTAATCCTGTTTTACCTATTGGTCTATATTCCACTTCCACGATCCCTTTCTTTATTAACAAACCTGGTAAGATGCCCCAGGTACATAAGCTCCACGGTGCCTATCGGACCGTTACGTTGTTTTGAAATTATTACTTCGGCTTCGCCTTTTTTTAGTGTTTCCGGGTTGTAGTATTCGTCACGGTACAGGAAAGCTATAACGTCGGCGTCTTGTTCTATTGCGCCGGATTCCCGCAGGTCGCTCATCATGGGGCGTTTATCGCTGCGTGATTCCACTGCACGGCTTAGCTGGGCCGCCACAAGAACAGGCACGTTAAGCTCTTTTGCAATGGCTTTTAACGAGCGAGATATTTCGGAAATTTCTTGCTGGCGGGATTCCGGCCTGGCAGTTGCGGCGGCGGACATTAACTGCAAATAGTCGATAATGATTAACCCCAAACCCTTTTCCATTTTTAAGCGACGGCATTTAGAGCGCAGCTCTGTTACAGACAACCCCGGTGTGTCGTCCAGGTAGATTGGCGCGTTGGACATGGCGGGGATACTTTCTGCTATGCGGTTCCAGTCTTCGTCTATTAACTGGCCTGTGCGCAGGCGTTGTGCGTCTACGCCTGCCTCGGAGCTGAATATACGGTTTACTAACTGGGCGTTGGCCATTTCTAAGCTGAAGAACGCCGTTGATACACCTTTTCGTATTGCGGCATGGGCGGCAATATTTAGCAAAATTGCCGTTTTACCCATGGACGGACGCGCCCCCAGAATAATAAGCTCTGCCGGTTGCAGGCCTGCGGTACGTCTGTCAAAGTCTACAAAACCTGTTTCTATGCCCGTTATGCTGCCTTGGTTTTCGAACAGTTCTTCCAGCCTTTGGTTGGCGGCTATAAGCACATCGCTGATATGCTCGAAATCGCCTACATTGCTGCGTTGGGAAATATCAAATACGCTTTTTTCCGCACGTTCCAGTATGGCAGCAACGTCTTCCCGGGCTTCATACCCCGCGTTTGCTATATAGTTAGCAGATTTTATTAACTGGCGCAGCAAAGACTTTTCCGCCACAATTTCTGCATGGCGTTTTATATTTGCAGAGGTATAATAGGCCGCCGCAAGGTCGGTAATCCTATCGCGGCCACCAATTTGCTCCAGTACTCCCTTTTCCAGAAGCTTGTTACTTAATGTGACGATGTCTACAGGGATGCTGCGCACGAAAAGTTCTACCATGGTTTCGTATATTATTTGGTTGTCCGGGCGGTAAAAATCCTCGCCCCGCAAAACTTCATAGGCAATAGCTATGGCATCCCTGTCAAAAAGCATACTTGCAAGTACCGCAAGTTCCGCCTCTTGGTCGTTGGGCGGGATTCGCGGTACGGGTATGGGAGATGCTTCATTGTGTGGTTCGTTAGGAATATCATTTGGGTCAAACATTTAACATGCTCCGATTCTGTATTATAACGAATTCTTCTCTGCTACCAACTCAAATTTTAGTGGTACATTTACTTGCGGATGCAATTTTATGTTTGCAGAGTGTTCGCCTACGGTTTTTACGGATTGAACGACTATTTTTTTCTTGTCTACAGAAATACCGTGCTTTTGCAGCACTTCCGCAAGTTCTTTGTTGGAAATAGAGCCGAACATTCTGCCGCCGTCGCCGCATTTTACAGGGATTTTAATTTCTGCTGCCCTTATTTTTTCTGCCAGTGCCTGTGCTTCTTCCACATCTTGTTGAAGTTTGGATGCCGCCTTCCTTTGCTGGCCTTCCAGTTGAGCAATGTTGGCCTTTGTGGCTTCTACCGCTAATTTACGCGGTATCAGGAAGTTGCGGGCATGGCCGTCGGATGCTTCTATCATTTGTCCTTTCTTACCTGTACCCTTTACGTCTTGCAGTAAAATCACTTTCATATTGTTCACTCTTTTCTGTTTTTATTGCCCGTGACAACTTATATCAAGCGGGATGGATTAATTGTAACATCTATGCGCTGTATACTGCCATCGCTTTTGAATAAACTGCTGCTAATTTCTTTGGCCGCTTGCAGGCAGTTTGCCTGTACAGGGGTATCGCTGCCTGATGGGTACACATGTACCGCATCTTCATTGCCCAATGTATAGATTACAGGCACCCTGCATACCGTAAACCCAAGAGAGTTTGCAGGCATTTGAATTTCTGCGGCCGTGCCGTCGGCGGCTAGGTATTCGAATGTTTCCGGATGTGTAAAAAATTCTTCCTTGCGCAATAGTGCAGGGTCAAATTTTATAACGCCGTCTTTAACCGTAACGCCCAATTCCGCCATGCGTGTAAGGATATCTTCTTTTACCATGCCTGTCATACCCGGCTGCTGGGCCGGCATACCAAATGGTGTATGTGAATAAGGCTCTAATGGGAACGCTCCCCATTTGTCCGCTTCTTTATTAAACCCAAAACCCGCGCGAAGACGGTAATAAGCCTCTTTCAACTCTGCTAAACTGCTCGAATCGTTTTCTGCGGCTTTGCTGAATACCTCTTGTACGCTAAGCATAAACTTGGAATTTTGGTGCCAGTAAATAGAGCCGATACCTTCGTACTTGTACATAATTCCGCTGCGGCCTGTAAATTGCTTATGAGCGAAAACTTCTTCGTAAATTTCGCGGGCTTTGGCGGCGTCCGTGTCGGATAATTTTAACTCTTTAATCCAACGCTCTATATCGGCAGAGTGGCGAATTGTATCGTGGAAGCGGACATTTCCGTCTATGTCCTTTGTGAAGAATCCTTCATGGCCTTGCTGAATAAGCTGACCTATTAACGGGAACGCTTCTACACTTGCTTCCGGTATAATATTACGTTCCATGAAAGTTTTTAAAGTTTTGCGGGGATACAGGAAAAATTGATTATGTTCCGGGCTCATAAGGTTGCCGGTTTCCATAGCTTTTACAAGAGTAAGTGTTTCTTCCGGGGTTAATATCCCGCTGCCAATTACTGCGGTTTGCCCTTCCAGCATTAGGAACATAGGGTCAACTTTAAGACTGTCTTCCGTTAGTGTCAAAATATTGTAGGCATTGTACATACCGTCAGGCCGCTTGTTTGCGGCAATACTCTCAGAAATTTTAGCTATAGCCTTATCAATAAAACCTGCCAATAGAGACGCATCTACGGCTTTTTTACCGTTGGCAAAACCATTTGCGTAAACAGTTGACCTGTATTTATCAAACACACCTTCTGCTTCGTCTAAGAAAGCCCGCGGAGAAAGGCCGGGTTTCTCAAGTACATCGGTTATGCCTGTCAGCCATTCTACAACGTCTGCGGAAATGTTAAAACTGCCGCCTCGTTGTTCAAACAAATTTTTGCAATGATGCAAATGGCGGTACAACTGGTACACCGTAACCATGCTTAGGCCGTTGCCGACAATGGCGTTGTTGGCGTCGTTCCATTCCGGCCGTTGGGTATTCATCCAAATGCCGCCGCCGGGTACAAGGTTAGAAAGTTTTGCCAATATAGGAACCAGCAGCTTTTCCACAAAGGAAACATAGTAAATGCCGCCCTTGTCATCTGTTAAAAGTTTGCCGTCTGTACCAAAGAATTCTACACGTTTCATGATGGCATCGTGCTTTTCGCGGTTAAATGTAATCGTACTTTTTCCGTCTTTCAGCAGCTCTGCATACGGTTTTATTTCGTAAGGAACATTTGCGTATGCGTAAATTTCGTTGTTTACAAGCTTTGCTAAATCTTCCGGAGAGTAAGCTTCCAGCCATTCCAGAAGTTTATTTAGATATACAATTTGATGGTCGCCCCAGTAGCCATAGCCTGCCCAAGGGTCATGAGGCAACGGTGTTTCCCAGTCTATGCCGTCTTGATTAATACGGTATGGGTTAAAGCCGTCTGCCGTAGAAGCGTTTAGGAATTTTGCAATCATAGGCGCGATGTAGCCGGGGAAACTAAGGCTCATCGCTTCCCAGTTTTGGAAAATGTCGCGCCAGTTGCCTTCGTAGCTGTACACGCGGCGGCCCTCGTCATCTTTTACACGTACGTGGAAATGGTTCCATGGGCGGGAAGGGTCGCCGTGCCTGCGGGAAAATGTAAGGGGCAAAAACTCTAATGCCAGGCGGATTAAATCCGGGTTTCCGTTTTCAAAAGCCGCTTCGTGAAGCTGCAATATGTTATGAATATCTTTGATTTTTTCCAGGAACGGAGCTTCGCGTACAGCCAATTCCTTGTCGTGAGTTTTAAGGAAGTCTATAAACAACTGCGGGTCACAGCCGTATTCGTCTAAGAAAACGCCGCCGCGCATGTTGTTATAAAGCACGTTCATGTAATGTCTAATGCTGCTGCGTCCGTCTTTTGTGTGTTGCAAACCATCTGCAACCGCAACAATGCGTTTAAGCTCTGCGGTTCCTTTTTTTACGTCTGCTTCCACAGCGGCGCGAAGCTTGTCTGCCGGGGTATTGTTTACTTCTTTTGCAAGGGCGGCAACTTCCTTTTGGTTAAGCCGCGCGTCAAGTATCAATAGCCAGCTTTTTTCTGCCCCGCTGTCAAGGCTAATACTTTGATAGCCAAGGAACGCGCCCTTACGCCCTACAGAATTGGTTTCGCCCTTTATTGCGGCAATGCCGCCCCGTGCAAAATTTGCTACTTGGTTTGAAGATAACAAAAGCCCTTCCGCATCGCTTATGTGCCAGGCTATGTTTGCCCGCAAAACTTCGATAGGTTCTGTTGTATCGCCAATTAGGGATGTTAAAGAGTATACAACCAAACGGCTGCCAATACTTTCGCAAGCTTTGTACGCATCTGTTAAGCAGCTGGAGCCCTGTGCCAATACCGGTGCAACGTCGTAGGGCATTATGTTCTCTACACCGTCAAGTACCTCTAATGAAACAGGTACACTGTCCAAGTTTGTGATTTGCGATGTGCGTACAAGGCCGTATTTTTCGCCGGTTTCCCACCGGTAGGAAAATTGCAGCTTTAAACAGTCGTTAACTTCTTCAAAAATGATTGCGTCGCCGGTGTTACGTTTATACAAGCTGCGGCGGATGCGGTACGGGCTTTCCAACCCTGTTGAAAAAGGCTGCCAAACGCGCCCGTCTTTCATTCTTATTAATGTTTTTGGCCCTGTAGATGTTGCCAGATGCAGTCTGTCGTCTGTTTCGTAAGGGAACACACTGCCCGCAGGGTTTTGCCGCCCTGCCGCAAGGGCTCCGTTGCTTGATAAAAACATCCACATATCAGATGCAGTTGCCACGTTAATAAAAAATGCAGGAAGATTTTGGGCGTTTTCTATTTTGTAGTACACGCCGGATGGCTTTGTTACAAACATGCGATCACCGCCTATATAAGATTTGTTTGAAATTATATCATGAAAATGTAACATGCGCACTTATTTCATGCGATTTATTATGATTTATTGGCTGTGAAATTTGCAAAACAATTGTTACTTAGGGTACAATGCAAGGTGAACGTTAATCTTGCTTTAGATGGGGGATTACAAGTTGAACAGCGTAAAAGATTATTTGGAAACCGTAAAAGCCCCATGGGGCAGGATGCTTTACGACTTGCTTTTTACCCAGTTGAGCATACTAAGCGCGCCTAAAGCTAGAATCTTGGACTTTGGTTCCGGCCTTGGGGTAACGGCAAATTATTACGCCCGGTGGTACTGTGTTACGGCCATAGAGCCGGATATGGAAATGATTGAAAACAGATACCGCGAAAACGATTACACACAAATTCTTGGCGGGGTAGAACAGGTAGGTTCCTTCTCGGATAATTTTTTTGACATAATTTTCTGCCATAACGTGCTGGAATATGTGAACGAAAGAGAACCTATTTTGCAGTCGCTGTTAAGGGTGCTAAAACCTGGCGGCGCGTTAACAAATATCTTAGGCATGAGAACTTTCTGGGCACTGGGCCAAGATAATTCCGTTAAACTTACTGGCGAATGGTACGAAAATATGCTTGTCTTGGAAACCAAGGCAGCGGAAATAGATGAGTATAGGCAAAGTGCTTTCCTTAACCACTTGTTGTTTGAGAAACGAGCAAAAACTATACAGAACACAAATTCTATAGAGACTGGAGAGATTTAATTGACACATGCAAAAAAAATCATCTTAACAAACATGAGCAAACTTACTCCCGGGTACCAGCACGGGCATAAGGATTATGAATTTTTCAAATACGAAGTTACCGACAGTAATCACAAATATGAAGTTGCAAGCCCTAACGAGGGAAATCAAACCGTTGCGGCGTTTTATGTACTGCCGCCCGGCAAATCTAACTATCCGTTTCACTACCACACCACCAACGAAGAAGTTTTTTATGTAATTTCCGGGAAAGGGATTCTGGAAACCTTTGACGGAAAACACCCAATTACGGTCGGAGATATTTTCGTATGCCCTGTCGGAAAAGGCGGGGCCCATAAAATTACAAACACATCTGAAACGGAAAACCTTGTTTATTTAGATGTAGACACTAACAAAACGCCCGACATCGCTTATTATCCCCATTCAAATAGAGTTGGCATAAGGGCCGCCGGTGGGGTAAGGGACAATTATAACATGGACAGCAAAGTGGAGTACTACGATAACGAATAAATAAAACCGCCATACCCAAAGATACAGCGGTTACCGCGCTTTACGCCTTCAATTCACTTATCGCTTTCTCGATGTACTCGGCGGTTGCGTCCGGGTCATCTACACCAATTACAAGTGTGTCAAAATCTTCGTTCTCTAAGGTAATTATCACGGCGTCTTCCTTCTTTTTTACATCGTAAAAGGCCTTGTTGCCATCTCTGTAAAATGTACCGCCGGAGTAAAATAATACTTCGGTACCAATGCGCCAGCCTTTAAAAATTTCAAGCTTTCTCTCTTCCGACGGGCACGCGGTTACTTCCACTATGCTGGTTAAAGGGATTGATAACTCGCTTTTTAAGGTTAACACTTTTCTTACGCCTTGCATTGTGACAACCAAGTGGTTATCTTGAATGCTTACTCTTGACATTTTCATTCTCCTCTTTATAGCGCGTGGGCGCAAAATTCACATACAGTATGTCACAGCGCAATTCAACTTGCAATGATAATACAAATAAATTCCAAATAACGAAAGGACGAAAACACAATGCTGTTAGTTAACACAGATTTTATCCCGGGGAAAGAAGTAGTAGCCTTGGGCCTGGTTTCCGGCGTAGGCGTACCGCCTATCAAAGTGCGCTTTACTACAAAAGGGTGGGGCGAAGTAATTGAAGAGGGCGTACAACGCGCCAATGAAAGCATGATAGAAAAAGCGCGGGAATTGGGCGCGGATGCCATAATCAGGGTTTTTTATGATAAAGAATCCTCCGACACCGGTGTGCAAATTTTGGTTTGGGGTACGGCGGTACGAATTAAGTAAAGGCTTTAAACTACCCCCTGATATCAGGGGGTAGTGCAACAATGTAAGCTTTTTATTGACAACTCAAGCCATTTGCAGTAACCTAATAACAACTGAATAAGAACTTTGGGGCAGGGTGAAAATCCCGACCGGCGGTGACAGTCCGCGAGGCCTTATGGCTTGAATTGGTGCAATTCCAATACCGACAGTATAGTCTGGAAGAGAAAAGTTCTGTAAAAGCAAACTACATAGCGTTTGTTCTTTATGTAATTTTTTAGCCCCGAAGTTTACTTCAGGGCTAATTTTTTATTCTCAAAGGAGCGATTTTACCATGAACACTTCAACAAGAAAACTCACCACACTGGCGATGATATGCGCCATAGCCTTTCTGCTTGCGGCTTTTGTCCGCTTTCCCATTGTACCCGCGGTAGGATTTTTGCGTTACGACCCTAAAGACATCGTGATTGTTATTGGCGGGTTTATATTTGGGCCTTTGGCCGCATTAATAGTTACGGTAGTTGTTTCACTTTTGCAAATGGTTACCGTAAGCGCGTCAGGGCCGATAGGGGCTGTAATGAACATAATTTCCGGGGCGGCCTTCTGTTGTACGGCGGCTTATATTTACGGCAAAATGCGAAATTTGAAAGGTGCGATATTGGGGCTTATCGCAGCTATAATTGTCACCACCGGGGCTATGCTTTTATGGAATTACTTACTCACACCCGTGTTTTTGAACGTACCAAGGCAGGTAGTTGTAAACATGCTGATACCCGGGTTTCTTCCGTTTAACTTGATAAGCGGCATTTTAAACTCTGCCATTGTAATGCTGCTGTATAAGCCAATCCGAACCGCGCTTCAAGCCGCCAATCTTATGCCTGTGG
>JGI20163J15578_10001325_pt1 | contig 10237 bp, 3 predicted proteins | sample TergutCu122P1_FD_15578 | JGI IMG/M metagenome (IMG submission 15578)
CCAGCAGAAGAGGCGGCGACCGTAGCAGAAGCAGCTCCAGTAGCAGAGGCAGCACCAGCAGAAGAAGCGGCACCAGTCAAAAAGGCTCCAGCCAAAAAGGCTCCAGCCAAAAAAGCTGAGCCAGCAGAAGAAGCAGCGGCCGTAGAAGAAGCGGCTCCAGCAAAAAAAGCTCCAGCAAAGAAAGCAACAACTGCAAAGAAGGATGCACCAGCTAAAAAGGATGCACCAGCCAAAAAGGCTCCAGCTAAAAAAGCACCAGCAAAAAAGGCTGAGGCAGCAGAAGATGCTAAAGAAGACAAGTAAGAGCTTAAATGTGTAAGTGACTTTTCCTATAGATATCTTATGCAGTAAGTTAGATAAATGAAATAAGTAAGATCAATTGTTAAATTGATGTGATTAAATTAAGAGAACAGATAAATTATAAAATATGGAGGAAAATAAAATGGCCAAATTAACAATAGCTGAAATGATTGAAGCGATTAAGGAATTATCAGTATTAGAATTAAATGAATTAGTAAAAGCTTGTGAGGAAGAATTCGGTGTATCTGCAGCAGCAGGCGTAGTAGTGGCAGCAGCTGGCGACGGTGGCGAAGTAGCAGCAGCTGATGAAAAAGACGAGTTTGATGTAGAATTAGTTTCTGCAGGTGCTTCAAAAGTTAAAGTAATCAAAGCGGTTCGTGAGATTACAGGACTTGGATTGAAAGAAGCTAAAGACTTAGTAGACAATGCTCCAAAGATTGTTAAAGAAGAAGTATCTAAAGCTGAAGCTGAAGAATTAAAAGCTAAATTAGAAGATCAAGGTGCAGTAGTAGAGCTTAAGTAATAAGCCTTTGGTAGCCAAGAGCAAATTCCAACTCTCCCCATGCCTAAGAAAAGAGGTGTGTGGAGAGTTTGTTTTGTGAATTGTTAAAAATGATTGATAAAAAATTGTTAAAAAATTGTTGAAAAGATTTGACAACAGCCAATATTGAAGGTAATGTTATAGTTGGGATTATGTGTGTTGTAATAAGATGAATAAGCAAGGAGGACGAAGAATGAGAAAAACAAAAATCGTAGGTACGTTAGGACCAGCAACGGATAAAGAAGGCGTTTTAGAGGAACTGGTTCGTGAGGGGCTTAATGTTGCTAGATTTAACTTTTCACATGGCAATCACCAAGAGCAAAAGGCGCGCTTGGATAAATTAAAAGAAATTAGAGCAGAATTGGACTTACCAATTGCAGCTCTTTTAGATACAAAAGGACCAGAAATACGTCTTAAAACTTTTGCAAATGGTGAGGTAATGCTTGAAGAAGGGCAAGAGTTTTTCCTGACGTCCGACGAAATAGATGGTACTAAAGAAGGTGTATCAGTTTCATATGAAGATTTATATAAAGATGTGACACCTGGTGATAACATCCTCCTTGACGATGGTTTGGTAGGAATGATAGTTAAGAAGATAAAAGGGAAAAAAGTTATCTGTGATGTAATAAATGGCGGTCCTGTTTCTAATAGGAAAAGCGTTAACTTACCAGGAGTTGAAATAACTATGCCATTTATAAGCCAGAAAGATTTAGATGATATTCTTTTTGGTGTTCAAGAAGAGTTTGATTTTGTCGCTGCTTCATTTGTACGTACAGCAGCGGATGTAAAGGAAATGCGCAAGATTCTAAATGATAATGGCGGCGAATTTGTCAATATTATCGCTAAAATAGAGAACCAGCAAGGTGTTGACAATATAGACGAGATAATTGAAGCTGCCGATGGAATCATGATTGCCAGAGGTGATATGGGAGTAGAAATTCCTCTTGAAGATGTACCAATTATTCAAAAGAATATTATCCGCAAGGTTTATAATGCAGGCAAGCAGGTTATAACTGCTACCCAAATGCTAGAATCAATGATGATAAATCCTCGACCTACTAGAGCAGAAACAACAGATGTTTCTAATGCAATATATCAAGGAACTAGTGCAATTATGCTATCTGGGGAAACAGCGGCAGGAAAATATCCAGTAGAAGCCTTGAAAACAATGATTAGAATTGCAATGAGAACAGAAAATGATATTGATTATCATGCGGCTCTAAATGCTAGAGGAAAAGAAGTAAAGCCTGATATGACCAGCGCAATTTCTCATGCTACCTGTATGACTGCTATGGATTTGGATGCTAAAACCATTATCACAGTCAGCCAAACAGGACACACAGCTAGGATGATTGCAAAGTACAGACCAAGTTCGAAAATTGTTGGATGCTCTTCCAAGCCAACAACTTGCCGTAAACTCAACTTATCTTGGGGTGTTTATCCTTTATTGATAAAGGAAGAGTTTAATACAGAGGTTTTGTTTTTAAAAGCCATCGAGGCAGCTAGAAGAAAAGGTTATGTTGAAAAAGGAGACATAGTTGTCCTTACTGCAGGGGTACCTTTAGGAAGACCTGGTCAAACAAACCTTATCAAAGCCGATATAGTAGAGTAGAGGTATTGTAATAAGTGAAGAATAGATGCAATATTAATATAAAGTACCTTTATATGTACTTTAAAAATAGATGCTAAGGCATACCTGACTGTGACTTGTTTTACAACTCAAAAAAATCATGGATACGAGAAAAAAGTGTTGACATGGTAGCGAAAATCGTGATATAGTTGAGAATGAGTCACTGTGGAGAGGTATGCCAAAAAATAGTCTTTTTTATTCTATATCACCTGTCTACAACGGTACAACAATTACATAATAAGGAGTGTAGCGTTAATGGATAAAAACAGGATCAATCCGGTAGTCACTGGAAAAGGTTTACGCATGAGTTATTCCCGGCAAAAAGAAGTATTAAAGATGCCGAATCTGATAGAAGTTCAAAAAAACTCATATCAATGGTTTCTCAAAGAAGGCCTAAGAGAAGTCTTTAAAGATATATCTCCTATAAGTGATTATAGTGGACACATACGTCTTGAATTCGCTGATTTTTCCATTAGTGAAAAGGATGTGAAATATACTATAGAGGAATGCAAGGAAAGGGATACCACCTACGCATCTCCTTTAAAAGTAAGAGTAAGACTTATTAACAAAGACAACGAAGAAATTACAGAAACAGAAATATTTATGGGTGACCTGCCTCTTATGACGGAGACAGGTACTTTCGTGATTAATGGAGCAGAACGTGTTATTGTTAGTCAGCTAGTTCGTTCGCCAGGAATCTATTACGATATTGCCCATGATAAAATAGGTAAGGAATTATATTCAGCCACAGTTATTCCTAATCGAGGAGCTTGGCTGGAGTACGAAACCGATTCAAATGACGTATTCTATGTAAGAGTTGATCGTACAAGAAAAGTACCTATTACAGTTCTTATCCGAGCTCTAGGTGTTGGCACAAATGCTGAAATTGCCGAGCTTTACGGAGAAGAGCCTAAAATCCTTGCAAGTTTTGGCAAAGATGTTGCCACTAACTATCAAGAAGGATTACTAGAGTTATACAAAAAGATTCGTCCAGGTGAGCCTTTGGCAGTGGAAAGCGCAGAGAGTTTAATTAACAGCATGTTCTTTGACCCAAGGCGTTATGATCTTGCTAAGGTTGGACGCTATAAATTTAATAAAAAACTGGCTCTTAGAAATCGTATCACCAACCATACTCTAACTAAAGATGTAGTTAGTGCTATTAATGGTGAAATGATTGCTGAAAAGGGAACAGTTGTTACTCGTGAGATTGCTGATAATATCCAAAATGCGGCAGTCCCATTTGTGTGGATAAAAGGAGAAACCGAAGAGCGTGATATTAAGATTTTATCCAATATGATGGTTGACCTTTCAGCTATTGTAGATATAGATCCAGAAGAAGCAAGAACTTTAGGAGTTAAGGAGCAGGTTTATTATCCTGTCCTTGTAGACATATTAGAAGAAACAGCAGGTGACATTGAAGAGTTAAAGGCCGCTATTGCTAGCCAAGCTCAAGATTTAGTTCCAAAGCATGTTACTAGAGAAGACATTTTAGCATCCATTAACTACAATATTCACCTTGAGTATGGAGTAGGTAACCATGATGACATTGATCATTTAGGGAATCGTAGAATCCGTGCTGTTGGTGAGCTTTTGCAAAACCAATATCGAATTGGATTATCCAGATTAGAGCGTGTTGTTCGTGAAAGAATGACTACCCAAGACCAAGACGGAATTACTCCTCAATCATTAATTAACATAAAACCTGTTACAGCAGCTGTAAAAGAGTTTTTTGGTTCTTCTCAGTTATCTCAGTTTATGGACCAGAACAATCCTCTTGGAGAATTAACTCATAAGAGACGTTTGTCTGCTTTAGGACCTGGTGGATTATCTAGAGATAGAGCAGGTTTTGAGGTTCGTGACGTTCATTATTCCCATTACGGCAGAATGTGTCCTATTGAAACACCAGAGGGACCCAACATTGGTCTAATTAACTCTTTGGCAACCTATGCAAGAATAAATGAGTATGGGTTTATTGAAGCACCATACCGTAAGATTGATAAAACTGATGCCGAAAATCCCAGGGTAACAGAAGATGTTGTTTATATGACAGCTGATGAAGAAGATGTTTTCCATGTGGCCCAAGCTAACGAGCCATTAGATGAAAAGGGACATTTTATTAATAAAAATGTTTCAGGTCGTTATCGCGATGAAACTCAGGAATATGAGCGGACTAAATTCGATTATATGGACGTATCACCTAAGATGGTATTTTCGGTAGCTACATCTTTGATTCCTTTCTTGGAAAATGATGATGCTAACCGAGCTTTAATGGGCTCTAACATGCAGCGACAAGCAGTTCCTTTATTAACAACTGAAGCTCCAGTTGTTGGTACTGGTATGGAAGTAAAAGCTGCTGCTGACTCAGGGGTATGTTTAATTGCTGATGCTGGTGGTGAAGTTATCCGAGCAACCTCATCAGAAATAGTTGTTAAAGAAGATGATGGCAATCGTAAGACATATAAACTTACAAAGTTTTTAAGAAGTAATCAAAGTAACTGCTACAACCAAAAGCCTATTGTTAGTAAAGGCGAGCGAATTGAGGCAGGAGATGTTATTGCCGATGGACCATCCACTCACAATGGTGAAATCGCCCTTGGAAAGAATCCATTAATTGGATTTATGACCTGGGAAGGTTATAACTATGAGGATGCGGTATTACTTAGCGAGAGATTGGTACACGATGATGTATATACCTCTATTCATATTGAAGAGTATGAAGCCGAGGCTAGAGATACTAAATTAGGGCCTGAAGAAATCACCAGAGATATTCCTGGTGTTGGTGATGATGCCCTTAAGGATTTAGATGAACGAGGCATTATTAGAATTGGTGCTGAAGTTAGAGCTGGGGATATTTTAGTTGGTAAGGTTACTCCTAAAGGAGAAACAGAACTAACAGCAGAAGAGAGATTACTAAGAGCTATCTTTGGCGAAAAGGCTAGAGAAGTTAGAGATACCTCTCTTAAAGTACCCCACGGGGAATATGGAATAGTAGTTGATGCAAAAGTGTTTACCAGAGAAAATGGTGACGAATTATCTCCAGGTGTAAACCAAGCTGTTTGTATTTATATTGCCCAAAAGAGAAAGATCTCAGTTGGAGATAAAATGGCGGGTCGCCATGGAAATAAGGGTGTAGTATCTCGTGTTCTCCCAGTGGAAGATATGCCTTATCTGCCTAATGGGCGTCCACTTGACATCGTTTTGAATCCTCTTGGAGTGCCATCTCGTATGAATATTGGACAGGTTCTAGAAATTCACTTAAGTCTGGCAGCCAATGCCTTAGGATTTAATGTTTCGACTCCTGTATTTGATGGGGCAAATGAAGATGATATTATGGACACCTTAGACTTGGCTAATGCTTATGTTAACATGCCATGGAAGGATTTTGAAAAAGCCTACAAAAAGAACCTGCAACCAGCTGTATTTAAGTATTTATCTGAAAACCGTGACCACCGTGAGTTGTGGAGTGGTGTGCCAATTTCCAGAGATGGTAAGGTTCGTTTAAGAGACGGGCGAACAGGAGAATACTTTGATGGAGCAGTAACAGTTGGTCACATGCATTATTTAAAGCTTCACCATTTGGTAGACGATAAGATACATGCTAGATCCACAGGTCCATACTCATTAGTAACCCAGCAGCCACTAGGTGGAAAAGCTCAATTTGGTGGCCAGCGTTTTGGAGAGATGGAAGTTTGGGCATTGGAAGCTTATGGGGCATCATATACCCTACAAGAGATTCTTACAGTTAAATCTGATGATGTCATTGGACGTGTTAAAACTTATGAGGCAATTATTAAAGGGGAGAACATTCCAGAACCTGGTGTGCCTGAGTCCTTTAAAGTATTACTTAAGGAATTACAATCTTTGGCATTAGATGTACGAGTCTTACGTGAAGATTATACAGAAGTAGAAATAAAAGAAACTGTTGATTACGGAGAAACCGATCTTAACTCTGTTATTGAGGGTGATAGACGTTTCCAAGAAAGCAAAGAGTCTTTCAGACAATATGGTTACACTGAGCAAGAATTTGTCGGTTCGGAACTGGAAGATGTTAAGGCAGAACCATCTGATGAAGATGATGATTATGCTTATGATGCTGTGTCTAACCAAGAATAGGAGGAGCCATATATATGCCAGTAAGAAATAGGGAACAATATAGCCAACAATTGACATTTGATGCAATTCGAATCGGCTTGGCTTCACCAAGTAAGGTTTTCAAATGGTCTAAAGGCGAAGTTACCAAGCCTGAGACTATTAACTATAGAACATTAAAGCCTGAAAAAGATGGGCTGTTTTGCGAGCGTATTTTCGGTCCTAGTAAAGACTGGGAATGTCATTGTGGTAAATTTAAGAAAGTACGTTACAAAGGAGTTATTTGCGATCGTTGTAACGTTGAGATAACCAAGGCATCTGTACGCCGTGAGAGAATGGGGCATATTGATTTAGCGGCTCCTGTTTCTCATATTTGGTATTTCAAAGGTATCCCAAGTAGAATGGGACTAACCCTTGACATGTCCCCAAGAGCTTTAGAAAGAGTGCTTTACTTTGCATCCTATATCGTTTTAGATAAGGGAGAAACTGACCTTCACTACAAGCAAATTTTAACAGAAGCAGAATACCAAGAGCAAAAAGAAAAGTGGGGCAGTGACGCTTTTAGAGTGGGTATGGGAGCTGAATCTATCCAAGAGCTATTACAAAGGATTGATTTGGAAAAGGAATATGATGACCTACACAATATTCTTGAAAGCGCAACAGGGCAAAAAAGAGCGCGTATAGTAAAAAGATTAGAAGTAGTTGAAGCATTTAGGGAATCTGGAAACAAACCACAATGGATGATTTTAAATGCTATTCCAGTTATTCCACCTGATTTACGTCCAATGGTTCAATTGGATGGTGGGCGTTTTGCTACTTCAGATTTAAATGATTTATATAGACGTATCATTAACAGAAACAATCGTCTAAAAAGACTATTAGAATTAGGGGCACCTGATATTATTGTCCGTAATGAAAAAAGAATGCTTCAAGAGGCAGTAGATGCCTTAATTGATAATGGGCGCCGTGGCCGACCTGTAACAGGGCCAGGTAACCGAGCTCTAAAATCCCTTTCAGATATGCTAAAAGGAAAGTCAGGACGTTTCCGCCAAAACCTTCTTGGAAAACGTGTTGACTATTCAGGGCGTTCAGTTATTGTTGTTGGGCCAGAACTTAAGATTTATCAATGTGGCTTACCAAAGGAAATGGCAATTGAACTATTTAAGCCTTTTGTTATGAAAGAGTTGGTTGCTGATGGAACTGCCCACAATATTAAAAATGCCAAAAAAATGGTGGAGCGTTTGCAACCTGAAGTTTGGGATGTATTAGAGGATGTTATTAAAGAGCACCCTGTTATGCTAAACCGTGCTCCTACATTACATAGACTTGGAATCCAAGCCTTTGAGCCTGTATTAGTAGAGGGTAAAGCCATTAAGCTTCATCCCCTAGTTTGTACTGCTTATAATGCCGACTTTGACGGTGACCAAATGGCAGTTCACGTACCACTTTCAGCAGAAGCTCAAGCTGAGTGTCGCTTCTTATTGTTATCGCCAAATAACCTACTTAAGCCTTCTGATGGAGCGCCTGTTGCTGTACCTTCACAGGATATGGTACTAGGTATCTATTACCTGACCCAAGAAAGACCAGGGGCAAGAGGTGAGGGGATGTTCTTTAAAAATACCAATGAAGCCATTCTAGCCTATGAAAATGACTATATTGACCTTCATTCTAAGGTTAAAGTTAGAATGAGTAAAGTTATGCCAGATGGTTCCATTATGACAAACAATATTGAAGCTACTCCTGGAAGAATGTTATTTAATGAGATTATTCCTCAGGATCTGGGTTTTGTAGATCGAGAAATTGAAGGCAAAGAACTAGCTCTTGAAATTGACTTCCATGTAGGCAGAAAGCAACTTAAGCAGATATTAGAAAGAGTTATTAATATCCACGGCTCTACTCAAACAGCTGAGGTGCTAGATGATGTAAAAACCATTGGATATAAGTTTTCTACTAAAGCGGCTATGACTGTGTCTATCTCAGATATGACTGTACCGCCTGAAAAGCCTCAAATGATTAAAGAAGCTGAAGATACAGTTGATAAAATCACCAGAAACTATCGCCGTGGTTTAATTACTGAAGATGAGCGTTATAAAGAGGTTGTAGAAACCTGGAAAACTACCGATGATAAATTAACGGAGGCTCTACTTGAAGGGCTAGATGAATATAACAGTATCTTCATGATGGCAGCTTCAGGTGCTCGTGGATCTGACAAGCAAATTAAGCAGCTTGCTGGTATGCGTGGACTAATGGCTGATACATCTGGCCGTACAATCGAGTTACCTATTAAGTCTAACTTCCGTGAAGGTCTAGACGTACTTGAGTACTTTATGTCAGCTCATGGTGCTAGAAAAGGTCTTTCAGATACGGCTCTTAGAACAGCTGACTCAGGTTACTTAACTAGAAGACTAGTTGATGTTTCCCAAGAATTGATTATTCAAGATAGCGATTGCATGAGAGAAGGTGACGAAATCCCTGGAATGTATGTAAAAGCATTTATGGATGGAAACGAAGAAATAGAAAGCCTTCAAGAGAGAATTACAGGTCGTTTTGTTTGTGCAGACATTAAAGATGCTAAAGGCAATGTAATTGTTAAAGAAAACCACATTATTACACCACTTAAAGCAGAAACTGTCATGAAAATCGGTGTAAATGAAGATGGCACTCCAATTGATCATGTTAAGATTAGAACTATCCTTACATGTAAGTGTAGAGATGGAGTTTGTGCTAGATGTTATGGTGCCAATATGGCTACTAGTGAATCTGTCCAGGTAGGAGAGGCTGTAGGTATTATTGCGGCTCAATCTATTGGTGAGCCAGGTACACAGCTAACAATGAGAACATTCCATACCGGTGGAGTTGCTGGAGATGATATTACCCAAGGTCTTCCTCGTGTCGAAGAGCTTTTTGAGGCTAGGAAGCCAAAAGGTCTGGCAATTATTACTGAGTTTGCTGGAACCGCTGTGATTAGCGATACCAAGAAAAAGCGAGAAATAATTGTTACCAATAACGAAACAGGTGAAACAAAAGCATACCTAATTCCTTATGGATCACGTATTAAGATTCAAGACGGGGAAGAGCTTGAAGCTGGAGATGAGCTTACAGAAGGTAGTGTTAATCCACATGACATCTTAAAGATTAAAGGGCTAAGAGCTGTTCAAGATTATATGATCCAAGAAGTTCAAAGAGTTTACCGTCTACAAGGTGTTGAGATTAATGATAAGCATATCGAAATAATTGTTCGCCAGATGCTTAAAAAGATTAGAGTTGAAGATAGAGGAGACTCACGCTTCTTGCCAGGCACTATGGCAGATGTAAATGAGTTTAAGGAAGTGAACGAAAGACTAATGGCAGAAGGGCTAGAGCCTGCAGTAGGCGAGCAGATTATGCTGGGTATTACTAAAGCATCATTAGCTACAGATTCATTCCTTTCAGCAGCTTCCTTCCAAGAAACTACTAAAGTTCTAACAGAAGCTGCCATTAAAGGCAAGATAGATAATCTAATTGGTCTAAAAGAAAACGTTATTATCGGTAAGCACATACCAGCAGGAACAGGTATGAGAAAATACCGAGACGTTATGATTAGCACTGAGTTGGAACCTGAAAAGCCTGAAGTTGTTGAAGGAGAGGGTGAAGAAGGTGCAGCTGGTGAAGATGGTGTAACGGGCGAGGAAGGCATA
>JGI20163J15578_10001326_pt1 | contig 10232 bp, 9 predicted proteins | sample TergutCu122P1_FD_15578 | JGI IMG/M metagenome (IMG submission 15578)
TCAGTGTATTTAGCGCAGTAACCTTAGTGGGATAATCAGCATAGCTACTGTTATAAATCAAAACCAACTGCTCACGCCAAGTTAGCTCCCGATACCCCTTGAGGTATTCTGCAAATGTTTTCGATACGAACTTATCCATATTCATGCTATGCTTGCTCCTCAACGTCATGCAGCGTTTCTTTGCGCTCTGCCAGTAGCTCATTCATCTTTTCAATAGCATCAGCAGACTTTATTGCGCCGTGTTTGGATAGTTCACTGCACAGCCACCATATATACCCTTCAACAAACTTTTCTAAGCCTTGAATATCTTTTTCGCTTAGCTTATCTTTGCAGTAATAGTATTCAAGTGCACGGTGAGCACAAGTGCCTAAATCCGCCATTTCTCCCTCTTTGATATTTCCATATAATGTTTCTGCAGGAGGAAAACTTCCCGTTTCTTCTATCTCAAAAGTTACCCGAAAGTGCATTGCAACATCTCTTTGCCACTTCTTAAAAGCTGGGCTGTTGGTCCACAAATACATCTTGATTAAATTGTCTATGGCATACCTTGACTGCTGCCAGAGCTTACTCATAACATTGTTCATCGTCCACTGTTTTGGGCGAGGATTTATTATGATAGACTCCTTTCCACCGCTGCGCTCTCTTGCAAAAGTTCCTGTAATTGCTGAGTTAATCGCATCTTCTAAAGTAAGAGTTTTGTGAGAAAATACCTCCTCTTTGCAAATGCCTGTTTTTAAATCAATCGCTGTCATGCCTATATGACTTTCCAGTAAATCTAGTCCATTGGGAATGAGAGGATACAAGTGAATGCGAATGCCGCGAGTGTCAAAGTAAACAGTCTGCCTTCCGTCAACTTCTCCATATCCTGTTTTATCAAAGAAGCTCTCTGCGATACGCTTTGCTCTACACTCTGCCCACTGAAGCTCTTGCTCAATCCTGTGCTTAATGCGTCCTTGTCCGCACACACTGTCCCAAGGAGCAGTTTTTACAACTTCATAGTCCACTATAATGTCATCGCGCTTGCTNGCTGTNCGCACTGCATCAGTTATCGCAGGAGCAACGTCTTCCTTTTTGCAACGNTACCTATTAAAGCCATAGGNAACACCTAGNGTGAACACTCCTTCACCAGAAAGACTAAGAGGAACTGCTCGCNTNAGATAAAGGCAANNAGANACTTCAAGCTCNTCAGTCTTTTCTTCNAAAATCCAGTAAGCCTTTTCCCACATTTGAAATAGTGCATCATCATCTAAGACATCAGGTTCGCTGGATAGCACGATTTCATTTTGTGTGTCTTTAATCTCGCTCATCTTCTTCTCTTTTCTTCATCCATAGCATTAAGTCCTTCTAGGTAAGCAACTATCACCAAATGCTGCCAGCCAGCTTAGACATCTTGGCTTCACGTTTGTTTACTTCTGCTTCAAAGTCTGCTTGGGATAGCTCTGTGAATTCAAGGTCGTTAAGCATGTAGCGAATCCTGTCATCAGCTCCCCATGTGTCAAGAATAATGTGGTGGTCATCGTATCTTGCTTCACCATCATCTTTTGCGTGTTGTATTACACCTTCGGCATCGTTGCCATGAACTCTATAATATGGTGGATTGTCAGAGCCAGCATACGGATATGTGGTGTAAATGTTTAATGTGTCGCTATCATCTATTTGTTCAGTGTCTTGCCCTAGTGCGTGAGTGTTCCAAAACTCCAGTATTTCTTCATGATTTGGATAAATCACACTATGAACTGCTGTCCTGTACTTGTTGTTCCACTTGGGCAGGTCAACTGGCTCTCCTGTCGAAACGCTTACCCTAAATTCAAATACCTTGCTCCCTACGATATTTGTTTCCCCTCTCATGAAAACCATAACGTGTAGTCCCTCACGCAGATTTTCACCCGTGTAAACCTCTATTGAATCAATACTGACTTTACTTAGGTGAGGATAATCTCTCGAATTAAATTCAAGGGTCTTAGAAGATTTAAGCATGGGACATCACCGAATTAACTGCTTCTGCCGTACTGTCAGCCATGCCGTCCTCAATTAGATTTCCACTTGAATCAGATACAGACCAATAAACACTATTTGGCTCTGTGTTTGGGTCAATGGCAACCTCATTTCCATTTGGGAGCGAACCGTATGTCATGTGTTGCTCAACATCAAAAATCGTATCTCCCATTTCTTCTGGGTAGTCATAAAACTCCATGAAGTCTATTTGTGCTGCCGACATTGCACTTTTTGGTATTCGCTTGCTCATTATTCTTTCTCCTAGCTCCAAATGCTCGCAGCGAGTTTCTTTAAGTAAATTTCCCTAGCTTTTGCTCTGGCTCGTACAGATTTTCTACTGTCAGATGAAGAACCACTGTGTTCACTGCTCCAAAGCCAGTCAACGTAGTCAACCGCTTCTTGAACGGTGTTATATCCTCTCGCAATTTTCATTAGTGCAACATAGAGCTGGTAGTAGTTATCAATACCCCATTGAAGAATGTCTACTTTGTTTGCGTGTTTCTTGACATTGCGCATAGTTTCACTTGCCGTTTCTTGCTCTTTTTGTCCAAAAAACAGAAACCCTATATATCCTCCATTGATGGTATCTTCAATAAAATCACCAGTGTAAAAGTCATTTGTGTCATCGCTATATCCAACCCTAATCCCGCCATATCCACCATGTACGTCAAAATGAAAATGTGGTCTGCTATCTTCACTGTGGCTTCCTTCTTCGGAGTACAAATAAGGTTCACTGTTTCTTACTGGAAATGAAGTCACTGCCATTTCAGAAGCACCTATTACATCACTTATGTTTTGCGGAAATGCACTCTTAATTTGCGCCCCATATTCTTTATCTGAAAACTCGGCAATGCCATAAAGAGTGCTAAGGTCAACACTTCCTTGCTTGTCTGTATATGTCACTCCAACTGCATCAGAAGCAAGTTGGCTCAACGTGATTGTGAAGTCACCGTAGTCAATGTTCATAGACTTACTACCTTTTCGCATCCTAACTTCTTTCGCTCCTGGATAGCAAAGTTCTATGTGCTTTTCAAATAATGTCTTACTCATTATTCTTTCCCTTTCATTTCTTCATCCAGCGCATTTAACCCCTCTAAGTAAGCAACTACTTCCTCTTTGATGTAGAAGCCGTTTACTCGCTTTAGCTTCTTGCGCTTGTAGAGGTCGTGGATGTTTTGGCGAGATACTCTCTTTTTGCGTATCTCAACGTATAGGTCGATTACTTCATTTGTTGTTAGCAGCGAATCGCTATCTAGTGTGTTTGTTTTTCTTAGAAGAGTAGAAGACATTAGTACTTCATCCTCCTATTGCTTATAGGTCCTGCATTTTTATCGCCTAGTTTGCTAGGGGTATATTGAGGGCATTTATGCTTGAACATAAATCCGTACCTGCAATAACCCTTGTTGCTATAGTCAGACTTTCCGTCAACCTTTTCAGCTCTGTAGCACCTAGCATTAACTTCGTTCTTACAAGTACCTACAGTCCCACCCGCAGGAGGAGGGTCACCTATTTTAGGTCCGATAAAGTAAGTCACTATCACCCAAAAAGCACCAACAGCAAGTCCAAATAGGGGCGATACACCCCCTAAAGCCATCAAGGCAGCTCCAAGGATGCTTGCTATCACAAATCCTGGTAATGCATCTTTAAATATTTTCTTCATTCTGTTCATTTTGCTCCCATCATTTTTAAGATATTTGTATTTTGGTTATTATTAACCAATGTATTTACTTGACCTTATTTTACAATTGATTTAAGATGGTTGTCAAGTGGTAAAGGGTAACCAAAGAAAGGAAGTCCATGGATAGTCGTCACAGAAAACTGATTGAACTTAGCGTAGCTGGTCGAGAAATCACTAAAGAACTTTCGGGGAAAGTTTCAAGTGCAGAGCTATATGAGCACTCCATAGCACTAGCATATATCTACCTTTTGTTTTTGCGACATGATTCATCAATAACTGACCTGTCAAAGCTAATTGATAGCAGTGTTGAAGATAAGGACGTGAAAGACTTTCTTGTAAGGATTACAGGACAAAGTAAGTGGACACCAAACTTTGACTCTGCAAGTCGGTGGTTTAGTGAAGATGGGCTTACAAGCTTTATCCTTCACCACTCTCGCGAAGAGGGAGAAACCCCTGCCTCCATCATTGAGCTTGCGCTCTCACTTCTCGACATCAAAGAAGGTGAAGAAGTTGCTGACTTTGGTTGCTACTATGGAAGTTTCCTTGTGCAAGCATTTAATACACATCCAACGTCAAAGCTCTACGGCTATGACCTTAATGCAGAAGCAGTTGCGATTACGAAAATCAAGATGAGCTTACTTGAAGCTGCCTCTCACATTGAGCTTAAAGACGTATTTGAACTTAACGCAGATAAAAGATACGACAAAACTTTTTCTAACTACCCCCTTGGGGTTAGGCTTAAAGCACTGCCCGCAGAAAGTAAAGCTGTAGTGGACGCACAAATTGCTTTTGGAGAGAGTAGACGAGCATCTTCTGCTGATTGGTATTTTAACTACCTCTTGCTAAACTCTGTTAAGCAAGGCGGTAGGGCAATAGGCATAATGACTAATGGCTCAGCCCAAAACAGACTTGACGCAAGTGCTAGGAAATACTTCATTGAAAATGGACTGATTGAAAAAGTGATTTCACTACCTGCAGGACTTCTTTCAAATACAGGTATTCCCGTCACTTTGATTGTGCTAAGTCGAGGCAACAAAGGCATTAGGTTTGTTGATGCAAGTGACTTAGCTGTAGGGGGTCGTCGCAGAAACACTATCTCACCTGAAGGCATCAAAGAGATTTTAGATAGGTGCAAGGCGGACGGAGAACACAGCATCTACAGGCGCACAGAAGACCCGTGGCAAGATGAATGGAGCTTATCTGCAAGTAAGTACCTAGAAAAGCAGATAACCCTTGAAAATGCTGTTTCATTAGGCGAGCTAACTACACTAATCACAAGAGGCACTTCCCTTGGTGCAAAAGCACTCGATGAACTAGCTACAGATGAAGATACTGGAAACAAACTCTTACTACTCAAAGATATTTCTGACAGCCGCATATCAAGTGAACTTCCCAATATAAGTAGCATTGATTCAAAAAATGAAAGATACTGCCTGCAGCCTAGCGACTTAGTGCTCTCAAAGAGTGGCGCACCCTTTAAGGTCGCTGTTGTAAACCCAGATGAAGAGAGTAAGGTTTTAGCAAGCGGCAACCTCTACATAGTTAGACTTGACAGAGAAAAAATTGACCCTCACTACGCCCTTGCCTTCCTCTCAAGCAAAGTCGGCAAAGAGCTACTACTACGGGCAAGCGCAGGAACTACAATCCCAAGCATATCAGTACAGAACTTGAAAACTATACCGATACCTCTTGTGCCAATGGCACAACAACGAAAGATTGCACGTGAGCACCAAAAGTTGCTTGATGAGATTGAAGCACTGAAAGCTAGAACTGACAAGGCAAGAGTGCAGGTCGCCTCACTCTTTGATGAGAGGGGTGCTTAACGGGAGAAAGCATCTAGGCTGTCATTGATTTTCCTTAGCACGACATTTTCTGTTATATACTCAGAATAGTGCCACTCAATAAGGATGACACCATTTTCCCTGCATTTCTCCCTTTTTCTATTATCGCTATCTATCTGCTTCTCAAAGGCACTCTGTCCCCCAAAGTACTCAATGGGTCTGTAGTGTTGCTCCCCTTGATACTCAATGCCAACTTTGATGCTTGGTATGTAGATGTCTAAACTTTGTTGACCTAACCACTCTGCCCTGAATTGATGGAGAGCATCTTGATATTCAGATTTAACAATTCGGTAGAGCTTTTCTTCGTTGATGTGCCTATTTTTATACTCGCCAGAAGCAACTACCTTTGACCCAATTTCTCTATACTTCTTTTTGAATTCATCATTGAGCTTTTTGTAACTGGCACTACTCTTGACTAGGGCAAGAAATTGAATGTCAAGTTGAGTGAAAGGCTGCCCATTTGACTGCAATTCGCTGGTTGTAAATGCTGGATGATTAATGTAGAGCCATTCTCGCAATACCGAGTGGTATGTATTTCGACCACATGTAGACACTAAGTCAGTAGCAACCTTTCGTGAAATACAAAACTCAACAAAGGCAATATCATCAATTTTTGTCACGCAAAATAAAGCTTGACACTTCTCAACAACAGCATCACATAAGCTACTATCAAGAATATGAAAGCTATCGGCACTATCAGTACAAAAACGCCTAAGAATAACACTGGGCTTGCTGCCATTAACAAAGAAGATAATCTCAACATGAGTATCCCACTTAACCAATGAAAGAATTTCTTCGGATTTTGCAGCAGCCAATTCCATAAGAAGAATACGGTCAATGTTGAACTTAATATGGTCAATGTTAGATTTGTTGAAACTCGGCATTGAAAATCCTTCCGCTGAAATGAGTCTTGTTAAGCAGCTACTTTGATTTACTCAATGCTTCATATAGTTTCATAAGATGTAAAACGATTTCCTCTTCACTCGAATTCGCTGCAAGTCCGTAGAGTTTAAGCACTGCTCTATCAAGAGCTTGGTGCGCCTTTATCAGCTCGGGCGGCATGGCAAGCGGGTCATAGAGGTCCGCTAGGCTACTGTCAGGATATAACTCTCTTGCATCAAGAACGACTTGAGCGAGTTTTTCGATTTGTGCTTTTTGAGCTTCGGTTGTTTCTATCCAGATGAAATTGTTATAGACAATGTTTGCCGAATAACGATAATCACTCTTCAGTCGTCCAGCCACAATGCGCATCCATGAATTGTGAACACTGGAAGTGAGTACACCAAAGTGGTAAAGGGTAGCTTCGGGGATAACTCTTACAAGATTGCTAGAAAGAACATTTGGAGACATGAAGCCAATTGGAACATACTTTCTTCGCTCTGAAGAAGCTTCAGGTACTACAATGTAATTTGTTTCTGGCATATTTTCGACGTGAAATCTTCTAGGTGTATCTGCAATTCGTCGAGTACCTGGACATTTACTTGCAAGTCGACTCTGACGAACTGCCTCAACACGCTGCATAGCTTTTGGCATTTTACGCAACTCTGCTGGCGAACAATCACCCAGCCATAAACAATACTTGTGGATTCCATTAATAAATTCTTTTGCGCCAAGCCACGGTCTAAACCACTTTTCTGACTGCGGCTCCAATTTCACAAATTCTTCTTTTTCTTCTTTGCTGAATAGATAGTTTCCGCCACAAATGGGTTTATTTCCAATGCCCATTTGCGGAACATCACTTATGGGGGTTGAGCGACTATAGATAAAAACATTCGGCGCATCAACAAGATAAGGGTTGATGTTGTTGACATCTTTGCGAAGACCACTTTCATCAACAATCCACTTATCAGTATTATTCTTTGCGGTCTGTGAAAATCCAACAATCACGACATGGACTTGTGCCTCATTTTTTGAATCATTGCCCCACTTGAAAGTTCTATAAGCAAAGTCAATGCCAATTCCAAATTCTTCAAATAATGGCTTCCATAAAATAGCAACTTGTTCTCCTTGTGTGATTGAATTCGTGGATACAAATGCAGCTCGCACGTTAGTGTCTTGCATGTATTGTGCAGCCTTAAAGTACCATGCTCCAACATAGTCAAGGTCGCCCAGCTTTTTGATGTCCCCACAAGCAATGTGCATATCTTCTTTTTGTCTTGGGGTCATTGTTCTTCCGCCTTTAAAGGGGGGATTACCAATAATGTATGTGCATTTACTTGGCTCTACTAGGTCACTCCAATCAAAGCGCAGAGCATTTCTACAAAGTATTTGCTCAACATTAGAAAGTGGCAGAATCGATATTGGCTTACCAACTGTTCTTTCAGTAATAAGGTTTGTTTGATGCTTGGCAATCCAAAGGGCAGCGTGGGCAACTGCTACAGCAAACTCATTAATCTCTAAGCCATAGAACTGCTCTGTGGACACCATTACTGTTCGCTCATGGGCAGTTTCGGGACTAAGCTGTACAAGCTCTGCGATTATTTCATTTTCAAGCTCTCTTAGTTCAAGGTATGTTTCTGTAAGAAAGTTGCCTGAACCACATGCTGGGTCAAAGAAAATAAGTGATGAGAGTTTTTCTTGTAGCTGTTTTAACGCAACAATTGAGCCTCTAGCATTTGCGTGTTCCTCTCTAAGCTCATCAAAGAAAAGGGCATCTGTTAGCTTGTGAATGTTTTCAGGAGAGGTATAGACCATGCCACCCTCTCTGCGTATTTCTGGATTAAGCACACCTTCAAATAGATTTCCGAAAATGACAGGTGATATTTCTCTCCAGTTAAATTCTCTTGCAGCTTTAATCAGCTTCAAGTGCATGTCGTCAGTGAAGTTAGGTATTTCAATTTCACGCTCAAAAAGACCTCCGTTTACATAGGGAAAATCTTTAAGGGGTGATTGCAGGTAGGGGTTACGTGCGTCAGTAGGCTGGTTTAAGACTTGGAATAGTTCAATCAAGGCATTTCTTACCTGTGGGGCTTTATACGAGCTGATATAGTTGGTAAATAGCTTGGGTTCAAACAAACTAGAGTCTTCTGCATACATACAAAATACTAGGCGGGTTAGCAAAATTGCTAGGTCCTCTTTTGTTTTCTTAGTGTCTGGGTCAAGGTAGCTATCTTCTAGGGCAAGATAGAGCTGGTCCATCTTTCCAGCTGCTTCCCGTGACAACTTCTCTTCTTTGGCTGAACGTGAGTGTTCTTCACTGACAATAAAGTTCAATGTCTGCCACGTATCAGGAAGGCTCTCTAAAGTGATAACTCTCGGAAGTTGCTTGAATTCAGGAAACAGTTCATCGTCTTTGCGCTTGTAGATTCTAAACTCATCAAAGTTGGACGTTATTATCCACTCAACACGTTGCCACTTGGCGTCGCAATTGACNCCTTCAATGTCATTGACATAGCGCAATGCTTGCTCATAGGCTGTTTCACCCTTGTGATTTTTCTTGTCGAGGTCTTTGCCACGAGCCTTCATCTCAATAATCGTTTGAGCACTCGGAAGATAAATATCCATCTCTCCACTTTTAACAGGGTAGTGAGGACGAATGAAACGAGGAGGGTCAGTTATGCCATATACATTTGTGAGCAGGTCTAGCCAGAACGGGTAGGTAAGTTCTTTTTCTCCACCTAGTCTATCTCGCCATCTTTCAACGAATTGTGCAGCTGCGATGTGAGCATTTGAAGTGTCTACTTTTGCCATTGCGCCTGTCTCCTCAACGAATCAGAGGTAGGCGCAAGATGGTGCCTACCTGCTTACTCGCCAAAGTATGAACAAGCGACACAGCTGACAATAGTCAACGACACCGTTCAGCGAGGTAGGCACCTCGTTGCGGTGTCGCAGACAAAAAATGACTGCATATTCTGCTGTGTCTTACATACTTTGGCAGGTCTGATTATAGCTGATTAAGCTGCGGCAACCCAACTCTATCGCTCGCAATCAACTCATGTAAGCTGTTGTGTGCTTTTGAAGGAGTTACTGGAGCTGAAAGAAGAACGTTGCCTGTCCTAAAGCACCTCAGAGCGTTTGAGTAGCACTACTTAATGCCTTGCTATGTGAGGATTGGTAGCTGTGCTTGCGCTGAATCTAAACGGCACATTAAGGACTGTAGCTCGCCTGTCGTAATCGGGATTCTCTCTCATGGGAGGATTTGAACCTGTAGTCCAATGGTCTGCTTGAGTACCAGTGGCGGGGTATCTAGGGTCGTATTGTGTATTGGTGATGAATCTGCCTGTTTGTGTTTGGTTGGGGTCACGCTCAAATATGAAAGCGTCCCCTTGTTGATTGGTGGCGTGTTCTCCTATTGGTGTACCAGTGCTAGGAGTAAGTATCCATACGTGGTTAGGTAAGGCTTGTCCTGCTGCTAGTGGTGTTAATTGAAATAGTGGTGCTTCTGTGAAGTTGGGGTTTCTAATCCACAGCCATATATGGGTAGGTATCTCCATTACTGGTTGTTGACCTAGTATTTGAATGTAGTTGCCAGGGTAGGGAAAGCCCTCTGCTTGGCTTTTGGGAAAGCCTATACGTGTCCATAGCCTTGAAGCCATAGCAAAGTCTTTGTGAAATAGGTTTTCGTTAGTTGTTACAAGTCCTCTGTTGTTAAGGTGTGTGAAAGGTAGACTTCTGCTTTGTATGTCTGTTGTGTCCATGTGACCGAAGTTATCAAGTGTTGGGTTTCCTTGATAGTTAGGGTCGTTGGTTATATATCCTGTTTGTGGGCTTACTTGTGG
>JGI20163J15578_10001327_pt1 | contig 10230 bp, 10 predicted proteins | sample TergutCu122P1_FD_15578 | JGI IMG/M metagenome (IMG submission 15578)
TGTCTTCGCGTTCTCTGCGCCTCCGCGTGGTAAATTTACAGTTATGCTCTGTCCGCAGCGTATGCGCAGATCCGCCGGAGCGGGTTTGCCGTCAACAAGGACGCCGCCTTTACGCAATAGGCGGTGAATTGCTGAAAGGGGCATATCACCCAGGGCTTTTCTGAGTATGCGATCCAGTCTGCGTCCGTCATCATCTGAGGCGGCGGTTAGATTAAGCGGCACAGGGGAAGTATATATTAAGCTTGCAGTTATGGTCAGCCGCTTGAGAGAGATTCGGTTATGCCGGCGGGGAAAGGCATTGACAAAAACCCCTATCCTCGGAGATGGTTAATAGATGTCCTTTTCTTTCTCAAATATAGCTGATTCATTCAGGGTCTTTTTTGATAATCCCATTATTTTAGCCGTTCTGTCGAGCTGGGTTTTTTCGCAGCTTTTAAAAGCGATTATTGCCCTGCTTCAAATAAGAAAAAAAAGTTTCCGGGAGGTTATGGCTACCCTGCTCTGGCGCACAGGAGGTATGCCTTCAAGTCACGCTGCTGTGGTCGCTGCCATGACAACGGCAGTTGCCATACACGAAGGAGTGGGCTCCAATCTTTTCGCCGTATCTCTTTTTGTGGCAATGGTGGTTATGCGGGATGCCGTTGGAGTACGCAGGGCTTCGGGGCTTCAGGCTTTGGCTATTAACCTGCTGGGCAGGCAATTGGCAGAAAAGATTGGAATTGAATTTCAGGCAGTAAAGGAAATCCGGGGGCATTCTCCCCTGGAGGTAGTTGTGGGCGCATTGTTGGGTATTTTCATCGCCGCAGCCTTCGCCTGGTTATAGGTTTTTTGTGGGTTTAAGGGTTTCTTTTTTTTATCCGGGAATCTCCATAAGTTTTGGGGTTCTCATTTTCTTTCTGTTACGAATTTTTGTACCGGAAGGATCTTTGTTCAGTGATTTTCAATCAACAAATTTAGGAGCTTTCGCCGTTCTTACTCTCGATGAATCACATGAAGACCGTTTTATCCGGGAATCCCTGACAAAGGCGGGGTTTGAAGGGGTTATTTCCAAATCTGCCATTGAGGTTCCGGTGGATGATTTTGGCATTCTTCGGATGGTCCCCCTCGATTCCTTTCATAATCAAATTGCAAGCTTTGATCCGCGTGATACCGGCTTTGCGGCAAAGCTTACGGCTTTTTTCACACAAAACGGAAAGCGTTTTTTTTTCCTGCCCTTGGATAACTTTTCCGGAAATCAAATCGTACGAAAGGAAAGGCAGATAACTTCTGTTTTGGGAGATATTCCGTTTACATTTACGGTTTTGGGGCAGGAAAGACCCCTTTTCTGGTATTTTTTGCTTAATGCCGCTGCCTGCGCCTTCGCCCTGTTTTTTTCACGCTCCAGGCGGCTTTTTCTTTTCCAGCTTCCGGTATTGCTGGCCTTTGGCTGGAGCGGTTTTTTTGCTTTCCCAATTGCGGCAATTCTATGCGGAATTTGGGAGCTGCTCAGGGAGCCATTAAAAGAATTTTTTGCTGTTAAAGGTTATAAACGCAAGACCGGTTATGCGCGAACCGGCATTAAAGGCGCACTGGAGAAACTCAAACCTTTCCGCTTAAATTGTATTTTGGCTTTTCTTTTTCTTGTTCTGCTTTTTGTCCTATCAGCTGTCTGGGGCTTTCCTGTAATTCCCCTTTTGGCCGGTTGTTTTGGTTTCTTTTTTGTATATTTTTTGGCTTTCAGGGCTGAAACAGAAAGGGCCAGGGAAAGCCGGCATACGCTTTTTAATCCCGTATTGCTGCTTCCCATAAAAGTAAAGACTTTTCATCTTTTTCCCTTTCTTCTGTCTTTTGGGCTTGTTTCTGTTGCGGCCTTATTTTTACCGGGTTTTTCCCCGGCGCGCCAGAGCGATACCATTATTGATACCAGATACTTTGTCAGCTCTGAAGATTTTTACAAACATCTGGATTTTCAGCGCTCCTTTTCCTTCCGGCCCATGAATCAACGGGTACTTTATCAAGATGCTTATCTCCTTTATTATTTGGGAGATGACGGCCTCATTGCCGGCAGCACCGATGTGAATTTCCACCGCTTCCGTCCTGGTTACACAATACCGGAGCCGGTTTTTCCGCTGGAAAAGCTGATGGACTTTCTGATAAATTATCATGAGGACGGTTCTGACAGGGGGCAAGTGAGAGATCAGAGCGGATTTAATGAAGCCCGATTGACCGGGATTCCCGGAAGAATAAAGGAATGGATTTTGGTTACTATTGTTTTGGCTTTCTGTTTATTTGACTTGATCAGGCCGGATACACGCAGAAGGGATAAAAAGGCAGCTCCCATTTCTGAAAATAAACGGATAGCGGCATGACTTTTACAAAGAATGTATTAAGCGGGAAAGTGTATTCCTTTCCCCGGGGCGGCATATTATATACAGATACAAACGTTCCTTCGCGTGAAAGTTTTGAAACTGCCTATCTTCCTTCCCTGTCGGTGATTCCCCTGGAAAACCATTCCGGGACCGGGCGGGCTTACCCCGTTGTTTCAGTGGGTGAGCAGGTAAAAGAGGGAATGCTAATTGCCCGGGGCCGTGGGCCGGGTTCTGCAAATATTCATGCAACAGTTCCGGGCAGAGTTATCCGCATTGTATCATATCGAAGTGCAGGCGGGCATGTTCAAAACGGCATTGTTATACGTTTGGAAGGATGCTTTGAAAAGCTGGGCAGGCGGGAAGAGGTTTATTCCTGGGAAGGAATGTTTCACTATGATATCCAGCGTACCATTTCGGAATTCGGAGTGGTGGAAATGGAAGGAAAGGGCAGACCTGTTTCGGAAATGATTTCTGCTTTCCGCTCAACCCCGGAACCAAATACCCTGGTTGTGCGCTGCGTATTTGATGATCCCTGGCTGGCTGCGGACTATGTATTATGCAAAGAACGGGCTGCTGATGTGGTTGAAGGAGCCGTCATTACCGCCCGCTGCTCCAAGGTCAGCAAAATAATTTACGCCATTTCTCAGGGCGAAAGGGAACTTGGAGAACGTTTTGTCTCAGCCGGAGCCAAATGGGGGATTCCTGCAAATACAGTTCTGGTTGGTTCCCGGTACCCCCAGCGAAATCAGCGTGAGCTGGAACTTGTTTTGAGGAATTACGAAAAAAAAGAGGGAGTTGAACTTGGTTCACTGCTTATTTTGGGGCCTGCTACCCTGGCGGCTGTTTATGATGCTGTCAGAAAACGGAAACCGCCGGTAGAACGATTCATAACCGTAGGAGGTTCCGCGGTAAGGCAGCCTAAAGTTATGAAGGTAAGAATCGGAAAACGAATAGGAGATATTTTTGACGAGTGCGGAGGTTTTAAGGGAAATCCAAAAAGAATAGCCATAGGTTCTCCCCTTTTGGGGCGGCCTGTTCTGGATTTGGATGAGCCGGTGGCAAAAACCAGTTATGCTGTTTTTGCCCTCCTTGAAGGATTTCGCCGGGGAGAACCCGAAATCAGAAGCTCAAGCAGTTGTATCGGCTGCGGAGAATGCAGAAATGTTTGCCCTGTTGGGCTTGATCCTGAAGAGCTCTATAAAAGAGTTTTATTGTTCAGTAAAGGGGTTACCGGCGGTGATATTTCCCCGGACCGCAGCCCGGAATGTCACGGCTGTGCCTGCTGCGAAGTAGTGTGTCCTTCTGCATTGCCTCTTAGCGCCTCGCTTCGGGCCGTGCATAGCGGAGGACACAGTGATTGACAGTATAAGACCCCTGATAAATATGGCCCGGTCTACTGCCGGGCGTATGTGGCTTGTCAGCCTTTGCGCATTTTTGGTTATAGTCCAGTCATCTCTTGGCGATTCCTTCTCTTCGCTTTTAATTGCGTTTAGCGCAGTGGCTGCAGCAGTTTTGACGGAATTCCTTATTCTCCGCAAAAGGGAAAGGGCAATTGCAATAAAAGACGGCAGTGCCGTGGCTACGGCACTGATTTTAACCCTTCTCCTGCCGAATCAGATTTCTCCGTTTTATGCCGCGATTGGCGCAGTCTTTGCCATAGCGGTAGTTAAACACAGCTTCGGAGGTCTCGGTTCAAACTGGCTTAACCCTGCGGCGGGGGGCTGGCTCTTTATCCGTTTTTCCTGGCCTGCTTCATTCAGCCGTGCTTTGGAAGCCTCGCCTCTTTCACTTCTAACTGAAAGCGTAAACCGGGGAGTTACAAATTTTGAAGGCTCGCCGCTTGGAATACTGAAAACAGATGCCGCAGATCTTTTCGCTGCAGCCTCTCCCCTCGACGGCAGAATTAGCTCTTTTTTCAATTCGGCCATTTTTTCTTTTGTTGGCGTGGAACTGCCCGGGGGATATCTGGATCTTTTTGGCTCCCGTTTTCCCGGCATAATTGCCGACAGGGGCGTCCTGGCGCTGCTTTTTGGAACCATCATTATTTTCGCATCACAGGTTAACCGCTCCTGGATACCTGTGGTATTTTTGGCTTTTTTCGGGTTTTTCGTTCGTTACGCGGGAGCCCTGCCTTACGGAGGCGGGCTTTGGAACGGTGATCTTCTTTTTGCCCTTTGCTCAGGAGGAACCCTGGTAGCGGCTTTTTTTCTTGCTGCAGACCCTGCCACCGGCCCAAAATCGAACAGGGGCATATTTCTGGCAGCAGCGGCAGCGGGAGTTTTAGCTTTTGTTTTTCGTTATTATGGTGCGGAACCTTACGGCGCAGTTTTTGCAGTTGTTCTTGTTAACGCCCTTACTCCCCTGATCCGGATTGTTGAAAGCCGAAGACTCTATGAAAAGCAGGGAAAGGCGTGGATCAGTGAAATACAGCTTATGTTCCCATTCAGCCTCTTTACAGGAAAGAAACTCTCCGGAGGTAAAAATGAGTGAGGTAAAAGCTCCCAATAAACAGGCAATAGATGCTGCACTCCTTTTGGGATGGATAACAGGGCTGATTTTAATTGCCGGTCTTTGCTGGTTTTTTACCCAGCCTGTCAGAGATCTTTTTCTCCTCAATGCAGTTAACCGGTCGCTGGAACAATCCGGCGATTCCCGCAGACTGAAAGAACTGTACCCTGCCGTAAATGGCCAGCCGCGTTTTGCCGGTGCTGTGCCCTCGGGTCAGGCGGCGGGTTTTGGGATTGGAACCTGGTATTCAATAGCGGATTGCCCTGAAAACTCCTTTGCTTTCGTTTTTACTTTTGTTGGCGGAGGTTTTTTCTTTCCCTGTATCGCAGTGTTAAGCCAGGAAGGAAGGGTGCAGGAATTCATTCCCCTGGGCAGCCACGGTGAAAGGATGATGAGGCAGGTTTCTCCCGGAATTCTCAGACTTTACACCAGGCGTATTGAAGGGGCTAAATTATGAGTCAGCGTTTTTCATCGCATCTTTTTTGGGGTTCCTATTCACCGCTTTCTATCCTGACAGTTATTGGGCTTATGGTTTTGGCTTCAAGCCGCCTGGCCTTTGCCCTGGTTTGCGCTGCGGCTTTAATCTGGGTGTATGGATTTACAGCTTTGGCTTATTCATTCGGCCGTTTGATAATGCCAACCCGTGGGCGCATCCTGATACTTCTTTTTTTATCAACATTTTTCTGCGGAATCTTCATGATTATTATGGGTCTATTTAACCCCCTGTTGATTCTTGGAACAAGTTTTTTTCTTTTATTGATTCCCCCAAGCTGCCTTGGCTCGGGTTTTTTCGAAGCTTCAGAATCAATTTATCCGGCGGAACTTGTTTCCAGAGCTTTGCTTGAAGCTGTCGTAATTGCGGCTTTAGTAATCGCCATTGCCCTTATCCGGGAGCCGCTGGGAATGGGAACCCTTTCCTTTCCCGGCGGAGCCCATGGAATTGTAGAGCTTTTTCAAATTACAGAAGATGATACCTTTGGTCCGATCCGTATTCTTTCGGCATCAGCCGGAGGACTTTTGCTTATGGGATACGGAGTTTCCCTGTTCCGCTTTTTTAGAGAACGGGCCGGAAACACACCCCGCAGCGAAATTTTCCCGGAGGATATGAAATGATTTATTTGGCGGCCATGGCGGTTTTCTCCGGCCTTTCTCTCAATCTATTGCTTCAATTTGCCCTGGGAACCGCAGGTGTTGCGGGCGATACGAATCCCAAGGCAGAAAGCAAAAGGCAGGTACCTCTTTTTCAGTTTGGGGTCATGTTTTTATCAGTTCTTTTTCTCTGGGTGTTTTTTGTTTTTATGATACCTTCCTACTGGAGAGGGGGGTTTTCACAGATTTTCCTGTTTTTCCCTTTTTCTGCCCTATTTTGCATTGGTTTTGAGCAGCTTAGGTTACGCTTGACCTGGAAATTTGGCAAACCAAAAAAGGTTTTTTCCTCCCTCACAGCCTATGAAGGCCTTGTTCCCGTTTCGCTCCTCTTAACCGTTAAACTGGCCGGCAGTTTTATGGCTGCGCTGGTTTTGTCTCTGTTTTTTGTGATCGGAAACATTGTTGCAATACTCATCCTTAACGAGATACGCCGCAGATCTACCCTGGAATGGGTTCCCCAGTTTCTCCGGGGCAGCCCTTTGATTCTCATCTCCATGGGACTTTTGTCCCTTATTTCCGCTGCTGTGGCAGGGATTTGTTTTACAATGTTGGATGTGTTTTAGGCATCGCGAACCATACTTTTCATAATTATGTATTTGGTTTAGACTGAATTATTATATCCGGGGGAGCTAAGGCAAAATCGGAAAAATGAAACAAAAATTGAATTTGATTTTTTGCGCCTCTGGCCACCTTCCATCCGGGGCTGGTGAAATGGAGTTTGAAAATCTCTATAATACGGAGATCAAACCCCTCGTATCAGCTTTGGATAAATTTCCCCGTATCAATATGGTTTTTCACTATTCCGGCGTGATCTTCAACTGGATTGAACGGAAGCATCCTGAATTTTTCATGCTGGTAGACGATCTTTTGTCCAGAAAGCAGGCGGAATTTTTGGGAGGCGGGTTTTACGAGCCAATATTGCCGCTTTTACCGCAGGCAGACAAAATCGGGCAAATTGAAATGCTCACCACTTACCTGAGAAAACATTTTGGTAAACGTCCCCAGGGCTGCTGGCTGCCGGCCATGGCCTGGGAGCAGAACCTGGTTGGCCCCTTAAGCTCTTGCGGCATGAATTATACTTTCCTCGATGATTCGCAATTCTCAGGAGCGGGTTTAACCCCGGCAGAAGGGGGTATTTTTTCCCCCTGCATCACCGAGGATCAGGGCAAAATAATTACGGTTTTTCCGGTGTCAGCGTCAATTGGCCGAGAATTGTGGAAAGATAAACCCCTCAAAACTCTGGCGGATAAATTTCCGCATGACAGGGAATATCCTGTAATGGTTTTCCCGGTGCCGGTGGTTTCTGAATATGAAAAGTTTTTTGAGGAACTCTCCGGGGCAGATTCCAATATAGAGTTTACTTTTCCCGGCAAGGTTTTTAAGAACTTAAAAAGGCTTGAAAAAGTTTATTTTCCGGGTACATGGGTTATGGGTTTTAACACGGAAACCAAAACCCATCCAAGGCAATTTCTGGTGGATCATCCGGAAGCTGGCGGTATTTATTCAAAGATGGTTTATGTTAATACCCTCATAAATAATCAGCTTAGAGGGGATAAGGCCCGCAAGCGCACTGCCCTGGAAAAGCTTTGGAAAGCTCAAGATTCAAGTATATTCAGTTTAAGAAACAATTCTTCTCCCGGACTTTTTCATTCTCAGGTTAGAAAAGCTGCATACCGGACTCTTTTGGAGGCGGAAAAAATTACCCGTGAAAAGGGGAAGTTTTCTCCGTCCCTTTCGATTTTCGATTTTGATCTGGACGGCGAAGGAGAGTTTATATTTCAGGGCGATATGTTAAACTGTTATATTAAATCCCGTGGTGCGGGTATTTTCGAACTGGATTATCTCCCCGTTACCTGGAATTATCTGGATACTCTGGCTCCTCTTAACGGAAACATAAAAACAAACAAAAAGCGCTGTGCCTTTGTTGACTGGCTCGCTCCGGCAGCAACTTCTGCAAACGATGCCGGTCCGGAGGGGATTAGGGGAGGGCGTTTCTGCGGCATTGAGGAATACGAAGTTTCAGAAATTGACAGAGTACGCCAGCGGCTTGGCTTCACGCTTCCTTCCAAAGCTAATATCCCTTTTGGGGAAATTGAAATTAAAAAAACCTGGCAGCTCAAACAAAACTGTCTTTCTCTGGAATACCTTCTGAAAAATACCGGGCTTAAAAGCCAAAAGTTTATTTTCAGTTCTGCAATTGACCTTTCTTTCCCCGGCGAAAAATATATCAAAATCCTGACCCCGCGGGAAACAGAAAAAGAAAATATAACATTAAACGATGCCGCTACTGTAAAGGATATCCGTTTTCTGGAACTTCAGGATTTAAAAAATGAAGTAATTATTTTTTTTGAATCAAGCTGCAGCTTTGACGGGCGTATTTTTCATGTCCGTTACGGGCCTCCCGGTGAATCTGCATACCAGTCAACCTGTATCATGCCCCTGTTGCCTGTTTCTCTGGAAGCCGGAAAAACCTGGAAAGCAAACCTTTCCCTTAGAATTAGTTCTTAGACAGTGAGTCATAAAATGAATCCTGCCGGAAGCCGCCTTAAAAGGGGCTTTTTTTCCCTTCCCTGGACTCTCGCCGGAATTGGGTTTTTGCTCCTTGTCTGGGAATTGGGCTCCAGATTTTACGGCTCACAGCTCATCCTGCCCGGCCCCTTGCCGGTATTAAGCCGCCTTTTTGAGCTTGTTTTTACCCAGCGTTTTCTTGCAGCGCTGTTGGGCAGTTTTCTGCGGGTATTGGGCGGGATATTAATTGCAGTGCCCCTGGGAATAATTGCAGGTATCGCAGCCGGTCTGGACAGGCGCGCACACGCATTTCTCAAGCCGGCTTTTTCGGTAATTTCCGCCACTCCGGTAATATCTGTTATACTCATCGCTTTTCTCGTTCTTGGTTCAGGCAGAACTCCGGCATTTACGGCTTTTCTCATGATCTTCCCGGTAATGGCTGCCAATGTCATTGAAGGAATAAACAATACCGATGCCCGCCTGAAAGAACTTTTCTCCGTATTCAGAATGAACCGGCGGGAAACATTGCGGTATCTTTATTTGCCTTCGCTTGTGCCTTTCATTCTTGGCGGCCTGCGAAGTTCCCTTTCCCTGTGCTGGAAGGTTGTGGTGGCCGCCGAAGTTATCGTTCAGCCCCTGCGCAGCCTCGGTGCCGGAATGCAGCAGGCTAAAGCTCATCTTGAAACGCCGGAGCTTTTTGCCTGGACAGCCGCCACCATAATTGCCGCAGCAGGCAGTCAGGGAATCCTTTCGCTGGTCTTAAAACTCCGGGGCAGAAAAAGATGAAAATTTCCATTAGGGATCTTTCTTTTGGTTTTGACGATAAATTGCTTTTTGATCGCCTCAACCTTGACCTTGAAGGAATGGAACGCCCCCTTGTTATTCTTGGGCCTTCCGGTTCCGGAAAAACGACTCTTTTGAAACTTCTTGCAGGTCTGCTAAAACCCCAGGCCGGTGAAATTAATTTTTCCCAGGAGAGTGATGCTGCAAGAACTGCTTTTGTTTTTCAGGAGTCCAGGCTTCTTCCCTGGCTTAATGTTCTTGATAATATCAGCCTTCCCCTTGAAAAACATTTTGGCAGAGCAGAGGCACAAAAAAGAGCCCGCTGCTTTCTTTCCCTGGTTTCTCTGGCGGAAAAAGAAGAAGCCTGGCCGGATGAGCTTTCCGGCGGGCAGGCACAGCGGGTTTCCATGGCCAGGGCCTTTGCCTGGCCTGCCCCTGCATTGTTTATGGACGAACCTTTTCAGTCTCTTGATATTCCGCTCAGGATAAACCTGATGGATCTTACCCTCACTCTTTTGGAGAAAGAAAAACCCCGTCTTCTTATCGCCGTGACCCACGATCCGCGGGAGGCAATTTATCTGGGCGGCCGGATCATTATTCTGGGAAAATCCGGCGGGGGAATTGTGTTTGATAAAAACGTGGAGCTCTCTGCCTCTGACAGATCATACGGCTCTGCTGCTGCAGGGGAGCTTGAAAGAGAGATGATAGGGGTTTTGGGAAAGACTCATTAAACTGAATTTTTATATGTGAGTTAATTAAAGTTAATATAAAACAGGAGAAAAAAGATGAAAAAGTTTTTAATTTTGTTAGTTATGGTGATGGCTTTCGGTTTTATCAGTTGTGATAATGGAACTACAATCGGCAGCAATGGAAACCCGCCAATTCCGGCGCAATTTCGGGGAACATTTACGGCTCCACTTTCGGGCAATCTTGT